>Ga0080006_1161612_pt1 | contig 12672 bp, 13 predicted proteins | sample RS3BMetagenome_FD_69209 | JGI IMG/M metagenome (GOLD analysis project Ga0080006, IMG submission 69209) | Ferric oxide microbial mat and aquatic microbial communities from Rainbow Spring, Yellowstone National Park, USA - RS3B (SPADES... ...
ATGACGTCAGGTTCAAGTTCGAGGTAGGCTCGCAATCCACGTCGGACCACTTGATGATCATCGGCCAACAGGATTCGGATGGGCGTTTGTGACATGAAGGTCACTCTCCAATCAGGGGGATAATAGTGAGAACTTCAGTTCCACGGTCTTGACGGCTCTGGATGCTGAGCGTGCCGCCCACGAGTTGAGCACGTTCTGACATGGAACGCAGCCCTACTGACGTATAGTGATGGCTACCCCCGGTTTGCGATGGTGGCTCAACAAAACCGGCACCGTCATCGGTCACGGACAGCACCGCCCTACCTCGTTCGCAGTACAGGGCCACATCGATGCGTGCCGCGCCACTGTGTCGCAAAGCGTTCAAAACGGCTTCCTGCGCAATCAAGAAGAGAGCGTCTTCAACCCCATGTGGGAGTTGTGCTTCGGCCGCTGGGTCTGAGTACGAGAACGAAGCGGTCATCTGCAGACCCGTGCGTGTAGCGAGTTCTGAGGTCAACCCTTTGAGTGCAGAGACCAAGGTCTGTTCACCGAGTTGCATGGGGCGCAGTTCCAACAGAAGGGAACGCATCGACGCCTGAGTTCTGCGACTCAGTTCAGACAACTCGGGCAACATCGCAAGGGCCGTCTCGGGCTTCGTGTCACGCTGCATGTTGGCGACATTACAAAGCATCGAGAGTCCAAAAAGGTCTTGACTGACGCGATCGTGCAATTCGCGTTGAACGCGCTCGCGCTCCCTGACGGTGGCCTGAATTTCCAGGTCTCGTTGCTTGGCATTTAGGTTGGCTGCGGTCTCCTGTAGTGCGCGGACCTGATCTTGAATGGTGGCCATCATGGAGGACAGGTGGGTCCCAATCAGAGCCACGTCGTCCTCACCTGGCAGTTCAAGCCGATAGTGCAGTCGCCCTGCCGCATACGCTGCACTGGCATCCGCCAGAAGTGATAGACGACTGCGAAATTCCGTCGTTCGTTGCAAGCCGATCCAAACCACGCACAAGGACAATCCAGTCAAAACGGTCAGAACGAACAGGACGATGACACTTCCCTTGGCCAGCGGCAATGTCATACCGATCGCATGGGAGAGCATCGCCGCCCAATTCGGTCCTTCGGATTCCACAACCTGAAGCGACAAGACACCGAAAAGAAACCCTGCCCCACCCGTCAACAAGTGGGCCGTCAACAACTGGCTGGATACCGTTTGACGCTTCATCTACGACATCCGGGTGACACGGACTTCGCCGAATTTGAGCCGAATGTAGATGCGTACCTTGCGAATCGCCTGCTCATACTCCGGATCCTCCCAAACCATGGCCCGGGAGGACAGACCCGAGACTTTCTGTTCAAAGAGGCGCACCTCCCCGGCAAAGACCTCGATGTCGACGTGGACCGGCAGGTCCTCAGGCACCTGTATCCTGACCTCACCGGCGCCTCCGTTTACAACAATCGGAAATTCGGCGTCAGAGATCGTCGCCGTAGCGAGATTAACACGAAGCGTCCCCACGAGGTTATCCAACACGATCGGCTGCAAAAGCCATGGCGAGTCGCCGTATCGCAGTTCTCCTAGGGACGGAACCCTGAATGTTCGCTTTTCGCCTGAATCATAACCAAACCGAAAGCCGTCCTCAGGCATCGCTTTGCCGAGCGTCTCGCGGACAGAGTGCCTCAAGTTCTCCTTCCATCCGCGCCAGTCATCTGCAGTCGGATCCGCAGACTCAAAACCCGCGCTTTTTTTTTTGGAACTCCAGCTTAAGCGAATGGACCTGGGCTTGAGGATAGAGACTCCGATATACACAAGAAACAGAGCAACAATCAAATCGAACGGGTGAAACACCGCCAATCCGATGACGCCTAAGTTATGAAGCAAGAACCATGCACCAAGAAGTATGGATGCGATAGGCCAAAGCAAGTCCCCCAGACGACGACGTCCCAAGATCCACTCCACACCGTACACGATCAACAGGGCTGGCCACCAAATGCCCAAGTAGTACCCTTGCGGATGATGACTCAAGCCTACCGCTGCCAAAAAGATCAAGACCCCATACCCGATCAGGGCAAACGCAATCGTCCATTTCATGAGTTCATTCGTCACCTTTCCTTGCTTAAAAGCGATGAGTTCACTATACAGGAAGGCCACCCCTTATGAATACCACCGAAAGCCTCCTCACCGCATCCGCCTGAAGTCGGAGAGACAAGTCTGGTACAATGTCAGGACATGCCAAGGAAAGAGGGGACACGCCCTGCATCAATACTGGTTTTACATCGGCACATTTCCGATCCGCGCCTACAGTACCCTGTTCTTGCTCGCATTCTTGCTCGGACTCGGTGCCACAGTGTACTTCGCCAAAGTCGAATGCAAGCAAGCCCTGGTGGAACACGTGTTGAACCTTGGGCCACTTCTGTTTCTCGGCGGTCTGATCGGTTCACGCATCTGGCAGGTGTTTTTCTTCGATTGGAGTTACTACAGCCAACATCCTGGTCAGATCATCGCGATTTGGAACGGGGGGCTGTCGATTCAAGGTGGCGTCGTGGGGGCACTGATCACGGGGTTCATCTACATCCGCTGGAAACATCTGTCCTTCTGGGAATTGGCCGACTTGTGCGCGCCCGGGATTATCCTCGGACAAAGCATCGGTCGCGACGCCAACTTGATGAATGGGGACGCCTTCGGATCCCCCACTGGCGGCAACTTTGGTCTTCTCTATCCTGAAGGGACGCTGGCGCGACAAACCTATGGAGATCACCCCCTCTGGCCCGCGGAGGTGTGGGAGGGTCAAGGGGACATCATCATCTTCGGTTTACTTCTTCTCCTCAAACAACGATCGTGGCCGCGAGGGTATGTGTTTGTCTTCGAGTCTATCCTCTACAACCTCGAGCGGTTTCTCCTCGAGATGCTCCGCGGCGACAGCCCCCGTTTTTTGTTTCACTGGGATGCCGCACAGTGGACCAGTGCACCCGTTGTGCTCCTTGGCGTGGTCCTGTTGCCGATCCTGTCGATCTACGAGAAGCGGCGACTCAACGCAGTCCGCGCAGCTTGAAAAAGGGGTTGTCCTCGTCAGGAACCTCCTTGGCCGCTTCATCGCGATAGACGATCTCGGTCTTGGGAATCCCTGCACAGTCATTATGCTCCAGCTTCAGTGCGGCCGGAGTGGGGCAGATCGCCTGAATCACCCGCCAGGTACACAGCGTATCTGCGAGGGCACTGTGGAACTGCCCATCTGGCGGCAAAGCCAACGACTCCATGGCATTGGCCAGCGAGACTCGGCGCGTCACGCCCGCGTGCTGGCTATACCATCGCTGCGCATCGTTGTAGTTTCGAATCCAGTCCGTCGGGAGCCTGTGCCGTATGCAGTCATCCATAAAAAAGTCGCGATCCGACAAAGACCACGAGCACAAAAAGTACTCGTCATCGCCTAGCCAGTCCTGAAATCCCCGGACGACCTGGACAAATCCGGATGCTCGCTGCATCTCCTGTTCACTGATACCTGTCAGACGTGTCGTGGCAATCGGGATGGAACGGACATCCTGAGGTTGGACGTACTGATGAAAGGTATCACGCACACCATACGTATCGGTCACCTCTACGCGAAGCGCGGCGATCTCGATAATCTCGCTGGAATAGACCAGTTTTTGTCTGGTAATGGCCTCCACGTCGTGAATGATCAGTTGCATGCCACCCACCCCCTTTCGCATTGTACCACGGAAAAATGGGTGTGGGGAGAAGCCCACACCCATTGCATCCATCGCACCCAAGCCCCCGTTCAGGCAAATGTTCGCGATAACGCCTGATCCAAATCACTCAAGATGTCGTCGATCGCTTCAATGCCGATGGACAGACGCACGAGCTCGGGCGTGACCCCTGACAGGCGCTGCTCTTGTTCTGAAAGTTGCTGATGCGTTGTACTCGCGGGGTGGATGACCAACGACTTGGCATCGCCGACGTTCGCCAGATGAGAGAACAACTGAAGACTGTCGATGAAGCGCCCCCCATCGTCCACGGTTCCCTTGATACCGAACGTCATAATGGCACCCTGTCCATGCGGCAGATACGTTTGGGCCAATCCGTGCCAGCGACTGGATTCAAGACCGGGGTATTGAACCCAGTCCACATGAGGATGGGCCTCAAGGAATCGTGCGACAGCCAACGCATTCTGACTGTGTCGCTCCATCCGCAAGTGCAACGTCTCAAGCCCTTGAAGCAGCAAGAAGCTGTTGAACGGCGCGATCGCCGGCCCTAAATCTCGCAACAGTTGCACGCGGGCCTTGATGATGTAGGCCAAAGCTCCCAAGGCTCCCGTGTACGAAACGCCGTGGTAACTCGGATCCGGTTCCACCAACTCCGGAAACTTGCCGTTTGTCCAGTCAAATTTGCCACTGTCGACGATCACGCCACCGATCGATGTCCCGTGTCCGCCAATGAACTTTGTGGCTGAGTGAATGACGATGTCAGCCCCATGTTCAAACGGACGGCACAGGTACGGCGTAGCAAAGGTGTTGTCGACGAGCAAGGGGACACCGTGTGCATGCGCGACGTCAGATAGACGTCGCAAGTCCGCCACGTCGATTCGAGGGTTGCCAATCGTCTCCACGTAAAATGCTCGGGTACGCGGTGTGACCGCAGCGGCAAAGGCGTCAGGATCATCCGGGCTGACGAACTTGACGTGTATGCCAAGGCGCTTGAACGTGACGGCAAACAGGTTGTACGTCCCGCCATATAAGTTGGTCGAGGAAATAATCTCGTCGCCCGCGCCCGCGATGTTAAGATCGCGAGCGTAATCGCAGACTGACCCGACGCTACAGCGAGCGCGCCCACGCCTCCTTCGAGATCGGCGATGCGCTGTTCAAACACATCCGAAGTCGGATTCATGATTCGCGTGTAAATGTTCCCCGATTCCTTGAGGGCAAACAAGTTCGCGGCGTGCTCGGTGTCCCGGAACACATAGGACGAAGTCTGATAAATCGGTACCGCCCGCGCCCCTGTCACGGCGTCCGGGTGCTGCCCTGCGTGAACGGCTCGCGTTGCGAACCCTTGCTGTTTGTCTGCCACTTCGACTCTCTCCCCTCTGCCTCCACCATCGCTCTCTTTCGTAGCGAGGCGGTGCAAACCCAATAAAAAAACCCCTTCGAGGAGAAGCGGCACTGTTCAGACAGGCGTTTCTCTCTCATCTGTCAGACGATGCGATCGCCTGCTGGATTTGGCACCACTCCGATGTCGCCATCGTAGGTTGCCGGGCTTCGTAGGGCCAGTCCCTCCGCCACTCTCAATAAGAGTTTTCCTATAGGTTTGTCGGCATTACTCTAGCGCATGTGTCGCACGTTGTCAAGACCGTCTTCCCAAGCGACGCAGCGACCTGTAACCCGATCAAATGAAAGTACGACGCCGTCCACACAGTCCCGTACTCTGCCACCAACATCGTCCCCATCGCAATCATGGGGGCAAACGCGATGCGCTGCCCCGCATGCAAGCGGTGTGCCAAACGCAGCGGCACCCCCACCAAAACGCCCACGGCAGACGCCGCAATCAAGGATTCGACACCCATATAAGGCCCCAGGATGGCACCTACGGCCACATAGAGTTTCGCATCCCCCAATCCCATGTTGCCACGCGACAGCAGATGAACGATCAGAAGAATCAACGGACAGAGCACGGCCCCTGAAATCGCAAGCGACCATGGTTGAACGCCCGTTCCACCAGCTAGCAGCAAAACCAGCAGACCACCTGGATAAGTGATGACATCGGGGATCCGCATGGACGTCCAGTCCGTACCCACGGCGGCGATGAGGACCAGCCAGAAGATCGCCCATGTGACTTGCCTCGGCCCACCCACAACGTGGATTGACGTCCATACGAAGAGCAGGGCGGTTGCCAGTTCCAACAACGGATAGCGCACAGAGATAGGCTCCCGACAGTGACGACAATGCCCTCTTTGCATCACCCAAGACAAGATCGGAATGATCTCGTGTACAGACAGACTGTGACCACACGAAGGGCATCGGGATCCAGGGTGAACCATCGACTCCCCACGCGGAAGGCGATACGCCACAACATTAAGGAAGGAGCCGGATAACAGCCCCACCATCCCCCACGCGATGATCGGGTCCCACTGCACATCTGGATTCACCGGGTCTCCATCTCCTTTGTGTCACCCGTTGTCGACGGCCTGGGCCACACCTTCATCACGACGTCACCATGCTGTCTCCGCGGTCCGCACGGTCTCATCCAAGACTGTCCGTTCCACCAATTCCCGTACATGCATCTCCATGGTCTGCATGCCCATCGCGCGATGGGTTTGCAAGACAGAACGGATCTGATGGATCTGATTCGTTCGAATCAGGTTGGATACGGCTGGACTGTTGATGAGAATCTCCATTGCGGCCACGCGCCGATCTGCAATGCGCGTCATGTACAGTCTTTGTGAAGTGATCCCCAACAAGAGGGCTGACAACTGCGCCCTGATCTGTCCCTGCTGATTCGGCGCAAAGACGTCGATGATGCGGTCGAGTGCTTGCACGGTGTCGCGCGCATGCAGCGACGCCAACACCAGATGCCCGGTTTCCGCCGCCGTAATGGCCGTTTGCGTCGTCTCGGCATCGCGCATCTCCCCGAGCAGGATGACATCAGGATCCTGTCGCAAACAAGCCCTCAGAGCTGTGGCAAAACTCTCGGCGTCGACGCCGACTTCGCGCTGCGTCACCAGTGACCGCTTGTGCGAGTGCACATACTCGATGGGGTCCTCCAATGTAATCACGTGCTGACTGCGCGTGGCGTTGATGCAGTCAACCAAAGCGGCAAGCGTCGTCGACTTTCCGCTCCCGGTCGGTCCCGTCACAATCAACAAGCCATGTTCCCTCTGACAAAACCATTTCAACACAGGAGGCAAGTCGAGTTCTTCCAGCGTGGGGACTGTAGCCGGTACCAGTCGCGCCGCAATGCTACAATAACCGCGTTGACGAAACACGTTGACACGTACACGAGAACCGTCAGTCAGCGATCGGGCAACGTCCATATCCCCGGTGCCGGCGAACTGTGCCCAGTGCTCCTCCCCAACGAGGGATCGGGCCATCGTCTCCGTGTCGGCTTCAGAAAGACGCTCCCCGACGGGGTAGAGTACCCCTTGCACGCGAAAGATCGGTGGCGAGTTGACCGTAAGATGCACGTCAGACGCCTTTCTGCGTTGCGCTTCCGTAAAGATCTCGAGCATGTCCACAACAGCGCCTCCGCCAAAACGACAGGCAATGCAAACCCTAGGTATAGGCCTATGCTACCATGTTCGAATTTTGCGGACAATGATCGATCGCGCATCTCCGATGAGATGCGCCTGTGATCGCCGTGACCATCGCAAGGGCACCAACATACCCATGAGAGAACGAACCCTGCGGTGCGAAGGACGTGATCCAGTGACGCGCCTGTCTGAAGAGCTCAAAGAACTGACCAATCCCGACAGGCTGGCTCGCGTGGCGGCCTTTACAGCGGCGGGTCAGTGGATCATCACCATTGGCGCTGCCATGGTCGCCATCGGCCTCACCTACAACACCGTGTTAGCCCGAAAAAAGGCGGAGGCAGGCATCGTGACACCACCCTCTGGCAGCCACGTGCTGCCACGCTAAACGGCTTGCCTAGATCCTGGATGTCCACCCCCTGTACGCCGTGACCAAGATGTGCTAGTCTCACGCTAGCGGACAACAGCGTCAGATGGCCGCGCGTGGCCACGGGAGGACAGTCTAATGGTAGAAGGCTTTTCAATCGGCAAGTATCTCCTGCGAAACGCCGTGTTGGCGGGCGTCGGCGCAGGCGTGATCGGATGGGCGGCGCTCGGGGTCAACGGGGTTCACGGCTTGCACATGAGCATCAGCCTGATCCTGATTGCTGTCGCTGGCATCTGTCTGGGACTAGCTATAGGATTCGCCAATTACCGCCGATTTGTGGCACCCGTGGGGAGTCTCGTCGTACACCTGCACGGACTGGCGCAGGGGCAACTCGACGCCACACTCGATCCAGAATCGGTAGGACAGTTGCGCCCGGTGGCCCGGTCTCTCAACGAGATGGCCAGCGCGTGGCACACCCTGATCACAAGTGTCTTGAAAAGCGCCCGACAGATCTCTGCCGTGGCGCAAGAATTGACGGCTCACGCCGAAGAAGAACATAGTTCTTCCGCTCATACTATGGACGTTATGACGAGTATCGCGTCGCATTCCGAGCGACAACGTCAGTCCGCAACAGAGTATGCTGATACTTTGCGCCAAACCGTGATCGGCATTACCAGCGTCGCCGCGACCAGTGACAACGCCGCCAACTTGTCCCGTCTCGCATCGGACGAGGCCTCCCGTGGTCGCAGTCAGATCCTGGATGCCTTGTCGCAAATGCAGTCGATCCGGGAGTCCGTCGAGGGTCTGGGGAGCGCAGTGTCTCGCATGAACGATCATGCCAAACAAGTCAGTGACGTCACAGAGATCATTACAGGCATTGCGAGTCAAACGAATCTGCTCTCGCTCAACGCTGCCATCGAGTCCGCCCGCGTGGGTGAAGCAGGCCGTGGCTTTGCCGTCGTGGCCACAGAGATCCGCAAGCTCGCGGAACAGTCCCAGTCCGCCGCGCAAGACATCGGATCCCGGATTGCTTTGATGCAGTCCGACGCACACCGTTCCGCGGCGGCCCTGACGCGCGTCACCGAAGAGGTGCAAGCCGGCATTCGCGTCGCCACCGAAGCCGGCTCCGCCTTCACCCAGATCCACGACTTTTCTCAGCGCGTCGCCAATGAAACGCAGATCGGGTCAGAGTCGACTGCGACGATCGCCCAAAGCTCGCACGCGATCACGGAGCATATCCGGGACTGGGCCACGGACGCTGTGTCAGCGGCGACTCGCGCCGGGGACGTCCTGACCTCAATCCAAGGGCATCTGGAATCCAACCGGGACATTGCTGTTACTGCACAATCATTGGCTGATCTCTCTATGCAACTCGAGGCACTCGTCGCCGGTGTATCAGCACAGCGATAGAAGCCGACTGGTCGCGGTTCCGGCCTGATGGTCCACAGTGTGTAGAGAGGCTTTACAGCGCATGGTTCAAAGGGATGCCTGACTCCTCAATCTGATCCACGTACTTGAGACCGGATCCGGTGTTGATCACAAGCACGCGCTCGCTCTTGCCGATCTGCCCTTGTTCACGCAACTTGCGCACCCCCGCTAGCGCAGCCGCCCCCTCCGGGCACACGTGGAGCCCTTCGCGCGCAACCGTGGTACGTCGCTCGCGAATGATTTCCCCATCGGCGACGGTGATGGCAGTCCCCTTGCTACGCCTGATCACATCGAGGATCATAAAATCCCCTAGCGCCTTCGGCACGCGCATGCCAAAAGCGAGCGTGTGGGGATCTTTCCAGACGGTCGACGTATCCTCACCGGCGTCGAAGGCCCTCACCAACGGCGCGCAGCCGGCCGCTTGCACGATCATGACGCGAGGCAACTTTTCACCAATCCAGCCCATGGCCTGCAATTCTCGCAGCCCTTTATCAATCCCGATCACACCTGCGCCACCCCCAGTAGGGTAGACAAGGACATCAGGAACATCCCACCCATACTGTTGCGCGATCTCCAGTGCAAATGTCTTTTTTCCTTCCAAACGATATGGCTCACGTAGCGTGGACACGTCGTACCATCCATATCGGCGACATGCACTGTCCACTATCGCCGCCGCATCGGCGATGGTCCCCTCGATCACATACAGATCCGCTCCCGCCAAGACACACTCTTTACGAGGCGTCAACGGTGCCGAAGATGGCATGACCACGGTAGCGCGAATTCCCGCGCGGGCCGCATAGAGGGCCCACGCAGCACCAGCATTGCCATTGGTGGGAATCGCCACGTGCGAGACACCGAGTTCCATGGCCCGCGAGATCCCAACCGTCGCTCCACGCGCTTTGAATGTACCGGATGGCAAAGAACTCTCATCTTTTACACAAAGGCTTTCGAGGCCCATATCAGCCGCTAGACGACGAACCGACACGATGGGCGTGATGTGTTCTTCGAACGAGACACGAAACGCGGGATCCTGAAGGGGAAGCCACTCATGATAGCGCCAGAGTGTCGGTTCCCGCGACTCCAACTCCGATTTCGTAATAGACGCGGCCATCATTGAAAGATCATACCGCGCCAGTAACGGGCTCCCGCATCGACAGGTTTGCTGTCGCACCGCAGCATCGCACTCTTTCCCACACCGTGCGCACTCTAGATGACTCAAAAAACTATAGGGCCTCAAGCTTGGCACCTCCGTTTCCAAGGCTGACGGTCTCCACACTGTATGCCTCGGGTCTCTAAGCGGCCTTCCGCTCATGACGCTTTCCCGGGCTCCGGAGCAGTCCGTCTGTGCCAAGCGTGACACTTGGGCTGACAAGATGGACAAACCATTGTATAGTATGGGAGGATGAAACGATGGAAAGGGGGATTCACTGGATGCATGGGCACGTGATTCGCTACGTACTGCTTGCGATTGTGATTATCGCCGTTATAATCTACTTTGCGATGCGGAACCGAAAGAAGTAACGGTCGGACGGCATGGATCTCACTTACGCATAACTGCCGGGACGCGTGTCAGGCCATCGTCGTCCAGACGATGGCCTGACACGTTATACTGCCCGGGCCACCCGTTGGCCACGGACAGCTCGTAAACGAGGTGACACGATGATCAAGCGCAACAACCCGTCCATTCTCCGCATCGTGTGGCGCTTGCGGGCGATGTACTTTTTCTTTTACGCCGGCATGGGGTCCTTGCTCCCTTATCTGTCCCCGTTCTTCGCCAGCCACGGCATCAGCGCCAGCCTGATTGGCCTGCTCTTGTCGATCCAGCCATTGGTTGGATCCGTTGTTCCCCCCCTGTGGGGTGGACTCGCGGACCGCACCCACCGAACCATGCCCCTTTTGAGACTTCAATTTATCGCCCTGCCCGTGTTCGTCATCCTCCTGTTCAACACGCACGGAATCTTGGCATTGGTTCTATCCCTCGCCGCCCTGTCCTCGTTTCTGACCGCCGTGACGCCTCTGCTGGACCATGTGGCGATGGGCTACGTACAGGCAGACAGGCTGGACTACGGACGCATTCGCGTCTTTGGTTCACTTGGCTTTTCCTTTGCCAACCTCTGTATGGGGGTCTTTCTCATCTCGCATCCCATCCATGACCTCTCCTGGATTTACGTTCCCGCCCTTTTAGGCGCTCTCATGGTAGCCCTGGTTACAAGAGAACGTCATGAAGACTCAGACGTTGCAGCGGACGCGCCGGAAGACCTGATGTTGCCGCCGGCGAACGAACAGTCCATAGCTCTGGCTCCCTCGCGCTGGCAGGCTTGGCGGCCGCTTTGGGGGTTCTTCATTATGCTGTTGGTGTTCTCCTTGACCGTTCCGGCCTACGGGTCCTTCTACCCACTCTACATATTGGTCAACCACCTTCCTGCGTGGCTGACTTCTCTCTCTTTTTCCCTGTCCTCAGGCAGCGAAATTCTCACCATGCCCTTCGCAAGCCTCTTGTACGCGAGGCGTGGGCCACGCTTCTTGTTGACCTGCTCGGCGACCGCCTACATCATCCGCTGGCTCGTCCTTGGCACAACCCACGTACCAGTCCTGATCGTGGGAGTTCAGGCCCTACACGGAGTGGCTTTCGGTTTTTTCTATACGTCTACGGTCATGTATCTTCGTGCGGCCGTACCCCGTGACCGTCTGGCCACAGGGCAGACCCTTTTTGCTGCGACGGCTGCACTCGGCAATGTCATCGGCAACTTGTCAGGCGGCGTCCTGTTCGACGTGATGGGCTCGCATGGATTTTTCCTATTCGAAATGGTTGTAGCGGCCACTGCGGGGGCGCTAGTATGGATCATCATTAGAAAGCCCGCCACCACAGGCGACGGACTCTTCTCCATCCGGCCTACTTGAACGCAATCGGTCCCTTGCCAAACGCCGCCTTCATATCGTCGAACATCAGTTGACCCCCAAGGGCGTGGCCAAGCGTGTTGGGGTGCCAACCATCCGCCATATAGGGCACGTAGGTCTGGTGATGGGCGGTAAGATACTGCTTCATCTGATCGAAGACGTCGAAGACATAGACGTTGGGATTGTGAAAGGCTCGTGCCACGTCCATCTCGCTATCCAGGTAAAGTGGCTCTGACTTCAGGTCCTCCGTGTAGGAAGCTTTCGTGACAGGAGGCGTCACGATCAATACCACCTCGTGATCGGAGAGTGCCAAAGCAATCTGGTGTGCGACTGTCGCCCGAAACGTAGGAAGCGGCGTCTTCGCATGGATGTCATCCAGCGCCCCCCACGAAATGACCACAATCTGCGGACGATAGGCCTGCAACCAGAGGTGATACTGTCCGTCCACCTGTGCGGCCACATGGTCGAGCTGCTCGGCGGTCCGGGCCGAGATGACGACGTCCGCCCCGGCCTGGGCCAGTCCCACGGCGGTGGCGGCGCCGATCCCGCGTCCGGCCCCGGTGACGACGGCGACCTTGCCGTCCATGCGGTAGCGATCGAGAATCATGCGGAGCTCCCCCTTCGGCGACCACGGCGGTTGCGGTCGGGAGTAGTGCTACCAGCCCGGGAGGCACCTGCGCCACGCCGTGGTCGGGCTCCCCGCCGGGCAGTCGGTGGGGGGGGGCTCACACCGGCCCCCCCCGGGACCCGTCCCCGCGGTGGACG
>Ga0080006_1164172_pt1 | contig 12670 bp, 13 predicted proteins | sample RS3BMetagenome_FD_69209 | JGI IMG/M metagenome (GOLD analysis project Ga0080006, IMG submission 69209) | Ferric oxide microbial mat and aquatic microbial communities from Rainbow Spring, Yellowstone National Park, USA - RS3B (SPADES... ...
TTTATCAATGTTTTTAAACGCTGAGCAACACGCTTCTTTAGGGACCCGTAGCTCAGCATGGAATCAGAGCGACGGCCTCCGGAGCCGTAGGCCGTGGGTTCAAATCCCACCGGGTCCGCCACAGCGCCATCATTTATGAGATAAATTGATAAAACGAACGGCAAGCCTCGCCCCTTAGGGCCGGGGAGGAGGACAGAACATCCTAAGTACACTTGGTTATAGTTATTAGGAAATTGTAGAACTCCATGGCCTTTCTGTACTCTTCATCACTCATTGAGCCGCAATTTCATCTATGGCATAATCTTTTCTTGGTATAGCTTCCATAATACTATAGTGAATTATACCTTATATAGTGAACTACCCCCTCCCCCCAAAGGGCTAGGCTTGTCGCTCTCTATCATTAGGTGATGCCCCAATGCATGTAGTGGGGTTTTAGGTCTTCCCTCCAGTGCAATGCATCGCAGGATGAAATTTTAATGAGGTCCCCATTTTCGTTTCGGGATATCGTTAAATTTATAAATATAATATAGTGAGTTGTGCGGGACCCTAATGGAAATGAGGTAAGGCGTAAATGGATAGTGGCATCGGCGTGGCCCTACATATATAGCATTCCACACCTTGGAAATATGGTTGGCTCCGTTCTATCCGCCGATGTCTTCGCTAGGTACCTCAGGTTAAGGGGCGATGATGTTTTGTTCGTTAGCGGCAGCGATGAGCATGGAACGCCAATAGAGGTGGAGGCGATAAAGCAGGGAATAGAGCCGAAGCAATTAACCGATAAAATGCATGAATTAATAAAGGGATTATTCAGGGAGTGGGAGATAAGTTTTGATAATTATACTAGGACCGAGAGCGAGACGCATAAGGAGTTCGTGAGGGGATTCTTCATGAAGGTCTATAATAATGGCTATGTCATAACAAAGGATGAGGAGATGCCGTATTGCCCCAGGGATAAGATATATTTGCCGGATAGATTCATAATAGGTAAGTGCCCCTTCTGCGGCTACGATAAGGCCAGGGGGGATCAATGCGAGAATTGCGGGCGGCTGCTCGAGCCAAAATCATTAATAGAGCCCAGGTGCGCCATATGCGGCACTAAGCCCGAGTGGCGCATCACTAAGCACTGGTACCTGGATTTAAGGAGGCTTGAGGATAAGGTCAGGGATTACGTAATTAATAATAATAATTTGACGCCCAACGCCAAGCAAATGAGCCTATCCCTCCTTAGGGAGGGGTTACGGCCGCGCGCCATAACTAGGGATAATAGGTGGGGCATACCGGCCCCCTTCCCTGGAGCAGAGGGAAAAACCATATATGTTTGGTTTGAGGCGGTGCTTGGATACATATCCGCCGTCATAGAGTACTTCAATGGAGGAGAAAAGTGGAGGGATTACTGGATGAATCCGGAGACCAGGGTTATCTTCTTCATCGGTAAGGACAATATACCGTTCCACGTAATACTATTCCCCGCGCTTCTAATGGCCACTCAAGAGCCTTACGTGTTGCCTTGGTCGACATCCTCCACGGAGTACTTGCTGTATGAGGGCATGAAGTTCTCCAAGAGCCAAGGAATAGGCATATGGATAGATGAGGCAATAAAATTGCTGCCCGTCGATTATTGGAGGTTCTTCCTTGTGATGACTAGGCCCGAGAACAGGGACTCCAACTTCTCCTGGAGCCAATTCGCGGAGTTAATTAACTCAATACTAAATGATGTAGTGGGCAACTTCATACATAGGGTATTGACCTTGGCCGCTAAGCAGGGATTCGCGGATGAGCCCATGGAGGATGAGGTTGTCGAGAAGGCATTGAAATTATTGGATGATAGCGCTAAGCATTATGAAGGCGTGGAGCTGCGGGATGCATTGTTATCGGCCGTTGAGGTGGCTAGGCTGGGCAATAAGTACCTGAATGATTTGCAGCCCTGGAAAATGAGGGGGGACGAGTCTAGAAGAGCGTTGGCTAATGCCTTGCTCATGGTTAAGTCCCTGGGCGTGGCTCTCTACCCAGTGATGCCGAGCAAGATGGGAGAGCTATGGTCAATGCTTGGGGTGGATGCCAGCACCATTAAATGGAGCATCATTCACGATTCATTGAGTAATCTGCACATAAATAACGTGCATCCCCTCTTCAATAAGCTGAGCGATAAGGACTTGAAGGCCATTATCGATAAATTAAGCCAGATTAGGAGGGAAGGAAATCAATTTAAGCAGTGACCGCTTGATTCCCTCGTGGAGATAAACATAGAGAAATTATTGAATATAGATTATGGATATGCATCCCAGAGAATCGCCAGCTTCATCTCATCCTATATAAGGGATGCGGGGGCCAAGGGGGCGGTAATAGGATTAAGCGGAGGAGTTGATTCAAGCGTCACAGCCGCGCTCCTGGTGAAGGCGCTGGGAGCCAGCAATGTCATTGGCGTGATAATGCCATACACAACGACTCCGCAAGTGGATATAGATGATGCGAAGAGGCTGGCCGAGTCCCTGGGCATTCAGTACTACTATGTTCCAATAAATGACATCCGCAATTCGCTGGCTAAATCAATACCCATCTTCTCCGAGTCGGAGACAGTGACTAACGGCAATATATTGCCCAGGATCCGAATGACTATCCTTTACTACTTCGCCAATAGATTCAACATGATGGTGGCGGGGACAGGGGACAAGAGCGAGATACTGATTGGGTACTTCACTAAGTACGGCGATGGGGGAAGCGACTTGCTTCCCATAGGCGATTTATATAAGGGGCAAGTGAGGCGGTTAGGCATTTTCCTGGGGATACCGGAGGACATAGCTATGAAGCCCTCCAGTCCCAGGCTATGGGAGGGGCAAACCGCGGAGGGAGAGCTCGGCGTGAGCTATGATGATGTGGATGTGATCCTACATGCATTGGTCGACCTAAGGTTATCGCCTGAAGAAGCCGCCGAGGCCACAGGTAAACCCATCTCGACGGTGATGAGGATCTGGAGGAGAGTAATCAATACGGAGCATAAGCGTAGGTTACCGCCGATACCCAGAATTGGGCTTAGGACCGTGGGGATAGATTGGCGCATGCCGCTAAATAAGGATGGTTAATTCACCAAATAGTTCTCTTCCGTTCCCCAATTACTTGGGAATAGAGATCAACTGTCTCCTTCGCCACTAAGCCCCAACTATACTTATTAATTATTGTTTGCCTAGCATTGCTTCCAATATATCTACGCTTCCCCTCATCGCTTAGTAGTAGATCAATGAAGTAAGCTATGGAGTCGGAGTCCTCGGGATCCACAGAGACCCCATTAATCATGTGCTGAATTATCTCGGCGGGGCCCCCGCGATTAGGCCCTATAACTGCCTTCCCAAGCGACATGCCCTCTAGGACGCTTATCCCAAATGGCTCATACCTGCTGGGGAGCACAACAACATCGGACATGCCTATGACATTGTATAGATCATTATCGGGCAAGTGGCCGGCGAAGTACACCTTACCCCCGAGGTCCCGCGAGGCATTCATCAGGTACTCGCGCATTGGTCCATCACCAGCCATGATTAGCTTAACGTCCTGTCTCCTGGATACCACCTTCCTGAACGCCTCTATCACCTTATCGGGGCCCTTCTCATAAACCATTCTCCCGAAGAACACTATTATTTTCTCCCAATCAGAGGCGTATAGATGCTTCCTGCTCCAATCCACCTTAAAGTTAAGCAATTCGCTGGCGACGCCGTTGGGAATCATGCTTATCTTGTTGGGCGGGGCATTGAGGACTCTCATAACTTCATCCCTCATATAATTACTGCATACTATTATCCTCCATGCTTCGAACGCCATGAGCCACTCCCATTCATGTATGTGCCTCGACTCAATTGATCGTATTCCGCCCCTCCTGCCGTGCTCGGTTGCATGAATGGTAGCTATTAGGGGCGTCCTCACCGCGTGCTTAATGGCTACGCCGCTCGGCGCTGTTAGCCAATCATGCACGTGAATTATATCTGGCTTCCATGTCTCAATTATGCTTGATGCCTTGTGAACCATTTCCATATTGAATGAGTGAACCCAGGAAATGAAGTCAAGTATCTTTATCTTAAATGGATTCACCCGTATCACGTCTACGCCGTTGATTTCCTCCTCGACATCCTCATATCCATAATTTATGGTGATCACCTTCACATCAATGCCCAGCTTAGCCAATTCAGTTGTTAAGTAATACGCGTGGCGACCCAGTCCACCCACTATATTGGGCGGGTATTCCCATGATAAGTGAAGAACCCTCACTTGACATACACCTCCAGCACCCTATCCAGAGGCAGGTCCGGAGTCGCTAGTAACGGTTGCTTAACAGTGTAATTAGATAGGAGCGACTCATAAGCTTGCTTGCTGTGGGCCAGCAATAAATCACTCTTGGAGAAAACATACTCCTCAATGCTAGCTATTGATGCGCTTAAGCTAGATGAGCGTGGATCCCCCCTCTGGTACTCTGTGGATAAAACGCTGCAAAACATCTTGGAACCATCGCCCAGGAGCACCTTAAACGAGTAAGCCATTAGGCATCCCCCCCACTCAAACCCGTGAATTACCCCTATCTTCCTCCTGATCAAGTAAGGCAACTTACGCATTACTTGGGAGGGGAGGGAGAGGCCATAAGCCACAACGCTTGGGTGATCCCTAACATCTAGCCCTATCCTGAGCAGGTTAATGCCGAATAACTCGTCATCGCTGTCCCTATCGCTTGGAACAACGACATAGACATCCCAACCCATCGAACGAAGGCCGCTCGCCATAATGCCCACCAAGTAGCCCAGGTCAGTAACGGCGCTGCCGAGGAAAGGATATTCCCATGAAAACAAGGCAACAGATAAAGCCACGTATTTGTAACGCTTAATCGGTTTAATAAGTTAACTCAACAATCCCATGGTAAATTACATCATCCTCACAATGGAGCCTCTACGTGAAGGTTATGAAACCGATTTTTCACGCGTCTAGCCCTTATTCCATGAGTGCCCTATTATATTTCCACATAGGCATTGCGAAGAAAGTATTATATATTTATCCCAAATCCCCGAATCAAGAGAACTTACTCATTACCCTCATCATGCCTTTCCTCGTGAGGAATACTGCATCATCTATTAACTCTACATACCCATTGCTGCTGAGGTCATTTATTATCCTCCTCAACTCGTCCTCCCCCATATTAATTAACCTGGCTAGATCCCTTACCCTTATCGAGTGCTCCTTGCTGACGGCGGAATTAAATTGAAGCACAGTCAACACATGCTGAACCACATGCTCCATAATATAACTAATCCCATTACTAACTTTATAAGCATTAACCGATTAATTATTATTCCTAAGCCTTAGAACGCAAGCCTTGCCTCTAATTATTGATATTTAAATCCCATCTCGCATAGATGATTGGGCTGGGCTTAAGTTAATTTAATTGATTCTATATCGAAGTATCTCTTGGCTAATAGAATCGCCCTATTTATGTTCTTGCCGTTCTTGCCTATGGCAACGGCCTTCTCCTCCTCGGAAACCGTTACTATGGCTACCTTGCCATCACTCGGCAACTTAGTTATCTTTATGCTGTTTATCTTTGCGGGATACAATGCATTCCTAATGAAGTCCTCCGGAGCCTCGCCGTACTCCACGACCTCCGCATCCTTGCCCAAATGCTCCCTTAATCTCCTGATATTTATGCCATTCTTGCCGACAGCCAATGGAGCGAAGTTCTTATCAACGATGAATATGACCCTGTTATACTTATCATCTATTATGGTATCTCGCGGCGTTATGCCGGTTATGCTCTCAAACAATGCCGCATACCTCAACTCCTCCTCTGTTATAACTATGTTGGGCATTCATTAATCACCTTATTAACTCAAGTATATTGCTTTCGCCAGGCTCAAGCACCGCTAGCAGGGCCACCTTATAAGGCTTACGCATGGCGGCGCCGAGCTCCCAACTCGAGCCCGGATAGATGAATATTGGGGTTTGATTCAGTTTAGCATAGTACTCCACTTCCTGCCTTACCTGTGCAGGCGCATTGGCGGCTAATATTGCTAGCTTAGCGCTGCCATTTATTATTGATTTAATTGCACGATTGCTCCCAATCGCGATCTTGCCTGTATTCAACACCACTTGCAGTTCTCTGCCTATATCTATCATAACCTATAACCCCCATTCACACCCACCACTTAAAAACTTTTCCTAAAGAGTGCTGTGTTGCATGACTTAAGCGTGCAGTGTGAAGTTTTTAGTTCAATCCTCTTCTATTTATACAGTGAGGCGTAGAATGTGACCTCTGATAATAGAGGCTGGAGCAAGTACTGATGCGCTTGTTAGGAGGGGCGAAAGCCTCCTCGACTCCTCAACCATAAACGGAAAAGAATAAACAACTAAAAAGGCAAAGTAGGCGAACCATACCATCCAAACTCACCCATCATGCTGCTAGGCCTCATCAGAATCCTCTACCACCTACCATACAGACAACTAGAAGGCTTCATCAGAGCACTCGCAAAATACGTAAGGACTACAAGCACCAGACTACACCACAATATGCAGAATAAACAATCAACATAAATCGAAGAAACTTTTCAAATCCACAACCGTAAGCCTAGCAGATTCATCGGGCATAAAACACAATGGTGGGTGGATGAGAAAGGTGTGGAAGGCGAAGAAGGGCTAAAAATGCACTTCGCCGTCTGGATCTCAACAAAGCGGACCTTCACAAACAAAAAACCGTCTCGGTCTTGGAATTGTAATAGGATTGATCATAGGACTTGTGATAGCAGGCATACCTGCAGGATATTTCTATATGAACAACTCCTCATCGAACTCTCAATATTCATCCTTGCAGTCAATTGTGAGTCTTTCTCAAACCGAAACTTTAGTCAATTCACAGACAATTAGCCAACCAGCTGGATACTATACTTATTATACTTTTAATAACATAAATTATGCAGAATACATAACAGTTGATATTTCATCATCTACAACATCTAATACATGGGTTGAAATAATAGGATCTTCTTCAAACGGTATTTCTTACAGTAGCGGTAAAATCACTGTTGGCTATTCAGGTACTGTAAGTTATCCTGTCCTACCAGGAACTGTACAAGTCGTGATAGTAAATTCAAACTATTTAATGGGGCTACTGAAACTGTAACAATAACATACGCATACTAGAAATTCTTTCTTGATTTTATTTAGCAATTAATTTATTATAAATACAAAATTTGAAAGCTTATAACGTTTCTATGGTTGATCTATTATGTATAAGGAATAAGGTGATTCCATTCGTGGATGAAGATTATCTAACAGATACCTTAAGAGATTTGCTTGATTCATTTATTCTGCAGCTTTCACGAAAAGATTGTAAGCAATTATCAGACCATTTTGTTTATTTATATTTGTACAATTTAGCATGTTCAAAAACTTATTTTGATATCCCAAATATTACTTTGTCTTCACCATATTATCCTTACTTGATAGCAACGTATAATTTGCTCTTTGTAACGAAAAAGAAGGATAGAGCGAAACAACTATTTGATAAGGTCAAAGAGGCACATACCAAAACTAATGGGGTTAGGTTTTCTTACAATGAAGAAAAAGTGTATGAATTGTTTAATGAAATTTTTAAGAACATTTCAATTGGTTATCCAATGAAAACAAAGAAAGCATCACAAAAAACTGTTGAAGGAATTGAAATTAAAAAAATAGTTTCGCTTATTTTTTCAAACAATTGATACTATTTCGACTAGGGAAAGACATAGACACAAATAAATTGAGGCATGAATATTTAGAATACAGAAAATCAATGCAGCCATTAAATAAAGAAATAACAGAGCATTTTAATATAAGTATTAATGAAAAGATCATTTCAAGAATTGATAATTATTTAGATGATGAAATTGAGAGGTTAGAATCTAAGTATCAGGAGCATACATTTTAAGTTAAGAAAGGGTTAAAAAAAAATCTCAGAGACGCTGCTTTAGTTATGTTTATTAATACCATTAAAAATTAACATTATAGTGAAGAGCTTTGTTTAGTGATCTTAAGGAGAAGAATCTTGATATAAACATATTTCTTTTAGATAGAATCAGCGCCTCTCCTCATATATTTGTATTACCTTTTAAGGAAAACGACAATAGGGTGGAAAAAAGCAATGTTTTTTTGAATTGCAAAAATATTGTGCGTTATAAACTGGATAACGAGGTAAATCTAGGTAATTTTTACAGGCCTGGCATTTATTATACTTATATCAGTAATGATTATCAATGCGAGGTTGATTGGCAAGAAGTTTCTGGAGATACTAAATTCATTGAGTCAAAACTGCTTAACAATGCTTTAGAAGTCAGCCTTAATAATAGACTTGTTGAAAACAAAATAGGTTCAGGAATAGCAATAGAAATTGATAGAGAATTAAAAAATAATTTGCCTATCTATGATAAATTAAAACTTCGCATTATGCGTGGAGCGTATGTTTGGCACCAAACTTTAGGGGATTATAAGGGGGATGAAATACAACAATTGGAAATAGGTGTTTCTATTTATCCATTTTATTCAGTTAACTTTGATAGAAGAATTTCATCCTTGCTAGAAGTGGGAATATTAAATAGTGAACTAATAGGTGTCAATGTTATTTGTAATAAAAGCGAAATGATAAGCCAAAAGGGCGTAATAAAAGAGGTAAAAAACAACAAAATGATAATAGTGCATGAAAACCAAGAGTTGGAGTACAACATAAATGAATGTAAAATTATTCCACATTACAAATCAAGTAGAGAGCTTTTAATGAAGATAGATGAATACAGGAATTACTATGAATGGGTAAATAAGAATTCTAAATCTCTTGACAATGCTGAGGCTTTTAACTTGAGCAAAGAAATTGCTAAAAAATTAAATAAAATCTTTTATTCTAAAATAAGTTTAGGTTCTGCGCAATACAAGTTGTCTATGGTGTGAGAATTATGGTGCTTCTGCCTACTAATAAATTTCAAATCAAAGACTTCCCATTACGATTCAATCCTCAAGAAGCATTGGAGGCTTTAGACATATACGACGGACTTGTGAGAAGAAAATTAGGTCCTGCAGTTCTTCCAGAGAATAGTTCCGAGTATTCCATTCCAGTGTTTTATCCTAAAGGCGAAAACAAAGAAATTGCGAATAAATTGCAGAGCATATTTAAAATGGGGTATGAAAGAATAATTCCTTTTGGATTTGGAAAAATGTTTATGCTTGACGAAAATAAAATTTCATACATAATACATGAATATAATAATATTCAAGAAATTGTTGATATAATTAAAAACAATTACAAACACAACAAATCTACATTACCTATTGTTCTTATTAAAGAAAAGACCAATAGAGCAGATCAAAATTCTGAGTATTATTCAATAAAAAGAAAATTATTATCTAGCGGATATATAAGCCAAATAATAACTATCAAAGATTTACTAGAACGAGAAGGAACACTAAAATGGTCAGTGCTATCGATATTTAGCCAAGTTTTTGCAAAGCTTGGGGGACTTCCGTATACTTTATATAAAAACTTTTCAATTAGGTTGGCATCCTTAAATGATAAAGAAACAGTCATAATAATAGGCTTGGGCTTGTCTAAAGATCCATCAGGAAATAACACTGTTGGTAGTAGTTTAGTATACGATGACAGAGGACATTTTAAGTTTTTACAATTTAAAGTAAGGCCAGTATCAAAAGGAACTAATACTAAAAACGTGTATTCAGAAATAATAGAAAGTTTACTAACGGATGCATATAGTAAGGCATCTGAAGAAATGAGGCTAAGCCATGAGCAGCCTAGAAAGGTTTCAGTAGTAATTCACTATAGAGGTAAGGAAATAAGCGAAATGGAAGAACAAGCAATAAACGAAATAGTAGAGAGGTTTAGAGGATCTGAAATAGATGGAGAAGCATATTTGCTAAAACTCAGAGATAGTAATATCTTTTTAACTGACCACAATGTTTCAACTGGCTATCCAGACATTGGATATGTTATAAAGGTATTGAACGATCTATATATAATCCAACTCGTCGGGAAGATGGTTTTTGATGCTAATAATAGTAAACAAAATATTTATCACGGCGTGGGCGGTGCATTATTAGTAAATATAAGAAGGTACGGAGGAGGCAATTCTGAAATTTCAAGCGATTTAGCCATTTCACTATTGAAAACAGTATTTGGGTTGTCAAGGCTAAACTATGTTTCAATTTCCAATCCTTTTGTAGATTTACCTACTACAGTTTCATTTTCTCAAGAAATAGCATACAGTTTGCCTAGATTTTCTATTACAGATCCAAAAAACGTTCCAGACTGGATGAACAGAAGGTTATGGTTTATCTAAACACCAATAGAGGATTGATTTTGGTCAATCTGTTTTGATGTAGAAATTTTATTATAAAAATCTTCGTTTTTAACTACCTTTATTCTTTTTTCAATAGAGCTAGTACGTTTCTCCAACCAATTCTCTAATTTCTTAGAATATGATGCATCAAAGATTAATTTATCAATTATCCCAGATGCATAAAGAACCACGAAAAGGAATATCAATACATACAGAGATACAGGTATACTAACAAACTTTAAAAAAGCGTAAATAGAACCTCCTATCGGAAGTAAAATATATAAAATTAATCTATAATGCTTTTTAAACCATTTAACTAATCCTAATCTAAACTTTAGCAACTTTATATTCCAAGTTTCTCGATTAATTTGGTCTATGTCTCCCTTAATCTTTTTAGCAAAGCTTTTGTAATAGTTTAAAATTGTACGATCATCAACCATGCTCTCAATGGGTATATAACCAAGATATCGTACTACATCCTCTTTATTTGGGGCATAAATTTTATTAAAATCAACATAAATTTTCGATTCAAATAAATCTTCCAACTCATCGCTAGTCACTATATCTCTTACCCCCATATATGCCAAAATCATTTTTATCACTCGGGTAGATAATAAATCCTTAATTACCTCATCTTTATTTTCTGCATATTTTTTGAATTTATTATAGATTTCATAAACATTGCTCTCATAATTTTTGCCATTCTCCTTTATGAGCCATTCATAAACCTCGTTATAAAAATCCCTTAGTTTACGGGAATCATCATCATATGGTTCTAAATAGTTGGCAATTTCCAGCAATTCTTTAGTGCATTTTCCGCCTTGCTCAAATATTGTGCGGTGTATCGCAACAATAAGGTAAGCATATAGGTGCAGGAACTCCTCATTAAACACTAACTTATTCCTCCTAACTTTCTCGCAATCAGTGAGCCCATAAGCTGCCTTAATTAACAGGTTTATTGGATCATCATCATTAAGCGCCTCCACTTCCTCAACATGTTTATTGCCCACCATGAATTCCTTGAGCTTCTCAATATCACTCACATATATTAACTTATTATCATTAATTCACCTTTAAAATTTTCTACCTCCCCGCATGTAACAAGGATTCCCTACCGCTTAATCATTATTATTTTCAGGTTGTTTCCGTTAGTTTTTTACTCATTGTAAAGCTCGGCTAATCCTACTTTAATATAAACGAGAACCTTAAAAATCAGTAAGCAATAATATAGGTATGATAAAGAAGAACTACGTGTTATACGCCAATAATACTCTCCTGTTGGAGTATGAAGTAAGCGTTAAGATGGGGAATTTGAAGTTGAAGGACGTGATTAGGCACATCATTAATATTAATTCAAGTGAGTTAGGGAAAATCCAAGAATTCGAGAGGGAGGCGGAGGAAAAAGAGAAGAAACTGGAGGAAAAAGCGTTGGAGTTGAGAAAAATAATTCAGGAACTGGAGGGGAAGGGATACAGACTCGGGCATAAAGATGATGATGACGCTTGAGTTGAAATGAACAGTATTCGCTTAATCCTTGGGCCCCGAGCCAACCTGTAGTGGTGCAGGAAATTTAGAAATTTAGAAAAAGTGAAAACTTAAAAACCCCAAATCAGCAACTAAATTATGGCTCAAACCCAAACCCAAACCCAAAATGGGATTCCCAGTTGGGAGTCCCTCCTCAAGACAAGTAAAATCGAAATCAATGTGCTGGATTTCGCAATAGACAATATTAATACGGCCCCTTCATTACCCTACGAATTTGTTTACAAGGCATACACCGACAGGATATACTATCCTAAAGCCATTGCCATATCTGGTGCCGGCGGAGTTATTGGGGCAATACTTTCAACAAAATATAGTGATAATATATCGTATTTTATTACGACTGAGGACATTATTAATGCGTCTCAAAATTCGCCATTATTTTTAGCAAAGTATGCCTTAGAGAAACTAAGCAAAACCTATCCAAATGCTGAGGTTATCGCCCTGGGACTAAATGAATTTGATAAGATAAAGACATTGCTGAGGGAAGGAGGCATATATATTAGTGGGCTACCATATGAAATAGTAATACAGTTATCTCAACTTGCGGGATTTGGAAAATTATGGCACTTCAGTAATATCCATAAAAAATTCTATGTATTCTGAGGTGGTGAGAGTGAGCCTAGAAGTTGATATATTTTCAGAAGAAGAATTTGAGGCTGAGAAAAAGAAGTTCCAGTTTTTATATACTAACGGCTATATTTCAAGGGATCAACTAAAGTTGGCGTATAATATGTTAGGAATAACAGTGGACTCCACTGAAGTTATTGAGTTTATGGACG
>Ga0080006_1187538_pt1 | contig 12663 bp, 8 predicted proteins | sample RS3BMetagenome_FD_69209 | JGI IMG/M metagenome (GOLD analysis project Ga0080006, IMG submission 69209) | Ferric oxide microbial mat and aquatic microbial communities from Rainbow Spring, Yellowstone National Park, USA - RS3B (SPADES... ...
ACGGGATGCGCAATTTCGAGAACTATCGGCTCCGGTTGTTGCTCCACTCGGGCGTTCAATGGGACACTCGTCCAACTGCTCGAATCAGGGGACGCTCCCCACGCCTGATCGCGTAGAGCCCCGGAACCGTCACACCCCTCCCGTCCGGCGGCGGCGCGGTTTGAGCAGGTCGGAGGGGTCGAATGCCAGCACCACCGGAGGTGGCCACGGCGGACATCCACTTCCCGGCACACCGGACCCTGTTCGGCGCACCGCCCCCGAACTCGTCGCAGCGCGTCCCGGTGCAACCGCCGGCGAGGTTCCGGTGCAGACGGAGGGGCAACGCATCCCGGCATGACCGAGCTGGTCGTCCTCGACCGTGCGTCAGTCCAGGCGCTCTCCGATCCGGCGACTCCCCAACAGTGCGCGGTCGTGCGCTTCGCCCGGGCCGTTGCCCATCGGAAGCAGCGCGCCGCCGATCCGGTCCGGGAGCCGCCCCGCTCCCGTCACCGCTCCGGCGGCCCCGGCTTGCCGTCGGGGCCTTCGGGTCCGCCCATCGCCAGCGAGGCGGCCGCCGCGGTGATCCCCTCGTAGCTGCGTCGGAGCACCTCGAGGATGCGGTCTCCGTCCGCCCCCAACGGGGCCGGGTCGAGACGGCGGAGCACCAGGTCGGGGGCGACCGCCTTCCGGTAGCGGACGTCGATCGGGCGCAGGTCGGTCCCCTCCCCCCAGACCGACCCCGGCACCGGGCCCGCTCCCTCGGCGGCTCCGGTCAGGCCCGCCACGCCACTCGCGCCCGCCACGCCGGCCGACTCCGGAACCGGTCGCGCCCCCGGCCAACCGAACCGCTCACCGGCCCCACCTTCAGACCCGACCGATCCGCCGCCGCCCTCGCCGGCCCCACCTTCAGCCGCGCCCGCGCCGCCCACTCCCCCGGCCCCGGCGGCGGCGCGCCGCCTCGACCGCAAGGAGGCGAGCAGCGCCTCCTTGTCGCGGCCCCGCCAGGCGAAGATCAGGAACGGGTCGCGGTCGAACGCCTCCGCCAACAGGTAGAACACCGCGGCGATGTGCTTGCACGGGTTCTCCCAGTCGGGACACGAGCAGGCGGACTCGAACTCGGACCCGGTCGTCGGGAAGAGCGACGACGCGGTGGCGGCGAACGCCTCTTCGATCTCCTCGGGCATCTCCCCGGCCAACAGGCTGGCGGTGAACACCGCCCGCGACGCCATCACCGCCTCGACGTCGTCCCACTCGTCAGGGGTCAGCACGTCCGTCTCGACGAACACGCGGTAGGGCCGCGACCGCGACCCCTGCACCGACGCTTTCACCTCGCCCGGGCCGACCTCCATGGTGAGCACCTGACCGGTGCGGGCGTAGCGCTTCCCCCGCTGCAGGCGGCTGCCCATGCCGAACGACTCGAGCACCGCCAGGAATCGCTGGGACCACCAGGTGTCGCCGATCCGGCCCCGCTGGCTGCGAGCCTGCAGGCCGCCCTCGACCGCGATCGGCACCGACTTCGGCGGCCACCAGCCATCCCCGCCCCGGCCCGACCCGCCGCCGGATCCGCCCCGCCCCGACCCGCCGCCGGATCCGCCCCGCCTGCTCGGACGTCGGCCGGCCATCACTCCTCCCCCACGGCGTCGGCCGACAACGCGATCACGTCGCGGAGCTGGTCGGTGGACAGCTCGGTGATCCAGCCCTCGCCGGTGCCCACGATCCGCTCGGCCAGGGCGCGCTTCTGGTCGATCATGGCGTCGATCCGCTCCTCCAGGGTCCCCCCGCACACGAACTTGCGCACCTGGACGGTCCTGGTCTGGCCGATCCGGTAGGCGCGGTCGGTCGCCTGGTTCTCGACGGCGGGGTTCCACCACCGGTCGTAGTGGATCACTTGAGTGGCCGCCGTCAGGTTCAAGCCGGTGCCACCGGCCTTCAGGGACAGCAGGAACACCGGAGGCCCGTCCTCCCCCTGGAACCGCTGGACCATCGCGTCCCGCGCCTTCTTCGGTACCCCGCCGTGGAGCCACAGGACCTCGCAACCCAGCCGGTGTCGCAGGTGGCGTTCGAGCATGCCGCCCATCTCGGTGAACTGGGTGAAGACCAGCGACCGGTCGCCCTCGGCCACCGCCTCCTCGAGGACCTCCACCAGCCGGGTCAGCTTGCCGGAGCGCCCCGGCAGGGCCGAGCCGTCGGCCAGGAAGTGCGCCGGATGGTTGCACACCTGCTTGAGCTTCATCATCGTCGCCAGCACCAGGCCCCGGCGCTCGATGCCCTCGGACTCCTCGATGCGGGCCAGCATGTCCTCCACCACCGCCTGGTAGAGGGTGGCCTGCTCGCGGGTCAGGGTGCAGTACTCCTTCATCTCGAGTTTGTCGGGGAGGTCGGCGATGATCGACCGGTCGGTCTTCAGCCGCCGGAGGATGAACGGCCCGGTCACCCGCCGGAGCCGGGCCGCCGCCTCGTCGTCCCCCTGGCGCTCGATGGGCGCGGCGAACCGGTCGCGGAACGCCTTCTCCGATCCCAGCAGGCCGGGGTTGAGGAACTGCATGATCGACCACAGCTCGCTGAGCCGGTTCTCCACCGGGGTGCCCGTCATGGCGATCCTGCGCACCGCCGGGATGGACCGGACGCTCTGGGTGACCCGGGTGGCGCTGTTTTTGATCTGCTGGGCCTCGTCGAGCACCAGCCGGTTCCATCCCACCGTCGAGAGCAACTCGTGGTCGCGGACGGCCACCCCGTAGGTGGACAGGACGAGATCCGTCTTGGCCGCCCGCCGGGTGAAGGCCTTGCCGGTCAACCGCTCAGGACCGTGGTGGACCAGCACCGAGAGCTTCGGCGCGAACCGGGCCGCCTCGCGCTCCCAGTTTCCCACCAGGGACATCGGGCACAGGACGAGGGTCGGGCCCGGCGACGCAACGGTGGCGCGGGTCCGCTGGCGGTTGGCGGACGCATCGGACGCATCGGACGCATCGGACGCATCGGCGAGCGTGCGCTCGGCCACCAGTACCGCCAGGAGCTGGGCCGTCTTGCCCAGCCCCATGTCGTCGGCCAGGCAGGCCCCGAGCCCGAGGTCGCCGAGGAACGAGAGCCACCCCAGCCCGCGCTCCTGGTACGGACGCAGCTCGCCGTTGAACCCGGCAGGCGTGCTGACCGGCTCGAGGCGGCGGTCGTCCGCTCCGTCCAGGAGGCCCCCCAGCCAGCCGTCGGCCACCACGTCGGTCACCGGCAGGCCGGCGTGCGCCTGTTCAATGCCGAGGGCGGTGCGCAGCACCTCGCCCGCGGTGAGCTGGTCGGCCGGCGCGCCCCGCTTCCCCACCGCGGCGATGGCCGCCTCCAGGTCGTCCCGGCCGAGCTCGACCCACTGGCCGCGCACCCGCACCAGGGGCTGCTTCAGCCGGGCCAGCCGCCGGAGCTCGGTCACCCCGATGGTGTCGTCGCCGAGTGCCACCTCCCACTGCACGTCGCACAGCCCACCGAGGCCGATCGAGGCGGTCGACGAGCCGCCCTTCGTGCGGGTCCGGGCCTTGAGCCGCAGCCCCAGGCGGGCCTTGGACGACCTCCACCAGGGGGGCGCCAACACCCCGAACCCCGCCTCCTCGAGGATGGGGGCGCCCTCCCGGAGGAAGGCGAGGATGCCGGTGGCGTCGGTGGCGAGCTCCGACGGAGCGGCGTCGGACAACGAGGGGGCGAGGGCGGGGATCAGGCGGGAGGCCAGCCCCAAGCCCCGGAGGAGGTGCTCGTCGGGGTGGTCCACGTGGTGCGCCAGCGCCGCCAGCTCCGGGCCGCCGGTCCAGACCGCGGACGCCGGGACGACCAGGCTGGGATCGTCCGTCGCCTGGAGGGCGAACTCGATCCGCCACTCGTCCGCTCCGACCGGGACGCCGGGTGCCGCCTTGTCCACCCCGGCCCGGGACGGGGCCGTGCGGGACGGGGCCGTGCGGGACGGGGCCGTGCGGGACGGGGCCGTGCCGGTCAGATCCGGCTCCACCGCGGTCCCGCCCTCGCCCGGAGGCACCACCCGGAAGCAGACCCGGAGCAGGTCGGTGCCCTCGCTCCGGGTAGCGTGCCAGGCACACACCTCGGCGGCCAGCGCCGTCAGCGCTCCGGGGTCGGCGTCGACCGTCGGGTCCTCGCCGGAGAGGGCCGACGTCCAGGCGTCGGCTGCCGCAGAGGCCGCGCTCGCGCTCGGCGCGCTCGGCGCGGGAGCGCTGGCCACGGTCGTCCGTGCGGGCCGGCGGCCCCGCCGGGGCGGAGGCGGCGCGGCGGGCAGGGGCGGGGCCAGCTGGCGGGCCAGCGCGTCCGTCGTGGCCCAGAAGAAGGCGCGGAGCGCCTCGTCCGGGTCGTCGCCGCCGGCCGTAGCGAACGACGCGGGGGCCGCCGCCACCAGGGTCCCGATCCGCTCCCGGTCGGCCCCGTCCACCACCGGCCGCCACCGCGCCTGCCACCGGCCGGCACCGGGCTCCGGCGCCTGCTCGAGGGACGGCACGATCCGGCCCCGGGCGACCAGCTCGACCACCAGCTCGGCGGCGCGGGCGGCGAACCGCAGATCGGTGGCCGCCACGACGTCGGACAGCTCGGAACCGGGGAAGGGGGCCGCCCCGGCGAACGACGGGGCGAGGATCGCCAGCAGCTCCACCGCCCTGGCCGGGTCCACCACGATGGCCGGCACCACCCACGCCGGCCAGGCGGCCGGAACGTCAGCGACGGCCGGGCCGGTCGGGCTGGCTCCCTCCGGCTCCGGGGGGATGCCGGAAGACGGTACGGGCGCGGCCGGGTCCGGGGAGGAGGGGCCGGGGGAGGAGGGGCCGGGGGAAGCGGGGTCCTCCAGCCACGGCGAGGGGAGCGGCCCGGTGGCGGTACCCGGAAGACCGAGGATGAGCTCGCGTTCCTCCCCGGCGACCAGGTCGTCCACCGCGAACCCTCCGAGCTCCGACACGGCGGTGCGGACGCCACCGGCGTCGAGGGCGAACGGATGGGGGCGCGGGCGGGGCGTCCGCGGGGGCCTCCCCCTGCGGGGTGCCAGCCGCCGGGGACGGTCCCCGTCCTCCGCCCACAACGCCACGCCCTCCCCGGCGCCGGCACCGCCGGGAGACCACACGGCGTGCAGGACGATCACCGGGCCATTGTGCCCGACGCCAGTGACCGGCGCGAACCACCGCCGGACCGGGGGGACCGGCCCGCCCGGCGTCCGGTCAGCCGGCGGCCAGCTCCACGATCGGGGCGTTCAGGTGGGCACCGCCCATCGAGCCGAAGAACGAGGCGTCGCCGAAGGCGGAGATCCCTCCGTCGGTGGCCACCTCCCAGGAGCCCGTCTCGGGCTGCTGCACTCCTCCAACGGTGATCTGGTTGGATGGTGCAGATAGCTGGGCGGCGAGGCTGAAAGCGGGACCCGCGACCACCGCCGTGCCCCCGGGCGCGATGGTGCCGGTGCCGAGCTCCACGGTGTCGAGTGTCGCAGAAGTCGCCGACTTCAGCGGGACCGTCCAGCCCACGAGCGGGATCGCCGTCGCCGTGGGGTTGGTCACCTGGACGAACCAGTCGCCGGGCCCGTCCGGTCCGAACGTACGGAACTGGCTGATCTCGAGGGTGTGGGGCGCGACCCCGACGACGAGGGGGATGGGGCCGGTCGTCACCGTCGCTCCTCCCCCGGTGAGCGTACGTCCGATCCGGAAGTGGCCCGCCTCCAACGGGGTCCCCGAGAGCACTCCCGTGGTCGAACGGCTGAGCCCGGCGGGCAGCACCGCTCCGGGGGCGAGCGCGAATGCGGCCGTACCAGAGGTGGCGAGGCGGTAGTCGTGGCGCTGGGCGAGCGTCCCCACCGGCGGCGATGAGGTGGTCATCACCACCGGGGAGACGGTGACCGTCACCGGGTCCGAGAACGGGTTCGGCGTGCCCGACGCACTGAGCTGATACACCCCCGGCGCACCGGCCACGAACGTCGGGGCATCGGGTGCGCTGGTCGCCACGATCTGGTCCTTGACCACCAAGGTCAGCGTCTCGAAGTCCGTCTGGCCGGACCGGCCTGTGGCCGTCGGACCATCCGCACCACCGCTCAGCGCGTATCCTCTCGGTCGCCGGGACGGCCGACCTACCCGATGCCCTGGCCACGATGCACTCTTCGTGCAACGTCTATCGCGGCCTGTTGGTCCGCCCGGCCCGGTCGAGGGTGTCTGCGCACGGTGCGGTCGCGTGCCCCTGGCGGCGGCACGCGACCGGGTCCAGGACGCGGGGCGCTCACGCGGGCCGTGGTCGGTCGTTTCAGGATGCGCGTCCGGTGCTGCCCGGGACCACGGGGTCGACGTAGAGCCCGCTGCATCCCGGGAACCCCCGAACAGTGGCACCCGGACCCTGCAAGCCGACGTCGGTGACCGGGGTCGACACGGTCAGGTTCGGGGGCGTCACCAGAAGGGACGGGTAGTACGGGCAGGACGTGGCCGTACCCACCGGGTTGTCGTTGCCTGCGACGGCGGCCGACGCGGTCTATCCGGGCGCCAGCGAGACGACCGGCAAATTCTTCGAGCCGTTCTGCAGACCGCCCAGCATGCTCGAGGTCTCCCGGGTGGCCTGGATCACCTGTTGCCCCTCGGCGTCCAGGCCTGCCACCCCTGGGTAGCCGCCCAAACTGCAGGACCGGCCGCTGACGTTGACGAACCCCAGCGTCTCGGCAACACTGCCTGCGGCCTCCCCGTAGCCGAGCGCCACCACACGGATCTGGTCGTTCTGACACGCCGCTTCGGCCGGGGCAACCGTCGTGGCCGGCGCAGTCGGAGCGGTGGTCGGCGCGGACGTGGAACTTGGGGTGGTCTTCGGCGTGACCGCCCGTGGGGTGGTCTTCGGCGTGACCGCCCGTGGGGTGGTCTTCGGCGTGACCGCCCGTGGGGTGGTCTTCGGTGCGGTCGTGGCGACAGGCGAGCCGCACCCGGCGGCCACTGCCCCGACGAGGAGGACCAGGGCGACCAGGGCCACTTGCTTCACTGCCGACACCTCCTTCCGCACTCCCGACCGGGACACTACCCCCGGGTGCCCGGCCGGATGCGTGCGGTGGAAGTCGGACCCCGGCGGCGCTGGGCCCCACACCCACGGCTGGTCATCGCGTCCGTCGGCCCCGATCTCCGAGGCCGACGGGCCCGGGCCGGCAGGCAGGCTGCGAGCCGAGGAGGTTGGTGCCGCCCGGTCCGGTACTCCTTCCCGTCACCGGTTCGACCGATCCTGAGCGCCACCGGTAGCGGCCGGCGGCCTCAGGGGGGATCGGAGGGGACGGTGACAGGGTGCCCATGGGTGGCCAGGAGTACCGGATCCGGACGGCGGTGCCGACGCCTACTGCTCGGGAACGGGGTGACCCGAGCAGCCGACGGGGACGTTGAGCGTCGGCACGATCTGTGGCCGACTCCTCGTCAGAGGGTGCCGGTCAGCGAGGAAAGCCCCGGGACGGAGCTGGTCCCGGGGAGGCTCGGGAGCTTGGGCAGGCTGGGCAGGCTGGGCAGCGACCCGGCACCCGTCGGGAGCTTGGGCAGGCTGGGCAGCGACCCGGCGCCGGGCAGGCTCGAGACGACCGGGAGCGACGAGAGGCTCGGGGTGCCGCTCGGCAGGCTCGGCACCGATCCGGTGCCCGACGGCAGGCTGGGCAGGCTCGGCAGGCTCGGCAGCGACCCGACGCCGGGACCGGTGATGCACACGGTCAGCCCCTTGGTGCTCGAGATGGTGACCGATCCCCCGTTCCCGGCGAAGCTGAGGCTTCCGCCGCCGGAGGCCGAACCCGGGAAGGGGAAGGCCGGGGGTGCCGGCGTCGAAACGCACTTGGTAGCGGTCGCGGGCGGGGTCGAGGTGCCCGAGGGCAGGCTCGGCAGCGTGGGCAGGCTCGTCAGCGACGCCGACCCCGGGAGCGACGGGAGCGACGGGAGCGACGGGATGGACGAGAGACCGGGGACGCTGACCCCGCTGGCCGCCGAGCCGGACGCTGCGGTGGTGGTCGCCCCGCTGGGGAGCGCGCCCCCGGCGACGAACGCCACCCCGACCAGCCCCGCCGCTCCTCCGGCGAGGCGGACCATCTTCGCTCGATTCATGTTGTTCCTCCCTCGTGTCCAGCGGCACCGCGGGTGGCGATGCCGTCACTCTGGAAAGGGGAACGGACGAGATGGTCGAACCCTTCGGTCGAGCCGGAAGAAATCCGGATCTTTCTGCTCCGGCGCCCGCCGGCTCCGTGCCGACCGCGTCCGGAGGACAGCTCAACCACCGGCCCCGGCTCCGCCTGCCGGTGCGGCCGCCGACGTGCCACCGGAGGCACTTGCGGTGGATCCGGACGAAGGACCGTTGAGAACGGTGACCGCTGAGATCCGCCAGCCTGCCGGCGACGGGACCAGATCGACGACCACTCGGAGGACATCGGCCGCCGGTGACGACATCTTGTCGTTGACGTACGTCTGGTCGACCACGCCGTAGACGCTGGCGCCGGTGGGGCTCGCCGACTGGACGTAGAGACTCCGGATCTGGCCGCGCGACGAGGCCAGGGCGGCCTCGAGCTGTTGACGGATCGACGATCCGAAGAACTGCTTGGCCTGGGTGGCGAACGACCCGGCGGCGAGCCGCTGGACGTTGCCGAAGTCGGCGTCCACGTTCTTGGCGTCGAAGTTGGTGAGCGCCAGGAGGAACCCGCGCGCCGTGGTGGCTGCCGCGGCCTCTTCGCCCAGGGTGTTGCGCTCGGTGGCCCAGGCGTGCCCGAACCCGAGGGTGCCGGCGACACCGAGCACGGCGACCGCCGCGACAGCCCGTCGGACCCACCGCCTGCCGCCCGGAGACCGGTCCCCCTTCAGCCGCACCCTGCGGCGGGGACCGACGGGTGCTTCTTCCGGTGTCCACCCGACCTCGACACCCGACTCGTCACCCCTCGCACCCTCGTCGTCACCCCCGTCACCCCGGACCTCGGTCCGTGGATCCTCCCTCGGGCCGCCCGTCCCCGGTTCCGGTTCCGGTTCCGCCACCCGGTGCCCGGTGCCCGAGCACAACGGGGTGGTGCGTCCGGTGTCACGGTCGACGACGGTGACCCCTGGACGCGGGAGCCCCGTCACGCCGCCATCCCCGACGCCATTGGCCACATCGGACCCGCGCGCCCCACCGGCTCCCCGGAGCCCCGCGCGTCCCGGAGCGCGTCCCTCGCCGGCGGGTCCGTTGCCGCCGGTGCCGGCGGTCTTCCCGGTGGTGGTTGTCATCGATCCGTCTCCTTCTTCTTCTTCTTCTCTGGGTCGGTGGTGGAGCGGCGTTCCGCCGGCCGGAGGCCGTGGCGTCGCCAGCGGCGCCGCACCGGTCCCGGCAGGACGAGGACTCCCGCCCTCATCAGCGGGAGCGCGGGACCACCGCTCGGACCGTGCCCCGGTGTGGCCGGGCGGACCGCCGCCGTGGTCGCCGCCGTAGCCGACGGACCGGGGATGGGAGGCCCCGATCCCCGGACCCGGGCATCGGCGGCGGTCGGCTCGTCGACGGCTACGCCGGGCGCCGCCGGGGCGAACCCGGGTTGGGTGGCAGCGGGCACGCCGGGACCGAACTCGGTCGAACAGGCGGCCCCCGGGCGCACCGGAGGGAGCGTGCGCGGCGAAGCGTAGGTGCTGGCGGTGGGCGACAGCACCGGGGGGAGGAGCAGCCTCGTGCGCAAGGAGAGCTGGTCGGGGTTGGTCGACCCGCCCACGGTGAGCGAGCGCACCGGGCCTGGCGTGGCCACGGCGTTGACCGCACCGAAGAACTCGTTGTTGGTCGCCAGCCCCGTACCGAGGTCCGACAGGTTGGCGGGGACCGACAAGTTGGAGGTGGTGGCTCCGAGGTCGTGGACGATGCAGGCCAGGTTCGGGCGCTCGGTCTGCACCAGGGCACCCAGTTGACCCGATGCCTGCGCTCCCGAATCGAGCAACTGCACGATCGAGGCCTGGTGGGTGGACAGGACCCCGAGGACCACCGCGGTGTCGGCCAGTGACCGCTGGAGCGCGGGTCCGGCCGCGGTCACCGAGTCGAGCACCGGGGGGGCGTTGGACAACAGGGCCGAGAACTGCTGCTGGTACTGGAGGAACTCCCGGGAGAACTGCTCGCCCGCGGTGATGACGGTATGGAGGTTGCCGGCCTCCCCGTCCAAGGCCACCGACGCCTGCTGGAGCACGGTGTTCAGGCTTCCGACCGGGATCGCCCGGAGGAAGCCGGTAGCGGTGGTGATGACCTGCCCGATGTCAGCCGGCGCCCCACCCGGGGCCACGGGGATGACGGCGCCTCCCACCAGGGGAGGAGCGGCGCCGTCCCGCTGGGACACGAGGTCGATCTGCTGCTGTCCGAGCGCATTCGCCACCTCCACCCGGGCCGCCACGTCGTCGGGGACGTACCGGCCGGCGTCGATCGCCATCGACACCCGGGCGCCCGTGGGGGTGAGCCCGATCCGGTTCACCGATCCGACGGCCACCCCGTTCAACGTGACGGTGAACCCGGGGTACAGCCCGTCGGCGTTGGGGAGGACGGTGGAGACGACCGTCGGCCGGCGCAGGGGGTCGCCCAACAGGTTGACGATGCCCAAGCTGATCAGCACCGCCGACAGGACGAAGAAGCTGACCAGGTTGGCCACGACCCGGCGGGTGATCATCCCGGGCTCCCGCAGTTCGACGACGGCTGGGCCGAGTCCGAGCCGCCGAGGGGGAGCCCGCAGACCACCAGATCGGCCAGCACCTGCACCTGGTTCCCCCGGACCAGTGACGCGATGGCGGCGTTGTTGCCGGGCAGGGCGTCGATCAGGCCGACCAGGTTCTGCTCGCTGGTGCGCAGGGCGCTCGCCGTCCCCGCCAGTCCCGCCAGGTTGGCGTCGATCTGGGTGACGTAGGTCTCCAACAGGGCCCGTCCCTGCACCGACAGGTTCTCCAGCGAGGCGAGCAGCTGCTCGAAGGCGGCCGACTGGTTGGCCAGCACCGAGGTGGTGGTAGCCAGCGTGGAGACCGCCGCGCCGGCCTGCCCTGCATCCGGTGCGAGCGACGCGGTGAGCTGGTTCATGTTGCCAATCAGGGAGCGGATCTCACCCGTTCGCCCCGCGTACCCCTGGAGGACGGTGCCAAGGTTGTCGAGCAGTGACCGGAGCTGGCCACCCTGCCCCCCGAGCCCCTGGGCGCCGGTCGCCACCAGCTGGGCGAGTTGCGCGGAGTTCACCGCCCCGAACACCGAGGCGCCCGACGAGAGGAGCTGGGTGAGCCCGGGGACCACCTCGGTGCGGGTCAGCACCGTGCCGTCCGCCAGCAACGGCTGCGCCGGACCGTGTCCGTCGTCGACCAGTTCGAGGTACTGCTGCCCGAGGATGGTGGTGCGCTTCAGCTCCACCGTGAGGTCGGCGGGGACCTCCGCCGACCGGTTCACGATGAACCCGACCCGGGCCGAGGTGCCGTCGAGGGCGATCGAGGTGACCCGGCCCACCGGAAGGTCGCCCTCCTCGACCGGCGCCCCGTTGACCAGGCCCCCGACGTCGGAGAACACGGCGGCCGCACTCACCGACGGGGGCGTCCCGAAGGGAACGGTGCAGGCCGTCGACCCGGCCGCCACCAGTGCCAGAACGACTGCTACGCCCGCCCGCCGCGCTGCTCTCGCCCGCCATCCGAGGGGGCGGAGCGGGACGAGGGGACCACCCGCGTCTCTACGCACCGCGGCCCGTCGGCCCGACCATCGCACCGCGGCCCGTCGGCCCGACCATCGCACCGCGGCCCGTCGGCCCGACCATCGCACCGCGGCCCGTCGGCCTCGCCGTCTCACAGGCCGCCCAACAGGCCACCGAGCAGGCCGCCCAGGCCACCGGAGGAGGAGGAGGAGGAGCCGGACTCGCCGGATGCCGGCGGGAGGGGAGGGGGCTGCGACGCGGGCGGTGGGGTGAGCGGGCAGTTCGCCTCGGCGAACTCGCCGTCGGCCTTCCTGACCATCACCCCGGTCTACACCGCCAACACCGCCAACCTGCAGATCGACGTGGCGCAGACAGCGGCGTTCACCACCGTGGCCAACACGCGCAACCAGTACAACACCGCTGCGGCGCTGGACAGCCTGCCGCAGAGTGGCGCGGCGCTGGGCCTGTACAACACGGTGCTGCTGTATGACGCCAGCACTGCGCGCAGCGCATTCGACCAGTTCTCCGGCGTCGATGTCCACCGGCAACGACACTGGATTCTGGAGTGCCAGAGTGCCACCTCCCAGGCGTCCCGTGCCCGTGACGAGACCAGCTCACCCACAGTTTATCTAGTCTGTCGTAGCAAAATATCCCTGGGCCCCCGCCCACGGCTTCGCCTTCGCCCGCATCAGCACCGGCGACGCCACCACCGCAGACGTGGGCGTCCACCTCGGGATCACGAAGCAGGCTGCAGCCCAGCTCGTTGACCACCTGGCCGAGAGCGGCTACGTCGAGCGCCACCCGGATCCACGCGACAAGCGGGCCCGACTGCTCGTGCTCACCGAGCGTGGATGGGCATGCACCGCGGCCGCCGAGCAGGCTGCCGCCGAGACCGTCGCACGCTGCGAACACCAGCTGGGCCCAGGGGCCTACCGGCAGCTGACAGCAGCCCTCGGGGCACTCGCAGAACCCGGCCGACTGCGGCCGTTGTGGTGACCGACCCCTCCCATCGTCACGCAGAACCGCGACGTGCGGCCTCAGAGCCAGCACGTCCCCACCGCGCACCTTGAGGAGGGTCGTCG
>Ga0080006_1135080_pt1 | contig 12652 bp, 12 predicted proteins | sample RS3BMetagenome_FD_69209 | JGI IMG/M metagenome (GOLD analysis project Ga0080006, IMG submission 69209) | Ferric oxide microbial mat and aquatic microbial communities from Rainbow Spring, Yellowstone National Park, USA - RS3B (SPADES... ...
GCCGCTTTTGAAAGGAATCAATTCAGGCTTGGCTCCCGATCGATCCATTGCTTCAATGTCGTTCTCCCCTGCGAGTAGTCCCTTCGCAAAAGCCACGATTTGTTGCATCGAACGATAACTTTTGAACAAGCGAACAAGCGCTGTGTCATCGTGGCCGAACGTATCAATCACCGGTTGATAGTTGGCGACGAAATGTGCGTGAATGGACTGATTCAAATCCCCAAGCACTGTAAGGCCGCAGTGCGGAAAAAGTTGTTTAAACACCTCGTAATGAACGGCGGAATAATCTTGAGCCTCGTCAATAACAACGTGTCGTATATGTTTTAAACCGCGTTCCCCTTTCATCGCACCCTTAAGGAAAACGAGCGGCGCCACATCCTCATACGGAATTCGATTCGTCTCCAGTAATGCCACGGTTTGTTGGCGAATGGCTTCAAATTGCTCTGGGACATCAGTTCCAACCGACATCGCCTCGAATAGTGACTTATCGCCAAAAAGCCGCCGATACCGCGCAAACACATCTGTTGCAATCGACTCCCACTCAAACAGTTGCTGTTCCACCTGCTGCACCTTAGCTTCGGCTGTCTCTTTTCCGCTACGTTTACTATCAAGCCATGTTTCCTTTGGATGATCCTCCGCTCGCTTTGCGATTTCCCTTGATTCTACCGCTGCAACGCTGGCCGCTTTGACAGATTCGAACCGCTTTGCGAAAGATAAAAATCCATATTTATCGTAAAACATTTTGTGCAGCGCTTCTTTGGTGACGATCACTTGATTCTGAAAAAGAATGTCTTCAAAAGCAAAGCCTTCGCGTTCAATTAACTGCACGTAATTTTTCAGCACTTTCACAAAATCTGTCGACGCCTTGTATTTCATACCCTTCACTCGTGCGTCATAGCCCGGGTCCGTTTCTGCTGTTAACATGTACTCCATTTGTGTAAACGGATTTTCCAACTGCACTGTTGAATCCAACGAATTCTCCGCGTAATCCTGAAAAGTTGTCTGAAGGAGATTCTCTTCCCCTAGTTCCGGAAGAACATTGGAAATGTAGTCGTTCAAAATCCGATTGGGTGAAAATATCAGGACATTGTCGGATTTCAGCGTATCGCGATGCCGGTATAACAAGTACGCCACGCGTTGAAGCGCGATGGACGTCTTTCCGCTCCCTGCCACGCCCTGAACGATGAGCAGTTTCTGTCCCTCATTCCGAATGACTTGGTTTTGTTCGCGCTGAATCGTTGTCACAATACTGCGCATGCGATCATCAACGTTTTTTCCGAGCATCTCCTGAAGAACATCGTCGCCGATGTGCACATCGCTATCGAACATTTGCGCGAGTCGGCCACCAACAATTTTGTACTGCCTTTTTAACGAGATGTCTCCGCGAATCACACCATCTTGACACGAATACTCAGCCGTACCACGGGAAAAATCATAGAACATGCTCGCAATCGGTGTCCGCCAGTCGTACACCAAATATTCTCCTGTTTTCTCGTCAATCAGTGACGAAAGCCCAATGTAAAATGGCTCGGGATCGGGAAATCCCTGTTCTCTGAAATCGAATCTTCCGAAATATGGGAGCGCTTGCATTCGTAGCAATTTGCGCAGGGCGACATGGAAAAAGGTGTGCACCTTCTCCTGAAGACGGACTTCCTGTGCGCCTTGAGCCAACAAAACGGCATCATCGAAACTTTTGATGGAGTGAGGCATCTCCTCCCACATCCATTGCTTCGTATCCTTCATCGTCCCTTCGTGGCGATCGCCTGCATCCTCTGTCTTGTTGATCTGAGTCCGAATTTCCTCGAGTACCAACGCTAACCGACTCGTTTCCCCATTCCAATCGATGTCCGTCATATTCGTTCTCCCTCCCGACATGAATGAGCGATCTTTAAAAACGCAATTTTTGCAACCCTGTTGACACCACCACCTTCTTTGTGGTAATATTATATTGAGAATAGATATGGTAAAATGAATAACCTACTACATTTAGAATAGTATAGCACACAATGGAACCTTTGAAGCTAAAAAGATCACGCTGCCACAGCGTGATCTTTTTAGCTCTATTCGTATAATCTGCGGGTCTGTTTTTTGTTTACCAACGGTGCAAACGAAGACCGGTACTACTGTAATTTTGGTGACACTCGAAGCTTCGTCCGCTGTTCGAACGCGTAGGCAAGCTTGATCAAAGTGGGCTCGCAAAACGCAGTTCCCGTGAACGTCACCCCGATCGGTTCACCTTCCGACGTATACCCTGCAGGCGCTGTGATCGACGGATATCCTGCTTTCGCCGCGATGTGACAGCCGTTGGATCCGGGTAATAAAAGTGCGTCCAGTTGGTGTTCGTTCAAAGCCTCGTCGATGCCTTCTTCTTGCGACAACTGCAACTCTTTTGCGCGACGTTCGAGATAAATCGCTTCCGTAAGCGTCCCGCTCGTCTCTTGCGAATCGATCAACACGGACTGACCGTAGCGTAACGCCTGTTCCCGATATTTTCGATTAAAAGCGATAACTTCTTCCAATGAGTGAACGGGAACATGCGGACTCAATTTGCTCAAGTACGCGTTGAGATTGGGCTTGAATTCATAAAGCAACACCTCGTATCCCCAGTCTTCGTGCCCCGAAGGCATTCTAGCATCAATGATGACTGCTCCGGCCCCTCTCAATTCCTCAATCACGTTTTCCATCGATGTTTTCCAATCGCCCTTCAAAACATCAAAGAAAGGATCGCGCACAACGCCGATTCGAGCACCATGCAGACCATCCTCGTCCAAAAATTGCGTGTAATCTCGATAGGTACGTCCGACAGCCGCCAGTGTTACCGGGTCTCTCTCGTCTACTCCCGTCATTGAGCCAAGCAACGCGACTGCGTCCTCGACGTTCGGAGCCATTGGCCCTGCCGTATCTTGACTGTGGGCAATCGGAATGATGCCTCTTCGACTAATCAATCCAACCGTCGGTTTGATTCCCACGATTGAATTCAGACTGGCCGGATTGAGAATAGAACCGGATGTTTCCGTTCCAATTGCAACGGCAGTCAAGTTAGCGGCGACCGCAGCCGCCGATCCGGAACTGGATCCCCCTACATCGAATACACCGAGTCCGTATGGGTTGCGCACCTGCCCACCGCGTGAGCTGTAACCATTCGACATACCATCGGTCATGAAGTTAGCCCACTCCGTCATGTTCGCCTTGCCAAGGATGACGGCTCCGGCTTCTCGGAGTTGTTTCGCCACATGTGAATCTTCCGAAGCGTATGAATTGGCGAGCGCGAGAGAACCGGCACTTGTGTGCAGCTTATCCGCCGTATCGATGTTATCTTTTAAAAGGAGAGGGATGCCATGAAGCATCCCTCTCTTCCCCTGCCTTACCCGCTCTACGTCGAGCGCTTCTGCAAGGTGAAGCGCATCCGGATTGATCTCGAGTACAGCGTTGATGGTTGCACCCTGCTTGTCGTACGAGGCGATGCGAGCGAGGTACCATAATACAATCCCTTTGGATGAAATAGTACCTGCGTCCATAGCTGTTTGCATTTGCTCGATCGTCGCTTCCTTTAACCAGCCTAGTTCTTCTGATGATGCGTTGTATTCCATCCTAAGCTCCCCTTGCCTCACCCAATGAGTGCATTGCCCAACTAACCATCTTATCATGAGAATACCAGAATTGGCCTTTGGGGTATACGCCGTTGTATTGGACAGGTGTGATACCGGAACTAATGGTCTCCTGTGGAAAATGCAACGTTGGGAAGACATCAGACCCCATTCCAAAAATATACGAAAAATCTCGTTGCAGACGTCACATATGGCACATGGACCTCGAATATGTATGGTGACAGCGCTTACATCGTTATACAATCCGAGGAGGAATCAAGATGCACAACAAATTGAAGCAAGTTGGTCTCGTCGCCGCGTCATTGTCCGTACTGTCATTGACAGTCGCGACACCGACCTTTGCGGCTTCCGATCAACATCGTAACGAGGAACGAGCGGTCGCTTCGTACCAAGCGATGCAAAAGCATTTCTTCCAATCATCTGAGAAGTTGTACATTGAGAACTACCCGCACAATGGCGGTAACTCTTATTCATATCTATGGCCGCTTTCACAGGCTACAGCGGCCACACTCGATCTGGCTGCGCTCTCGAAGGGCGATAACACGTACATAAGCGATGTCAGCGACCGACTTCAAGGCATTGCCGATTACTGGAACAATACGACAACCCCGCCCGGCTATGATTCGTATGTTCGACCGCCGCTCGGCCAAGGAGGCGACAAGTTTTACGATGACAACGATTGGATTGCGCAAGATTTGCTCAAGGCATATCGCTTAACGGGCGACAACGCCGACTTGCAACGCGTGAAGCAAATCTTCCAGTTGGAAGTGAACGGTTGGGACAGCAACCTGACCCATCCGGATCCAGGCGGTGTATTTTGGACACAGGCATCCTGGAATCACGATCGCAACACCATATCGAACGCACCGACGGCAATGGTTGGGCTGGATTTGTACCAACTCACGGGAGACCGTTACTACTTCGATTGGGCCAAGAAGATGTACGATTGGGTGAATCAGTATATGTTGGCCCCGAACGGACTTTATTGGGATCACGTCGACCTTCAAGGCAATGTGAACAAGACGCAGTGGAGCTATAACCAAGGGACGATGATTGGGGCCAGTTTGTTATTTTTCAAGGCGACCGGCGACCCTTCTTATCTCCAGCGCGCTGAGGACATTGCCAAGAAGGCTTTAGCATTTTACGGACAGGCTCGACTCTACAACCAGCCAGATTTCTTTAACGCAATCTTTTTCGAGAATCTGTTGACATTGGAAAAAGTGGATCATAATCCAGCCTATCGGCAGGCGATTCAAACCTACGCAGACGAGATGTGGAACACGGTGCGGGACCCGAATACCGGATTGTTCCAAATGGATCCGAGTCAGGAAACCCCGTTGCTGCAACAGGCAGCCATGGTCGAGATCTATGCCGACCTCGCTTCCGTTTTGCCGCACCAAAGCGACAAGAACGTTCAAAAGTAGCACATCGATCGCTAATCACGCGGCATTAGTTTTTGATCAATAAAAACAGTCACTCCCACAATGGAAGTGGCTGTTTTTATGAACGATCATCCCAACTTTACAGCAGCCCCTACGCTGTTGCCAGCGCCCGTACAGGCGCCATCACGCTGCTGCGTTCATTTGCGGCGCCAAGTCGAGTTGAACAAGACGGCCGTTGACAGCCAATTTGATTGGACTCGCAGTGAGCGCCGCATCGCGATGGGTAAGAAAGTGACCCTAGCTCGAATCGTTTCAACTTGTTATGATGTTATAATATGTTGTGCGGAGGTATTTCCATGAAAGGTAGCATCCCACTTTATCATCACCTAAAGAATACACTATTGGCCCAAATTCAGAGCGAAAAATGGGAATCCGGTGAACTCATTCCGTCAGAAATGGAACTGGTGCGACAGTTTGGCGTGAGTCGAATCACGGTCCGACAGGCGATTGGTGACCTTGTTTCGACGGGTTATCTCGTTCGTCAACAGGGACGAGGTACGTTTGTATTTTCACTCCTCCAAATAACCGGGGTGTGATGGACAGTGCCCCTACCCATCGGTTGGGCGTTGCAGGGGGCATCTTGAACATGTCGCGCACCCTGGGGATGGGGCTTGGCATTACACTAGGTGGACTCAGTTATCAACTGTTTCTCTCCATGAGTGGAACGGCAAACGAAAACACGGCGCCAAGGACACATCTGATCTTCGCGTTTCGTTATTCATTTACTGTCCTTGCCTTTATCGCGGCCATTGCACTCGCCGTCTCCTTTATACGACAGCGATCACATTGATCAGCCATCCCAATAGTATCCGCGAGGCCAATTTGAGGCGTTAAGATCGCTGCAGGGACGATGTTGAGAGGCGATAAGTCTCATCATTAAAATCCCCTAGGGGTGCTGTTTCCCAAAGGGGATCTCCTTGCCCCATGCCAATTATTTAACGCTGCTTTTCGCCTTAATTTGATTGAGCAGTTGTTTAAACGGTTGCTTCAACGTCGGCAGAACTTTGGCAGGATCTTTATCGTCCAAGAAAATGGGTTGTGTTTGGTTTTGCAAGAACGTGTAAATATCTGAATATCCCGCGAGCAAATGATTCGGCGATTCTTTGCCGACTGCAATGGCTGCTTGCGTCAAGTTCTTCATCCTTGCTGGATCGACATTGCCACTGAACTGTTTGTAATAGTCTTCCGCAGCCATCGTATCCGCTGGCGGATAACCCGTAGTTTTCGTCCACACTTTTTGCTCACCCGTTGTCGTCATGAACTGAATCAACTTCCAAGCAGCACTAGGGGATTTTGTCTTGGAAGACATCATCAACGGGTCAGTGTAAAGTACAGGAGTTGCGGTACCATTGGGTCCCATCGGCACCGGCGCAATTCCGAACTTCACATTACCGTGTGTGTATGTGCCCATTCCCCAACCGCCAGTGAGTTCCATGGCCACTTTCCCGGAAATAAACGGATCACCCGTTTGTGTAACGGCGTTCAATAACGCTGGCGTCGGTGATACTTTGTCTTTGTAAATTAAATCTTGGAAGAACCGAATGGCATTAATGTATTTCGGATTATCAAAATTGGCGTCTGTCGGGAATCCAGTTTTGTAGGCGTTTTTGTCATACAAGTCCACACCCCAGTCCCAACCGTAAGAATCCACATTCCCCATACCCATCGAAAAACCGTACACTGCATTTGGATTACCGTAGTTTTTCGTGAGCTTCTTGGCTACACCGACAACATTATCCCATGTCCAATTCGGATCATTCCAATTATATGTTGGATAGGGTATGTGGGCTTGATCGAACAGTGTCTTGTTAAAGTAGAGGAAGGTTGGAAAGCTTGCGAACGGAATGCCATATTGCTTTCCATTCACTTGATACGTCTTCATTAACTTATCCGGGATATTCTTGTTCGTAAAGGAGCTCATGTAGGGTGACAAGTTCGCGATCATTCCGCGTTTGTAATAATCGCCGAAACCGCTTGCTCCCCAGTGACTAAACACATCCGGTGGCGTACCAGCGGCAACAAGCGTCGACAGTTTTGAATCAAACTGAGCCCACGGCACTGAAATTATGTCCAGCTTGACGCCGGGATTTTGCTTTTCAAAAGCTGGCGCTACAACATTTTCCATGAAATAATCTTTTCCGTGACCCGGTTCAATCGGTGTCAAAAACGTAATCGTTTTGGTGCCTGCACCGGAAGTAGCCACGCCACATCCAGATAGAAGCGTTGTTGCTGCCAGCGCAGACGCAGCGAACAAACTAATCAACTGTTTTCTCAATGAATACTCCCCCTGTAACTTTCTGTTATGTTTCTTATCTGGTCCACATCCTAGGAACTGCTCGATCACCTCCTCAAGAATAGGGGAAATATTTTGCTTAGTTACCTTCATTTCAGCCCAGAAATGGCAATCCCCTCGACAAAGTATTTCTGTGCAAAGAAGAAAAGTAGCACAGGCGGCAGCACAGCAACGAGAGAAGCAGCCATCAACAAGTGCCATGGCGTAATGGAGTACTGCCCACTGAACGTCGCCAATGCGATAGACACGGTATAGTTGGCGTCCGTGTTCAAGTAAATTAAGGGCCCCAAATAATCGTTCCATCTAAACATAAAACCAAAGATTGCCGCGCTCGCCAGTGCCGGTTTGCAAAGCGGCACTGCGATGTTCCAAAACGCTCTAACTTCACTAAACCCGTCAAGTCTGGCTGCTTCGAATAAATCATTCGGTAATGAATTGAAAAACTGCCGAAGCAAAAAGATGATGTATGCGGACCCAAAAAATGACGGTACAATAAGCGGTAAGTACGAATCGGTCCAACCAAGCGTCTTAAACAGTACAAACTGTGGGATCATCACCACGGGATACGGAATCATCATCGTGGCCAAAACAACGATGAACAGCGTGTTGCGTCCCCTTCCCCTATACCGGGAAAAACCGTATGCCACAATCGCCGAAGAGAGCACTTCGCCAAACGTACCGATGATCGCGTATTTGAACGTATTCAAAAAATATTGACCGAACGGACGCGTTGTTAACGCTTCCGCGAAGTTGCCCCAATGCATTGGATTCGGGATCCATTTTGGAGGGAACAAAAACACTGTCTGTTGATCTTTCAAAGCAGTAGACAACATAATAAACAACGGTCCGAGCATCAAAATGGATATTAAAATCAGAGCGAGCAGTCCGATCACTTTTCCGACACGTATCTTTTTTTCCGCCGAGTTGATCGGACGCATTTGAGCAAGTGGTTGGCTCACCGTATGTTCCGCCATCTTAGTTGCCTCCCTCGTAGTAAACCCAACGCGTCGACAGTTTCATTACAATCCAGGTCAGGATGAGAACACCGATCAGCAATACCCATGCCATGGCCGAGGCATATCCCATGTTAGATGAGCCAAAAGCTTGCTGGTACAAGAAGTACACAAAGAAATAAGATGCGTAGTTCGGTCCGCCCTGTGTCATGACCGCAGCCTGAACGAATACTTGAAACGAACCGATAATTCCGGTAATCAGTAGGAACAACGTCGTTGGCGAAACCATCGGCAACGTAATGTTCCAAAATTGCCGGAACTTCGAAGCGCCATCCAACTGCGCCGCTTCATACAAACTGTCTGGAACCCCTTTCAAACCAGCGAGATAGATGACCATGTTTCCACCTAGCCCCCAGAACGTCATAACAACGAGCGAAGGAATGACCCACGTTTCACTAAACAGCCACTGTGGTCCTTGAACGTGAAAAAACTTGTAGATCAAGTAATTAACGATCCCCAATTGCGGGTTAAGCAACCAGGTCCATAACATTGCCATAGCCACACCTGAGATAACTGTCGGAAGATAGATAATTGTCCGAAAAAATCGTTGTCCAGGAATATCTAGATTGACTAGCATGGCTGTTAGCAACGATAAAATGAGTCCAACGGGCACGCTCACGATCGTAAAGTAAAGCGTCACTTTTATTGACTTCCAAAACAACGGATCGTGAAAGAGGCTGACATAGTTCTTCATTCCCACGAACACGGGCGGATTGGCAATGTTATATTGCGTAAAACTAAAATAAAGCGACATAATGATCGGACCGCCGATAAACAAAACCATGCCAATCATCCAAGGTGCTATAAACCAATAAAAGTGTTTCGTTTCCCTTCGTTCTGACGGTGACATCACATTCATTTGGACACCCCTATTACAGCGTTTCTGCGGCCTCTCACAAACATGAACGTAGCATTGTCCCTTGAGCCAGGACCTATTCACGTGTTGAGTTAGAAAATCGCTTGTTCTGTTTCTTTGTCGAATATATGGAACTTGCCCATGTCAAAAATGAGTTTCACATTTGTTCCGTCTCGTAGTTCCGGACGCGCATCAACGCGCGAAGTGACATTTTGACCGCCTAGCACCATGTACAAATACATTTCAAATCCCATCAGCTCGACGACATCGATCCTTGCTTCTAGCGTTGGTCCTGCGCTTTTGTCGGTGTGTACGTCGGCGTAATACATGTTTTCAGGCCGGATACCAAAGATGACCTCCCTGCCGATTACGCCGCTGTCCCGTAACAGGTTGTATTTTTCTTGAGGGAGTTGGATGTTGATCTCAGACGCCCTAAAGTAAACGACGCCGCCCTCTTCAACGAGTTGGCCATGCAAGAAATTCATCGCCGGGGAACCGATAAATCCCCCAACAAACACATTCACTGGATGATTGTAGATTTCTTGAGGGATCGCAACCTGCTGAATTACCCCATCTTTCATCACTACGATGCGATCTGCCATCGTCATCGCTTCCGTTTGATCATGTGTCACATAAATAAGCGTCGTCTGTAAACGCTGATGCAACTTGCTGATTTCCGTTCGCATTTGCACACGCAACTTCGCGTCTAGGTTGGACAGCGGCTCGTCCATCAAAAACACTTTAGGTTCACGTACGATCGCGCGCCCAAGCGCGACGCGCTGCCGTTGACCACCGGACAACTCCTTCGGTTTTCGGTTTAAATAACTCTCAATGTCCAATATATGAGCCGTATTACGCACCATCTGATCAATTTCGTTTTTTGGAACTTTGCGTAGCTTTAACGCAAAAGCCATGTTTTGATACACACTCATGTGAGGATAGAGCGCGTAGTTTTGAAAGACCATTGCGATATCGCGATCTTTGGGTGCAACGTTATTGACTAACTTGTCACCGATATAAAGCTCACCTTCGCTAATGTCTTCGAGCCCCGCCACCATCCGCAAGGTAGTCGACTTGCCGCACCCGGACGGCCCAACCAATACGAGAAATTCTTTATCCTCGATTTCAAGATGGAAGTCTTTTACTGTAGGCTCGTCATTTACCGCATATCTTTTGTAGATGTGATTCAATCGAACGCCAGCCACACAATTTGCCTCCCCCTTATCGTCAATGCAAGCCGTTTTGCAACAAATTGCTATTTCAGCTCTTCGCAATTTGCCCGACAATTTATTTAACAGTAATTGGGTTACCTTTACAGAAGAACATCTAAAGAAACATGATGTATTGTTAACTAAGGGGAACGTTTTCATGCCAATAAAAGTTGAATATATCCAGGAAAATGAATATACATGTTGAAAATCCATTGGCATTCAACCGATCGTGGAAAATGCAATCAATCATCCATGGCATTGAACCGAAAGTGGGAGAGCAGGTTGGATCGGGGTCGAGCATGGCAGACCGTAGACGGTCAACAAGGGAACCTACGCCGAGCAGGGAGATCCCATCGGAGTGGCGGCAGCGCCCACGGCACTGTCGTCACTCCAATTTAGGAAAGGACTGGAATGCCAACCACATCAGCCAAAAACTTAAACCGCTACCGCTAAAAAGGAAAATCAACTGAGGAAACGATGTAATCATAATAAAGACCACTACGCTGCCGACTACCATCATCAACGTCCGCAGCGGATGGGACACCCCGATAAAAAAGGCGTACTTAAAATAATCCAACGTTTTCAATTGAAAATGGACAAAGACGGGGAAAATGTATAATACTATAATCCAAAATAACAATAATAAGCTCAGGATTGCAATTTCAATTATTTGGAAAATAGGGGTGTGCTGCGCATAAAAATACTTTACATCCAAATACAAAACTCCTCCAATAACGACCAAAGCAAGACCGATCAGATTAGCCTGTACAAATTCTCCCCTGTAGGCTCGCCAAAATGTAACAAACACCGGGATATCTGTGTCACCCATGACCCATTTTCGCGTTACAGCAAACATGGCTACCGTTGCCGGCATCGCACCGAATAAACCAAGACCCAGTAATATAAACAAAATCCATAATAAATTGACGTAAGCTAGCCGCATAGCCCATTCGGAAGCGCGATACAGCCCCCCCATCAGACCTTTCAATTCCACGCACACTACCTCCGCTGACATCTACTCGAATTTTTTTCATTGAGCTTGGCATTACGTCTCTTTGAACAATATTGACTCTTGCATCCTTCGCTGTCAATTGTTGAGCAATCATGAGGATGTGTGGCTTCGCACTGTGTCACAAAACGCCCCCTTTAGCGACATATCACTCTGTCGCTCTTACCCCCGTTTGTTCAATCACAGAATACCTGTTGCCTACACAAAATGGGCTACCGTTGCATTGGGGTTGATTTGCGTGGATTCGGGAAGTCAGATCGCCCCTGGGACGGATATTCGTACGATCAATTGGCAGATGACATCCGTTTAGCGGTTGATACTCTACAGTTGGAGGATATGACCCTCGTTGGATTTTCCATGGGCGGAGCAATCGCCATACGGTATATGGCTCGACATGCAGGTCACAAAGTATCTAAGCTAGTCCTTGCAGGCGCTGCGGCACCTGCCTTCACCCAACGTCCCGGCTACCCCTATGGACTAACAAAAGAAGCAGTCAATCAGTTCATCAAATCCACCTATACCGATCGCCCCAAAATGGTTGATGACTTTGGCAATATGCTTTTCGCTCGCCCTGTCACTCAAAGTTTCAAAAGATGGGTCTTTGGATTGGGCATAGAAGCGTCTGAACATGCAACAGCTATGACTGCAGTTTCCCATCGAGATGAAGATTTACGACAAGATTTGTCCAGGATTCATGTGCCAACGGGAATCTTCCATGGTGTACAAGATAGAATTTGCCCATTCCCCCTTGGTGAATTAATGCACGCTGGAATCCGAGGATCGGAACTCATCCCATTTATGTTAGACGGATAGAACAGCGACATTCGATATCCTCCCCCTACCCGTGCGTCGAACTCGTGAATGACGCCCGTCATCTCTGCTGGAGGGAGCCAAGCGACGAGAGCGGCTGGATCTATAAAGGCCTCGTAGAGTTCCTCAGGCAGGGCCCTGATGATCCTCGATGTGTGGGTCCATGCGCCTGCATGCTCTTCGGTCATGTGACGACTTCCTCCGGCAAAAGTCGCCCGCTCGCTTTGACCTCCCGATGATTGATGTGGATCCTTGTTCATCCGATTCCGGTCTCCTTTCGCACTGACTTCACCTTTATCATAACGGTTTTACGGCAACTTCGTAAAAGTAGTGAAACGGATTAAACGTCCCGATGTTGAAACCGATCATCAACTCCCTCGGTAAACGCCATCCTGCTGGTCGCGGGAACT
>Ga0080006_1162470_pt1 | contig 12638 bp, 9 predicted proteins | sample RS3BMetagenome_FD_69209 | JGI IMG/M metagenome (GOLD analysis project Ga0080006, IMG submission 69209) | Ferric oxide microbial mat and aquatic microbial communities from Rainbow Spring, Yellowstone National Park, USA - RS3B (SPADES... ...
TCGACGCCACCCGTCGACGGTTCGAGGCGCTGGCCCTCGGCCTGCGCACGTCGGCGGGCGTGCCCCTCGGGTCGTTGCCGGACCATCCCGACCTCGACGGGTTGGTCGACCGGGCGACGGGGCGGGCGGGGCTTGCGGGGCGGGGGCGCGCTGTGGTGGTGGCGACCAAGTTCGGCAACCGCCGCGCTGCCGACGGTTCCTACCTCGGGATCAGTGGGCGACCCGAGTATGTCCACGCGGCATGTGATGCCAGTCTCAAACGGCTCGGTGTGGACCACATCGATTTGTATTATCAGCATCGCGTCGACCCAGAGACGCCGATCGAAGAGACTGTGGGGGCCATGAAACAACTCGTGGAGGCAGGGAAAGTTCGCTTTCTCGGCTTGTCCGAGGCGTCTGTGGCGACGTTGCGACGGGCTTCTGCGATCCATCCCATTGCCGCGCTGCAAACTGAGTATTCGCTCTGGAGCCGTGACGTCGAGGACGAGATTCTGCCAGCATGCAAAGAACTGGGGGTTGGATTCGTCGCGTACAGTCCCCTCGGCCGCGGCTTTTTGACCGGTCAGATTCGGCGGTTTGAGGACTTGGCCGCAGATGACTATCGACGCAACTCGCCGCGCTTTATGGGCGACAATTTTGCGAAGAACCTTCAACTGGTGGAGAAGATTCGTGAGATCGCACAGGAGAAGGGGTGTCTGGCATCCCAGTTGGCGATTGCCTGGTTACTCGCCAAGGATCCCGCGATCGTGCCGATTCCCGGAACCAAGCGTCGAACCTATCTCGAGGAAAATGTGGAGGCGGTCTCGATATCACTCACAGGTGACGATCTCGCTCGCATCGACGCGGTGGCGCCGATCGGCGCGGCCATCGGCGATCGCTACCATGAGCAGGGCATGCGGGGCGTCAATCGCTAGGCAGGCCCAACAGACACGCGTGCGCCGTCGGATACAGAGTCTGTCGTACCCGACGGCGCGCGCGTGTCTAGTACGGAGCCACGCTGGTTGTCGTGAGCTGGATGAACGGGACTGAGGCACCGAGCGGCCCGGTGTCGATCTGGATGGTCGAGGCTCCGCGAGGTAGTGTGATGTCGATCTCGAGCGTACTGTCTTGATTCCGGCGTGTCGCACTACCTGAGACGGGAATCGACAAGGGCAACTGGGGTTGACCGTTGACGATCAAATTCTGCGTCGTCGTATTGCCTGTTGCATTCTTGTAGCGGACGTACATGCCGTACGTTCCAGCACGGGGGACCGTGACGTCGAATGTGACGGCCTCCGTCGTCGTTCTCTCCGGATTGAATGTGACGCGATTCGGGACTTCCCCTGCGGGCAGTGGGATGGCCTGATCAAGCGGAATCGGTGCGCCGAAGTGGGGCGTGCCGTTTTTGTTCCAAGTAAAGGGCTGCGCGCGAATCGTACGGTCCCAGCCGGAACCGTTGACGCGGGCCGCATGGTAGATCATCCAATCCTGTTTTCCATTTTCGCTGGTGACAAATGAGGCGCGTCCAGGCCCGTACACTCCGTTCTGGGAGAGAAAGACGGGGTGCGCTGTCTTGCGCCAGTCGTCTGGCCGAAGCGGGTTGTCCCCGACGAGCGTCAGGAGCCCAAGGCAATAGGCGTTCTTCCAGCTCGCGTTGGCTGAGTACACGATGAACGTCTTGCCGTCGTGCTGCAGTGTCACTGGGCCCTCGTTGATCGGAGCGACACTGGTCTCCCAAGGATACGTCGGGGAGGAGATGACGACGCCTGGGCCATCGATCTGAGTCGGTGAGCTCATCGGCGCGATGAACAGGCGCTGTACCTGGTTCTGATCGTTGCGCCACCCGGACCAGAGAAAGTAGAGATGGCCCCGCACAGAGAAGATGTTCGGGTCGATCATCCACTGGTTCGCGGGGTCGTGCACCTCGCCGACGAAACGGTAAGGCCCCATCGGGTTGTCGGCTCGGCTGATGAGAACATAGTCTCTGTGCAAGGCGTTGTTACTGTTTTGATCGGCGGCAAAATAAATGTAGAAATGGTCTCCAAAATGATGGATTTCCGGCGACCAAATGTCAGTGAAGTTGGCTTCCTTGCCGCTCGGCGACCAGACGATCGATTGAACACCCGCCGCGATGTTGGTGATCGCGGACGATCGCCAGATCGTGACGTTGTCGCCGGTAGTCGCCGTGAGATAGTAAGAACCGTCGTACTGTGTCATCCAAGGATCGGCGTTCTGATCCATGATCGGGTTGTAAAAGGTCGTTGCGATCTGGCCGCGGTCCACTTCGCGAAGGTGATGAGCCGCAGTCGAAGTCGGAGCTTCATGCGCGCCAGCCGCTGCAGAGTGCAGCGCGGCCGGCCAAAGGCAAGCGGTCAAACAGGCCACTGACAGGAAAGTCGTTCGGGCGGGACGATGGGGCCTCATGGTGATCCTTCCTTTCGATCGGGATGCGAGAGCGAGTTCCGCGTTCAGGCAAGGGGACGGCCGCGCCCTTCTGTGATCGCTCGGAGCACATCAATGGGGGCTTTCGGGACGCGATCGTACGTTAGCAGGCCATTGATCTCTTGTTCGACGTCTGTCAACTGCGTGTAACAGAATCCCTGGATCACCGGGGACTCGAGCATGGCCTCAATCACCGCCTGATAGCGTGAGAGGAAATCCTCTTCGGACTCTGCGTGGGAATACCCCCATCCACTCCAATCGCTTTGCTTGAAGGAGATCCCCCCCATCTCCGTGATCAAAATTGGCTCGTTGGCATAGGCGAACCCAGGTGCGTGGATCAGCTTGTGGCCGGGCGTCGAGGTGACGGCAGATGCAGCGGTCTGATAACGGGCTTTTAGCACATCCTTGCGACTCTCATAGTCGTGGATCGTGCACAGATCCGAGACGGCATGCTCCCAACCGTCATTGGAAATGACTGGGCGGGACGGGTCGAGCGCCTTCGTCAAGTGGTAAAGGGTGACCAAGAAATCCCGTTGGCGTGGGTCAGAAAGCAGTTCCGGCACGCCCCAACTCTCGTTGAGCGGCACCCACGCGATGAGGCAAGGGTGGTTTCGGTCACGCAAGACGGCCTCTTGCCATTCGCTGGTCAGGCGACTGACGGCCGCCTCCGAGTAACGATAGGCGTTGGCCATTTCGCCCCAGACTAGCAGCCCGAGCCGGTCACACCAGTAGAGATAACGAGGATCCTCGACTTTTTGATGTTTGCGCGCGCCGTTGAATCCCAGTGCTTTCGTGAGTTCGACATCGCGGCGAATGGCTTCGTCAGACGGTGGCGTCAGAATCCCGTCTGGAAAGTAGCCTTGATCCAAGACCATGCGCAGATAGTACGGTCGATTGTTGAGAAACACCTTGCCGTTTTCCACAGCGATTTTTCTCATGCCAAAGTACCCGTCCACGTGATCGATGACCCGCCCGTCCGCTACGAGGCGGTAGGTGACGTCGTAAAGCTCGGGGTGATCAGGACTCCAGAGGGTGATCGGTTGCGGCAAACCGACACGCACAGTCCCCTCAGACTCGAGGATCAACACCCGTTCATGCGCCTTGATCGACCCCGCCAACCGCACTTCCAGGTGCAGTTCCAGTGTTGTGGCGGAGATAGCGGCAGGAGAGTGGGTGATCGCGTAGCGTACGTCCACTGCGTGAGCATCGACCTGGGGTGTGACCACGACGGACTCAAGGTGAACGATTGGGACTGCCTCCAGCCAGACCGTTTGCCAGATGCCCGTCGTTCGCGTGTAAAAAATGCTGGCTGATTCTTCTTCCCAGTACTGCTTGCCGCGTGGTTGGGTGACGTCGCGGCTGTCATCGTGCGCTCGCACCACAACGACGTTGTCGCCGTCTTGAAGGTGATCGGTGATGTCTCCAGCAAATGGGGTATGTCCGCCTTTATGCGACATGGCAAAACGGCCGTTTACCCACACCGTTGCTTCATAATCGACAGCGCCAAAATGCAATACCATCCTCTTGCCGGCAAACTGCGGGTCCACGGTGAGGCTACGGCGGTACCAGACGATGTCGTGAAACGTGCGGTCGCCAATCCCGCTACAACGGCTTTGAAAAGAAAACGGAACGACAATGGTCAGGGGAAATTCATCGCCCTCGTACCAATGTTCACGTAGCCCCGCATCGTCATCGTCGTAGGCGAACTGCCACGTGCCGTTGAGAATCTGATAATCGCCACGGATAAACTGTGGGCGGGGATGCTCATTGCGGGGCATCACCGGAGTATTTTCGGGCGTGGACTGAAGGCTGTGAGACGATGTTCGGTCGACGCCCTGTGCGGTTGCAGACGTGTCTATCTTCATGTTCAACTCTCCTATCAAAGATGCCGGTGTGAGCTTGGCGGGCACTAGAGATTGGTGCCCGTCGTGGCGATGCCCTGTGTCAACTGCTTCTGTGCGAACAAGAAGGCCAGCACCATAGGGATGACGGAGCACAGGGTGAGCGCCATGAGCAGGGAAGCGTTTGTGTTATACTGGCCCACCGCCATTAACTGAACGCCCACGGTCATCGTGCGCATGTCTTGCGATGTCGTGGCGACAAGCGGCCAGAAAAAGTCGTTGTACACGTTCATAAATGTCAGAAGTCCAAGCGTCGCCGTCGCGGGGATGCTAAGGGGGACCATGATCCGACGCCACAACTGGAACTTGTTGACCCCATCCATCATGGCGGCTTCCTCAAGTTCTTTCGGGATCCCCAAGAAGAATTGATACAGGAGGAAGACGCCGAAGGCGTTGGAGGTGTAGGGCAGGATGAGAACCCAGTACGTATCCAACAGGTTGGCGTTTGCGAACTCCAGGTAGAGGGGAATCAGCAACGCGATAAAGGGTACGACCAATGAGACCACGACGATGTAGAAAAGCGCGGTGCGTCCAAAAAACTGCAGGCGGGCCAAGGCAAAAGCAGCCATGGAGTCGATGATCATCACGAGAATGGACACGGTGATGCTGACAAATAGTGAGTTTCCGAGCCAGCGAGCGACGGAGCCTGCGGCATCGGGCGCAAACAGAGCCGTAAAGTTGCTGAGGGTGGGGTGGGAGGGAATCAGTTGTCCGTCAAATGCATCTGACAAAGGCTTCAGCGCAGTCGAGATCATCCACGCGATCGGAAACAGGATGCACAAGGCACCAATTGAGAGGATGACCACACTGATCGTCCTTTTCACACGGTCCATCTTCATGAGTCGACACTCCTTCGATGGGCACTATGCCCTTTCACGGGTGATCCTGTACTGCACGAGGGAGATGATGGCGAGAATCAGAGCCATCAAATAAGACATCGCTGCGGCCGACCCCATATGCATACCGTTGAAGGCCTGATTATAGATGACCATGGTCAGCGGCTCTGTTGAGGATCCCGGCCCACCGCCTGTCATCAAGAGCGACTGTGCAAACAGGTTAAATGAGGAGATGGTGCTGATGACCGTGATAAAGGCCAATACCGGACGAACCTGCGGCAAGGCGATAGACCAGAAGGTCCGCAGGGAACCCGCGCCATCTAGCGCCGCCGCCTCGATCGTGCTTTGCGGTAGCTGCGTAAAGCCTGCGTAGGCAATGATCATATTGAACCCGAGCGTCCACCAAAGCGTGGCCATGTCGATGGAGATCCATGCCCACGGTTGCTCCACCAACCAAGGGACGTGTGCTTGAAGCAGGTTGTTGACCGCGCCACCTTGCGTTTGCAAGATCCAACTCCAAAGGCTGGTGACCGCTGTAACAGACAGGACAGTCGGAAAGAAGAAGATGGACCGAAACAGTGACTTGAGTGGCGAACGGTAAATCAGATAGGCGATCGTCACAGGGAATGCCAGGAGGAGCGGTACGCTGATGACGACGTACAAAACGGTGTTTTTCAGGCCCGTCCAGAACTGTTGTCCAAAGAGGCTGTTTGGATTGAACAAGGTGGCATACTGCCCCAACCCGGTATAACCCAGGTCTCCGGCAATCGGATTCCAGTGATGCAGGCTGATGATAAACCCGTAAACTAGGGGATAGCCGACAAAGGCGACAAAAGCGACGAGAAAAGGAACGACAAAGAGAAATGAACTGAATTGATCCCATACCACGCGCATCACGGGACGTCGCCGTCTATGGATCGACAGAGACTTTGTGCGGACTTCACTGACGGCCATCTGCAGCCCCCTCCTCGACGGTGGCCAAGCAGGCGTCAGATGTCCTCTGACGCCTGCTTGCGCTCACTGGCAACTATCCGAGCAACGTTGCCATTTCCTCTTGCATCTTCTGTCCTGCATCCTTTAGCGCGGCGGCCGGAGACATCTTGCCGAGAAGGGCGAGATCAAGGTCTTGATACAGGTACGTGCTCGACGTCGTGCCCCAGTTGGGAATCAGGGGATTCAGCACGCCGGAGTCGAGCGCCAACGACTCTTCGTAGAGTGATGGGTACGTTTTCTTGAAGGCAGCGCTCTTTAGATAGGGCACCCAGGTGGGCAAGGTGGCGGACTGGGCGACCTCGGCGCTGTGGTCGTAGTAGAACTTGAGGTACAGCCCGATGCCTTTCTCCTTCGCTGCATCCATCCCTGGCGTGTTCATGACCCAGAGGTAGTTTTGACCCAAGAAGTCAGCTTCCTTTGGGCCGATCTTTGGCAGTAGAGAAACGCCCAGGTTCTTGCCATACTTTTGCAGGAACGGTGCGTACTGATAGGCGCCATCCATGACCATCGCATTTTTGCCGCTGAGAAAGAGGTTGTAGTTCTCGTTGGCCGACGCGTTTTTAGGCGAAACGTGCCACTTGAAGATTGTGTTATACTCGAACGTGAGTGCGTTCACGCCTGCCTGCGTATCGAACAGAATCTTTCTGGAACTCGGATCTGCCTCTTTTCCCCCGAATTGAGACAGAAGTGACGGGAACAGAAAGGGGTTCGGCCAGGCGGGCTCTTGCACATAACCCCACTGATCCTTTTTCGCATTGTTCAGCACCATGGCATCGTGGATGAACTGAGCCTGGTTGGCTGGCGGCACGTTTGGATTCAGGCCGGCCTCTTTGAACAGCGTCTTGTTCCAGAAGAACAAGGTTGGCAATCCGTCAATCGGAACCACATAATGCACACCGGCGACCTGAGTGCCATTCCACATGGAAGCCGGGAAATCTGCGGGATCCACACCGCCCATGCGAAGGATCGGCGCGATGGGCACCTCAAGCCGTTCGTATGCATACGGGGCGGACGGCGTGAGCGACTCCTCCAACACGTCTGGACCTTTGTGAGCGGCCAGGGCCGAGTTGACAATCTCTGTTTCGTTGTTGTAAGGGATCGCCCGGTACGCGATGTTGTAGCGACCTTTGTACATCTTGTTGAACTGGTTCGTGATTGCGATGATCCCCGGATTGGAACCGGAATTCCAGAAGGTGATACTGATGGCTGGCGCCGCCGCATGGCGAGGTGCCACGTGCCCAGTCGCGGCAAAGGAGGTACTGACGATGCCGAGCGACATCGTCAGGGCCAATGCAACGGTGGCGGTTTTGTGAATGGTTTTCATGCTGTTCTTGCCTCCTTGAGATGATGGTCGTTTCCTTCTATGTTTGCGCGAGAGACCCGTCGTTCTCTCCAACTCACCCCCTCTCAGCGTAGCCGATCCGCATCATCAGATCGGTTTCGTAGTTTCCAAACCCGCGACCGAATAGGTTGATGCCGCCTTCGTTGGCGGCGCCTGGTTTGACCCCGATGCGTACCGGTATGAACGGCGCACGACCGATGCCAAGGTTGGCCAGACCGATGTTGGAGATCTGTCGTCCATCGATAAACGAGGCCTTCTCGTCCACGCGCCAGGTTTTGAGCAAACCAAACTGCGTATGCTGGACCCCCCACCACTCTGGCGTCAGGTACCCGCGTTCGCCACCAAAGTCGCCAGGACTGGTCCAGGTCCCGACCTCTACACCGTTAATCCAGACAGTAATGTCGGAGGGCCAGTCGTCGTTGTAAAGAGGGGCTTCCGAGCAGACTTCCATGGTGAGTTCAAGGCTGTGAACCAAGGCCGTGGGTGAGATCCGGTTAGGGAAGCGGTACTCCACGTAGCCGCTCTTGAACCAAAGCAACTGCGCTGTGCTTCGTTCTGGTTCGTAAAAGGAAGCGGGGTGATCATATTCACCGATGATGCCGGTGGCGCTGACGATGCCGCAGGTGGGGGTGACGTTGCAGTCGACGAACTGTCCGAGCGGCATGGGAATCTCAATGGAATTGGGAGCCTTCTTAGGACTGTCCATCGCCTCCAGAACAATTCGACTGATCACGGCGGCACACAGTTTTTGGGTCCCCCGCGTGCCGGGCACCATATCTGTGATGATCAGTCCCGCGTCTTCGAGTTTTTTGATGTTGACCGCGGCTGTAGACACGGGCAGGCCGAAACGATCGGCAATCTCTGCGACGTTGAGGGGTCCTTGCAATAAAAGTCGAAACATATCGATTCGCAGTTGTGTTGACAAAGCACGCGCAATCTCGATGTAGTCATCCAAAGTCGCAGTCAGGACGCGGTTCACAGAGTACTTGTCTGTGCGGTCTACAGTCGCTTGCATGATGTGCGTCCTCCTCTTTGGGATCATATAAATCGTTTGTTACGAAAAAACATGTATGAAAACGAATTCATCCTATCACTACAAGGCTTGTCGTGTCAACATTTACTTGTATGATAGCTGGAGCGGTTTTTGATGGGGGACGCTGGCGGTGTTTTGGGGAGTGTTCGAGTGGGGCCGGGAGTGTTCCAGTGGAGTGTGGGAGTCGTGCCCTGGTCTCCACTTGTCTGGCGTTTGCTGGTATGATGGAGCCAAGGTTCGAAAGCGCGTGAAGGCACTGGAACCCATCATTTTGAAGGAGAAGTGCCATGTGGACTTGGATTGTGACGGCGTCCCCGGACTTTGGAGCCGCTGCGCTCAATGAAATTCAGAAGGGACCTGTTCCATCCCGCTTCTGCGGCTGGCTTGCGCCGGGCATCGCGCAGATGACGAGTGATGACAGGGAAACGACGCTCAGGGCGTTTCGCGAGAGACCCCCGATCTTTGTTCGACACGTCAGTGCTGTTGATCTTCAGGTCCCATTTGCAAGTCCCTCGTGGGACTGGGACGCCATTCTGAGCGCGATCTCGCATTTGGACGATTTGGACGGGGCCTTGACGACGGCGGTTCAGGTTCGACTTCTGCATCCAACCGCGCCGGGGTTGCGGCAGGAATTGACTCGTCGTGTCTCTCAGCGACTGACAGAGTGCGGCGTGTCGATTGTCGTGGCGAGGCCGGAGCAGGTGGTCTCCATCGTCATTCTCGAAGGATCTGCCGGATTGGGGGTGCTGTCCGTGGACGCTGCCCTCAGTGCTTGGCCCGGCGGCGAATGCCGCTTCAAACGGACAGATAGACAGGTCAGCCGAGCGGAGTTCAAGCTTTTGGAGGCTTTCGATCTCTATCCTATCCCAACTGAAGACGGCGCAGCGGCCCTTGATCTGGGAGCGGCACCAGGCGGGTGGACGCGCGTGCTGTGCGAACGCGGCCTGCAAGTCACGGCCGTTGATCCCGCGGTCTTGGAGGCCAGCGTTGGGGGAAACCCGCAAGTGCGACACGTACAACAATCTGCGCAGGATTTCTTACGTTCTACCCGGGAGCGGTTTGCTGCGGTCGTCAACGATATGAAGATGGACGCGCGGGCCTCTTGTGCCTTGATGGTGCAAGCGTCTGATCGTTTGGAGCGGGGTGGGTATGGGGTCATGACCCTGAAGCTACCCGAGAAACACCCTGAGCACACTGTCCGCGATGCGATTGACCGATTGCGGGTCGCATACGATCTCATTGGCGCCCGCCAGCTCTTTCATAATCGCAGCGAGGTCACAGTTGTCCTACGCAAACGGGAGGCTCACGATGGCAGGGAACGTGCGTAAACCCGGACGGCCGCGACGATCCGATATGGATCAACCGACCACAGAACGGATCTTGCAGACGGCGGCATGGGCGTTCTTGCGAGACGGGTATGACAAGGTCAACTTGGCCGCTGTCGCCAGTCAATGCGGGGTGACCAAAGCCACTATCTACTATCATTTTGCCAACAAGGCAGGGGTCTTCGCCGCTGCGATGAAACAGATGATGGAGCAAGCGCTGAGGAGCACTCAGGCGATTCTCGACAAACCCATCCCGCTTCGCCGCCGCTTGCATGAAATTGCATTCGCACGGGCCAGGGTGCAATCGCAGATGGACTTCGAAGGTGTGGTTCGAAGCGCCATGGCCGACTTGACACCGGCTCAGAGAGCGCAAATGAATGAGGCGGAGCACGATCTCGAGGGAGCTCTGGCGATGGCGTTTGTGCAGGGGATCGAGACAGGTGAAGTCAGAGCGCTGGATCCGATGCTCGCGGCGCGGAGTTTTACGCTGCTGCTGCGGGCGCTGCACAACGAGGACGGTCTGGGGCCTGGAACCCTAGAGTCGCGGGTGGAAGCGGTTGTGTCGATTCTCTGGGATGGGATTCGGGACCGTTAGACAAGAAAATTTTTCATTTCTCAAAATTCATGCAGGAAGTGTTCGAAATTCGTCGAATGTCTGTATAAACAGCAGAGAGTGCTGTACATATCGATCACGCTGGGGCATACCTGCGGAAACGCAGGGTCGCAAAACTACAGGGGCTACCCGGGAACATTCCCGAACGCCAGCCAGTTGCCGTGAGTGCGCCCAGGCGTTCCCGGTAGGGACGTCTTTTGAGTTTTCCAGGCGTTTTTGCAGGGTGTGGAGTACAGTGGAACTCGGCCGCGACGAAAGGCAACCGTCACTTGGGGTGACACCGTAAAAGGGGTGAGGGACGTGGGGGAAGCGAGACGGCAAGAGGCACTAACGTTGACGTTGCAGAACCAGCTGTTGCGCATGATCGCATGCGGTGCAGCGGTCGGGGAGGTACTGGAGGCGGTGGTTGCGACAATGGCCTCGCTGTATCCGGACGCCGGGTGCGCCGTGTTGTTACTGGAGGAAGATGGAATCACCCTTCGGCATGCTGCGACGACCGGTGTGCCAGAAGCGTTTGTGAGAGCGCTTGACGGCACTACACTTCCTGGGGAAAGTGGCGCGGTACGCAATCGGCCGCATGTTCTGCGGCAGTGCGTGCATGTCAGTCAGCTTGCATCCGACAGCTTTTGGAGTGGCCTTTGCGAGGCCGCGACCTCTGCGAACTTGACCACCTGTTGGGCCGAACCGATTTGTGCCGAGGCCGGACAACTATTCGGGATGCTTCTGTTGTACTGGCGTCGGGAGCAGGAACCCGACTCCACTGACTGGGCCAATCTTGAAACCTTTACGCCCATTGCCGGGATCGCGATTGAACGGGAACGGCAACAGGCGGTGATGATGAAGCTGATGTACTGTGATGCCTTGACCGGCTTGCCCAATCGAACGCATCTGTGGCGCCACCTGCAAGGCATGCTGACGGGGCGCGGGGACCCTGTCACCGGATCGCGCGGCTTCAGACACGAACTGGGCGACGGCGCATCCTGGGAAAATCAGGAGGTCGGCCAGGACGTCTCTCTTTCAGGTGTTTTTACCGGGCTAGCCGCTAATTCGAGTGATTACGTCTTGTCCGCTCTGTTTCTGGATGTAGATCGTTTCAGGATCATCAACGAGACGATGGACCATGGTGTTGGGGACCAGTTGCTGCGTATGGTCGGGTGTCGACTCAAGAAGTATTTTGCGGGCGAGGGCATGGTCGTTCGCTTCGGCGGGGACGAATTTGTCGTGATTTGGCCGGGCCCAGCCGATCAGTTGGAATCCATCGTGAGACGATTTCTGGCCTCGTTCTCTGAGGGAATGAAAGTACAGCAACACGTTGTCAATGTCACGGTCAGCGCTGGTATCGCAGAAAGGGCTGAGGGGCAATCCGGATATGAGCTGTTGAAACGGGCGGAAACGGCTATGTACGTGGCCAAGGAGGCATCCCCCGGACAGGTTCGTCAGTACGAACCGTCGATGACCGAGTCGATCATCCATCAAAACTGGCTGGCCGAGGAACTGCGCGGTGCGTTGGATCGCGGTGAGATGTCGCTTGTGTATCAGCCCAAGCAGCACATGCAAAGCGGAGGGATCACCGGCGTCGAGGCCCTGCTTCGCTGGCGGCATCCTGAACTGGGGGCGATTTCGCCAGGAGAGTTCATCCCGGTCGCTGAAAAGTCAGATCTCATCATCGCGATCGGTGACTGGGTGATTGCCGAAGTCTGCGACCAGATCGCCGAGTGGAAACGGGTTCTGCCACAAACACCGCATGTGGCGGTCAACATCTCGGCACGTCAGTTCGCATGCTCTGACTTCATTGACAAGCTATCGCAGTCCATCGCGCGCGCGGGGATCGAGTGCGGGTTGTTGCAACTGGAGTTGACGGAAACTACGCTAATGGATCGGACGGAGGAAATCCAGGAGCGGCTGAAACATCTGAGGTCCATCGGCGTGAAGGTGGCCATCGATGACTTCGGCGTGGCCTACTCCTCGCTAGGGTATCTTCAGCGCTTTGCCATCGACGCGCTCAAGATCGATCGTTCCTTTGTCAGTGGGATAGAGGTCGACAGCAACGCCATCGTCACGGCGATCATTTCCCTCGCGCACAGTCTATGTTTGCGCGTGGTCGCAGAAGGGGTCGAGACAGCTGAGCAGCGCGCGTTTCTGGAGTCACACGCTTGTGACGAGATGCAAGGATT
>Ga0080006_1140543_pt1 | contig 12633 bp, 18 predicted proteins | sample RS3BMetagenome_FD_69209 | JGI IMG/M metagenome (GOLD analysis project Ga0080006, IMG submission 69209) | Ferric oxide microbial mat and aquatic microbial communities from Rainbow Spring, Yellowstone National Park, USA - RS3B (SPADES... ...
CAGCTCTGTTATCTTCTCCCCTCCTCCTCCTCCTCCATTGTCATCATCATCATCCCCACCATCTCTCTTCCATTCCATCTGTTCGCGATGGAGCAAAGTCTGGCCACACGACACATCCTGCAGAGCTCTAACGCCTTTGGTAATCAAGATGATTTCGCATATAAACAGCAATTTGAAGCAACTGCTTGCAGGACTGATAAGATTGCTTCATAGAAATTTACGATACAATCGCAGAAAGCCTAGGTAATCGCAGAAAGCCCGTGTGCTTCGGCCCTGGGATGAATGCGTGCCGCTTTAATTGTGTGATGGTATCTAATCTTCTGAGCGGCATGAAGAAGACAGCCCTCCGTTTCAGTCTGTACCCGAACAGCAAGCGGGAGCCGGGACTGCTGATGACACTGGAAAGTGATACCAACGCGGCAAGGATCGTGCCGAAGCGAGGAATCGCTCAGGTAGGGCAGGACATGCCCGAACTCAAGCCCGTGGAGACAGGGCCTCTACACCTCCAGACAGCTGGAGGTGCAAGCCAGGTCGATGAAGCAGAAACTACACGCAATGGAAAAGGGGCTGGATGGAAGCCCACGGATTGATCAGCGGGAGGATGTCACTTCCCAATAACAAAGGGTATCCATTTTGGCATAACAGGTGTTGCAACCATCCTGCTCACCATCATGTACCTGCCGTTTTCAGCAAACCTCATCCTAATCGTTCCGTCTGTTGAGTACTCAACAGATGTTACCGTCCTTGGAGCATGCATTCCTTCCTCAAGGAGAATCATGCCTGTAACACCGTTCTGCTTTAGCTTTGTCCTTGCTGAATCAAGGAACCTTATTGACCTGTCGATACCTGCATACTTTACAAAATCTGAAAAGGAATCGAGTACAAACCTTCCGTTTCCCTTTATGCTTTCAAGAGCCCCGCTTATTGCAAGTGAGACCTCGGTCAGGGATGTGAGAGATGCTGAGAATTTTGTCCTTGGTTTTCCAGCCCTCCACGAGTAGCAATCGATCAGGACCAGCCTTCCTTCAACACTTGAAGCCCAGTTGAATAACCTAAAAGTTTCCCTTATTGTGCTCTCCTCCTCAGACGTCGAGAGCAAGATTGGTGTTTCATCGTCCTGCGCTCCCTTGTAAAGGAAAAGCTTGCTTAGAATGCTCTTCCCAGCTCCAGGTGGCCCTATAACAAGAATGAGGCTTCCTCTCGGCAAACCGCCAAGCATTGGCTGGTCTATCTCGCTTACACCCAGCTGTACCCTTTCCACGACAAAGCTCTTGCATGTCAAAGTTTAAGAGTTTAGCATAAAGGCTCTTCTACACATGTACCTGAAGACGGGTGTCAAGGGTGTTGATGAACTGCTGGATGGTAAGGGCATACCTGAAGGCTACAACGTACTTGTCTTAGGTGCCCCGGGAAGTGGAAAGACGACCTTTGGCCTTCAGTTCCTCTTTGAGGGAGCAGTGAATAATGAAAGTGGCCTGTACCTTTCTTTAGATGAAACACCAGAAAGGCTTGTCGAAACAGCTGGCACGCTTGGCCTTGATGTTCAGAAGTATGTTAGGCAGGGAAAGATACAGATGATCGATGCATCACCACTCAGGCTTGCTCCAAGGAGTATAAAGGTTGGGGAGCAGGAGATAAAGAGAAAGGAGTTTGCCCTCGCAGCACTCGTATCCAAGCTTGCAGACTCAATAAAGTCTTTCAGCGTCGTCAGGGTTGTGATAGACCCAATCTCTACTCTTACACTCCATTATGAGAACGTTTTCGAGAGGAGAATCGCATTGCTGGACCTAATGTCCTTGATGGTCAGAAACAGGTGCACAACACTCCTTATCTCGGAGCTTGAGGACTCTTCATTATCCAGAAGGTATCAGTTTGAGGAGTTCATAGCTGACGGTGTCATACTCCTAACAAAGATGCTCTCAAACAACAGCTTCACAAGGGTTTTCAGCATAGAGAAGATGAGGGGTATTGCACACGATACACAATCACATCCTTACAGGATAATGGAGGGAGGAATAGAGGTTTTCCCAAGGGAGCAGATTTTCTAAGGACGAGCAAAGCATATTTACACACTTTTTCAAGTTAAAATAGGTTGGAAGAGAAGATATGTTCCCTGCTCTCCATCTTCGGTCTTGAGAGCAGGGAGTCAAAGCTATACCTCATGATCCTGAGAGAAGGCAAAAAGTCTGCTGGTGAATGTGCTAGTTTTCTTGGAATAACAAGGATGGAGGCATACAGAGTGTTGAGGAGCATGGAGGACAAGGGTGCTGTATTCTCCGTCCCAGGAAGGCCTGTAAGGTATGAAGCTGAACCACTCGATGTTTTAACATCATCCTCTATGGAGAAAACTCTTTCTCTGGTGAACAGGATGGAAGCCGCGAGAGAAGAGCTCGTTTCCATTGCATCCAGACTTCCTAGGGTTCAGGAAACAATGCAAGAGAGGTTCAGGATCGTTCAAGGGAGGGAGCAGATATACAGAGCAATAGAAAGGATAGCATCCTCAAGTTCTGAGACGCTCAACATGATACTTACAAAGAATGATGTTGCACAGCTTTACACCCTAGGCTTCTTTGACAGGCTCACATCAAATAGAAGCATGCTGCATGCAAGGATGATAACGTTCGTTGAGGACGGTCTATACGAGATCATGTCAGAAATAGAAAAGAGGATTGACGTGAGGCACTCTCAGGCTGCAGAGAACGGAAGACTTGTTGTCTCTGACGGAAGACGTGTTTTAACATCTCTTGTACTAGATTCATCCCTGGGCCTAAGAAGTGAGAGAGATGTTGCTATATCCGTTGAGAGCAGGGACTACTCAAGAATGATGGATTCACTCTTCGAGGTCTCATTCTCAGGCTCCATAAGCTGTTCAGAGAGACTCCACTCCATCAAGATGTTGAGAGATGCGAACTCAAAGCTTGAGGCGATTGTCAGCGTCCTGAGAGCTGTTTCGAATGAGAGAGGATGGGAAATAACAAGTCCCTTTCAGCTTGAGACAGAGGAAGGAAGGAAATATTCTTTTACATTCATGCTGTCATCAAGGGAGAAGAGGATATACGGGGACATAGTTATCTCCGGCTCAGGAGACGAGGTAAGGCAGAACGCATTCTCAACTATTGCGAAGAAGATACAGCTCAGGGATTCCGACGTTATAATTCTAATGCATCCATACGACGAAGAAGCAGAAAGAGCTTGCTCCATGTTTGGAATAAGGTCTTTCAGCGGCTCGGACCCCGTAACAGCTGTCTCATCAATGAAAGAGCTCCTTTCATGATTCCAGCTCATAATTCTATGCTCTCGTTGTGAGTATTTTTCGACAAGCCCGTTTTTCACTTGCTTGACTAATGAAAGCGGTATGTTTTACGAGGAGGAGAGGATAAAGAGACTGAGGGGACTTGCACTTGGAATATTCGGTAGCTTCGTCTTCTCATTCAGCAGTGTCCTTGTTGTTTCACTCACGAGCAACTACACATACATAGGCATTGCATGCATGTCAATGGGTTCAATCATACTCGCTTATTTTGGTGTAAAAAGCGGCTATCTTGTAACACAGGTCCTTTACACTGTCTCTGCTGGTGCATTGCTTGCTGCTGAGGCTTCTGCCCTCTTCATATACATGGACTCCTTTACATCAGTCCTGTATGCCGTGATAACACTTCTCGGAAGCATTCTTGCACTCAAGGGGATAATGGACATAGAGACATTGAGGCAGCAGGAGACAAAAAAGAGGGAGAGCCAAGAGACGATAAAGTTCCAGAGTGAGTTTGCATGACACTGGACCCAAGGCTGATGCTTGAGGTAAGGGAGGCTTTTGCATACTATGAAGGTATGATGGCTGGTCTCCCAAAACTCATGGTTGGTAAGTTGATGCTTACAAAAAAGTACATTGCGTTCCATCAGTACGAAGTTGAGAAGGTTGGGCTACTTGAGAGGCCAAGGCTGAAGCAGACAACAAACACAGTCTCCATCCCTCTAGATAGGATTATATCTGTGAGCGTTGAGCAGGGAGTGAGGGCAACAAAGAGCAGGCCTAACTGGAAGAATCCAGACGACTTTATGAGGAAGAGCAGCGGGGAAAGGCAGATAAACGTGAAGCCAAGGCTTCTCAACTCGTCTGAGAGATACTCCAGGCTTGTTTTAACGGTAGAATCAGAATACGGGGTTGAGATGGCTTATTTTGAGCTTGACGAACCAACAAAGTGGGCAAGTATTATAGCATCCAGAATAAAGAAGGGGGTAACATAATAACAAAATTTATGCTGTCCCGAATTCACTTCATCCCCCACTCCACAGAATACGCCGAGTAATCAGGAAGAGTTAGCAAACAACACTATCTTCCTTATCATGTGAAGATAGCCGCCGACGGACACACAATGAATGTGTCCGGAGGGTTAACTCTATGCCCTCCTGCTCCATCTCCCCTGCTTGTGTGGCCGTTTGGATGGACCCTGCCCGCCCCGCTCGCCCGATTCGATTGATGCTTCGATGATTGGAGCTCGCTGTCTGTGGAGAGTGGCCTAACCCCATCTGAGATGGGGTGATAGCGGTGGGTGGTGCTGTGAGCAGCTCTGTTATCTTCCTTCCTCCTCCTCCATTGTCATCATCCCCATCTCTCTTCCATTCCATCTGTTCGCGATGGAGCAAAGTCTGGCCACATGACACATCCTGTAGAGCTCTAACGCCTGTGGTAATCAAGATGATTTCGCATATAGAGAGCAATTTGAAGCAACTGCTTGCAAGACCGCAACGTCAACTGGACCAGAATCGTGCTTGCGCGAGAGATCGCCAGGGTAGGGCAGAACAGTGTCAAAGGCGGACCCAGACCCACGAGTGAGTCCCATTCGAGGGTCGTGCCCGAACTCAAGCCCGTGGAGACAGTGCCCCCACACCTCCAGACAGCTGGAGGTGCAAGCCAAGTCGATGAAGCAGGAACTACAGACATGGAAGGGGCTGGAAAGGAAGCCCACGGATGAATCTGTGGGAGGATGTCACCAGTTAGGGGCTCTAGAAAAAACAACTAATCTTGCTTTAATGGCTATTAGAGTTCCTTTCGCCGGAATAGACATGTTGGTATTTTATAGCATATAAGTATCTGGTCAGTATCTTGACCATGCATTTATAAATATGTGGTCATTTCCTTTTAGTCGTGGCAGCCATTTCTGATCTCTATCAAGGCAATCCCTGGTGGACGAATCGATCCTCTATCGAACAGGATCCCAGTGTTCAGCAATGGAACAATAGCAACTTTAAATGGAGACCACGGTTGGAGAAGATGGTACAATGGGACGTCGATGTTATTTATGTATTGAGGGGACCGCGCCAAGTCGGAAAAACAACACTGCTAAAACTGAAAATCAGAGATTTGCTTGAAGCTGGGACACCACCAAGGGCTATTTTTTACTGGGCATGTGACCTGGTAGAGAAGCCAAGTAAGCTGGTGGATATAGTTGACTCATACCTCAATTTCTCCCGGAGTTCTAAAACGAGGCGTTACATCTTCTTGGACGAAATCTCATCAGTCAAGGATTGGCAGAAAGGTATCAAGGCTCTTTACGACACAGGCAAGCTGAAAAATGTCACTCTGATGCTTACGGGGTCTCATAGCATTGATCTGGAGAGAGCTTCTGAGAGTCTGGCGGGCAGAAGAGGCGAAACAGGTAAACTTCCAGACAAGGTACCGGATAAACTGTTGCTACCGACGAAGTTCTCTGAATATGCTGAAACGAGAAGTAAGGACATTGAGCAGCTCATCAACGGTCATCTTCCTTTTGCTGATGAATGGAAGCGTAGCATCATCGCCGAAATATCGGAAGGCAAAATGCCTGATGAACTGAACGAAGTCAGCCTTCACCTAAATGAATTAGACAGGCTTTTCGATGATTACCTGATTACTGGAGGAGTGCCGCGTCCGATCAACTCATATGTAACCCACGGTCAGATAAGCAGTGACGTATACGACAGCTATGTCCAATTGCTCCTTAAAGATATAACGAATTGGGGAGGAAAAGAATCACTTATGCGACAGATCGTCAGAAAAGTAAGTGACACGCAGGCCTTACCTGCGAGCCTGCGTACACTCATGGAGGATACAGAAATATCTTCTCACAACACAGTCTCCACCTATCTGGATTATCTGGCTGACAGTTTTGTACTCTCGGAAATATACAAGCTGGACCTAGCCAGAAACTTGCCTGTACTCAACGGTAACAGAAAGTTACATTTTAGGGATCCGTTTATCTTTCATGCCTTGCGGGCCTGGTCTCTCCAAGAGGATCCGTTCGAAGGGTCATTGAATTATTTGCGAAGGGAGGAAAATAAGGGAGCACTTGTTGAATCCGTTGTAGCAGACCATCTGATTAGATTGCTCTTTGGATTCTTTCCCTCAGGAAAGTTCGATTATACCACATCGCTCTTTTATTCGGTCAGCAAGAAGAAGAGGGAACTCGATTTCGCAGTCAGAATTTCGGATAAGTATCTGCCTGTTGAGGTCAAGTATCAGTCACAAATACGAAAGGAAGACGGATACGGAATCATAGATTTCCAAAAGGGTGGGAGATCTTTGCACGGAATCATGCTCACCAGGGATTCCTTGGCTGAACAAAGGAGTTACATACAGATTCCCGTGCCGCTATTTCTGCTATTTGTCTGAATCTGTATCCTTCATCATCGCTTATCTTCAAGCCAGAGCGTGTGTTTGTATATCTTCGGGAACCTTGGTTGTTTCAATTCTTCTTCTGAGAACAAGTTACCTTTTGCCAAGATAGCGCAGAAAGCCCACGCCCTTCAGGGTGGGCGTATTTCTGTTCTACCAGACCACTTGGCATTTCTCTTTCTCACCATGAACGTCCTGTAGAACTCTACCAGTTTCTCTCCATTTTGGTTGAAACCCCTCGTGAGCAGCTCGACAATCCCCATCCCGGGTCGGCTCTTCGATTCCCTCGACTTCACAACTTCACATTCTGCGTATATCGTGTCCCCAGAAAACACTGGTCTGAAGAATCTCAACTTATCGATACCAAGCATGAATCCGTTCATGCTCGTGTATTCGACAAGCAAGCCAGCCACCGTTGCAAGCGTGAAGAATCCGTTTACAACCATCCTGCCCCTGAACGGTTCACCTGGAAAGTATTTTCTCGCGTAGTCCTGATTGAAGTGTATCTGGTTGCTGTTGTTTGTCATCAATGTGAACCATATGTTGTCTGCGTCTGTCACAGTCCTTCCGAGTCTTCCCCTGAATTTCATCCCTACCTTGAAATCCTCGAAGTAGGGCCCCCGACGCTTCTCGGCTTTCTTCATTCCAAACGACCTCTCTCCACCCCACGATGCTTAGCTGGGATGTAAGTTTGGTGTTGTAATGGAAACATGGAAGCGGATTCGGTCTAACAAGACCGCCCTCAAAGTTTCCTCTAGGAGCCAAAGATCTCCATCCATAATTGCATCTTGCGATTTTGTACATTTGTACCTAGAACTCATTGCAATACCCTGAGGTAGACCATGATTGACGCTAGATGAACGAATCCCATGTAGACCTGTGGTAGTCTGTCGTATCTCGTCGCGACCCTCCTGAACGCCTTGATCCATCCATTGAATCGCTCTGTCATTGATCTGACGTGATCGTACGTTCGCTTGTAGAACGCCCTCGGTCTGCCCGCTCGCTTCTTCTTTCCAAGCGGGTCAGGCATCTGTGACTTCACGTGCTTGTCGTCCAGGTAGGTAGAACTTGTTGAGCGGCATGTTGTACTTTACGTCCGCGTAGAGGACCTTCGGCCTCCTCCTTGGCCTTCCTGTTCCGTGATTGACGCTGATCGACTCCATGACAGGGATGAGCTTCCTGCCCTCGTGCTGGTTCGCAGGACCGATCACGACGGCTACGGGAAGGGATTCCTTCGTCGTCACCGCGTGTATCTTCGTCCCCTTGATGTGCTTGTGACCGTCATAGCCAACCTGCCTCCCCCCTTTTTGGCCGGCACCGTCGTGCTGTCTATCGAGAGTTCGTCGTCCATCCTGACTATCCCGAGGGAGTATCATCCCTTCGAGACGAGAGAGTCGAGTATCTTTCTTCTTCCACGTCCCGTCCTCCTCCTTCCCCCCACCTCTTCAGCCTCCTCCACGCCGTGGTGTAGTAGTGATGGCTGTAGTCTGTCTTCTCCAGGTTCTCCCACCTGCATCCAGTGCTGAGGACGTAGAGTATGGCATCGAGCGTCTCCCTGTCGTCAGCCCGCGGTTTACCTGGCCCCGTCTGCCCGGGTATGAGCGGCTGTATAGTTGCCCACTGCTCGTCTGTCAGTTTGTCTTCCATTCTTTCAATCACTTCTGCGAATGAGAGAGTAGGACAGCACCACTCAATGCCCGAGTGAAGAAACCTCGTCAGTCAGCACAAATAATATTGCAATGAGTTCCTTACCCAAAGAATTCAAACCACACCTGTGTGGACCGAGTAGCCAGAAACAGGGGCTCCCCTTCCGGCTCGCCCCCCCACCCTGCACCTTCTCGCCGTTGCTCCCCCTCCCTCGCCCAGAAGGTCGATATTCGATGCTGTTTCGATTTTGCTGGATCGTCAGTATCGCTCATGTGTTCGTTTAAACGAACACATGAGTTTGTTTGGAATAATTACAAGCGGCAAGGTCTTGATATGGGAATCTATCTAATAAGCGGCTTTCCTGCCCATCGTGTTCAAGGCTTCTTCCTCACTAGCATTCGGTGGTCGTCCATTGTCACCACGACAGTGTCGCCAGCGCGTACTCCCAGCGCTTTTGCAATCTCCTTCGGTATTGTCATCCTCAAGCTTCCTGCTACAGCGACCACCTTGATCTCAAACTCTATCGGCATGCCCTTCATTCACCGCCGATACGGTATAGATTCGATATAGTTAAATATACGCTAGTATAGAATCAGTATAGAATGGATATGGAGAGATGGAACCGATCGGATAAACGGAACGACGAGGGCGCGGATGCGCCCGAAGAAACCCCCGAGAATTTTCCTGCACAACAGGAACTCAAGACCTTCAGAGTGGCACTCAGCTTCGAGGTGGAGGCTCTGTCTGCAGACGACGCGGCGGCAAAGATCCGCCCTTCTGACGAGCAGGTCGCTCTTGCCAAGGACGGTAAGATAACGCTGACGATCTCGGAGCTGAAGCCCTGGGTCGAGTTGGAGGGGAGAAGAGGACGCAGCAGCAAGACGCCGTAGAGCAACCAAGCGGTTTCGCGGACCTCATGAACGTCGTGGGTGAACTCGCACAGAAGCACGGGTTCGCTCACGGCGGCAAGCCAAGTGTGGTCTGCGTCCTGAAGCTGCTCACCTCCCTCCCGTGCGAGTCGCGGATAATGTATCAGCTCGAGCATCCAGGCTCGGAGGATGAAGAGAGGTTCGACGCAGTCTATCGCGAAAAGAGCCTCTTCGCCACTAACGTTGTCATTGACCATCTGAAGAGACGGCTCCGCGACGCCGGCTTCAGCGTTGTCGTCAGCACTGAGGAGAAAAATGAGGTGGGCAAGTACGACATTGTGATACGCACGGAAAGGAACGGGAGCTGCAGCGTCTACAGGAACGGGCAGAAGAAGGTTCGCATCGAGGTCAAGGCAAGCCAGGGCATTCCTCTCGAGCAGCTTGCGCGGTATCTGCTTGACCCGTCGCCGCTGGTGGTGGTGAGGGTGATGACATCCCAGGTCGTGCGGCTCCGCCAGCCGGACCTGGGCAGGTTCGCGCAATTTCTGATAGAGGTGGAGACCGCGAAGGCGGGCCGACTCATGAAGAACGAGCCTTTCACTGTTCCAGGAGAATACTGCAGGGACTGCCCGTATCTGGACTGCGAATACAACAGGAAGAAACCCCAGGACGACAGGATGGTAAAGATGGAGAGCAGTGAGCTTGAACGTGACCTCAGGGAGTTCTTCGCGAACTTACCCGATGTGGCGGAGAGAACTGCGGAGGCTGTGCTGGAAGAACTGACGGCGTGATGATATGGAGCGGACAAAAGAGCCTGTCACGCCAGCAGCGTCTGTCTCGGGCAACCATACCGAAGCGCGCAGACCAAAGGCAAGGAAGTTCAGCAGAAGGGCGCTGCGCGGCCTTGCAATCGTTGCAGCGGGGGGTCAGATTCGCAAAGTTAACGATGAGCTGTTCTTTGTCAAGTCCCAGAAAGGCATAGGGGAGTACAGGGTTGAGTGGAATGGAGGAAAGTGGTCGTGCGAATGCGAAGACCATGCGGAGAGGGGGAAGAACTGCAAACACATCTATGCCGTGAATTTCCTCCTCGACCTGCCAAACATCGTTGTATCGAACACGGAGGCGTCGGACATCGTCTGTCCTCGCTGCGGTTCCAGCGAGGTGGTGAAGAGAGGGTTGAAGTACAATAAGGGTGGGTCGATGCAGATTTACTGGTGCAGAAACTGCGATAGAAGGTTCGTTGACACACCAACGGGTACACGGGGAGGGACGATGGCTGCAATTGGGCTGATAGCACTGGACCTCCACTTCAAGGGCGTGAGTCTTAGAAATATACGGGACCATCTCTGGCAGATATACAACGTCTCGAAGCCTATCTCGACACTGCAGTTTTGGGTAACCAAGCTGACAGGGGCTGTCGCTAAGGCGGCCGAAAGCATCACACCCGAGGTCGGTGACAAGTGGCTGGCAGACGAGATGGTGGTAAAGGTAAGAGGCGACCCCAAGTACATGTGGAACATAATGGATTACGATACGAGACGGCTCATAGCGTCCCTGATAGTGGACGGCAGAGGGGTCGCAGAGGCGCTGGCCGCTATTAAGAAGGCGATCACAGTCGTCGGCAGGCCACCAAAGGAACTTGTTACAGACGGGCTGCAGTCCTACCGGAAAGCGATCCAAGAGATGGGTATCGGGATAAAGCACACGGAAAATGTGGCGCTTGCACGTAAGGGCGATAATAACAATAGAATCGAACGCCTCCACGGGACGCTCAGGTCCTGGGCAAGGAGCAAACGGGGCTTGAAGGATGGCTCGAAACTGGCAGAAGGTTATGCCGCGTATTACAACCATCTGAGGCCGAGCATGTCGAGGCACGGAGAAGTTCCAGTCGGAAGCAAAACGAAGCTCAGGCTGTCGTTCTTCATCAAGGATGCGGCGAGGGCTGACCAACCAGTAGCTTGAGTCTTTTTAGCTGGTTCAGTTCATATGCTCACAATAGGGTAGTGTGAGACTTGCGTCCTGAGGCGGCAACCTCCTAAAAGCTACCGATGTCGGGTAACATTTCATAGCGGCATAAATTCATTGTAGACGAGGCTTGGCTGGCTTAGAAGAGTTTTACAGCCCCTTGACCGCGGCAGCCATGCTACTAATTGTACATGTCGGTGTGATACGATAAACGTTATAGGCAATGCCACCAATCTTGCACGCTCCGACGGATGCCACTTAACTTGCTTAGAACCTGTTTAGCTCCGTAAGGCCAAACACTCATTCAAACAGTGTCTCTAGAGAACTCTTTGAAAGCGAAGAGGTGCAACACCACAGGATGACAAAACCTTTCTTTCCACCCACTTCAGAACGTCTGCAAGTTCTCTCTTCTGACTATCAACCAATTCTTTCTCTGGTAACTTCATATTACTGGTTCGAATCACGCCTCTTCCCACTAAAACCTCTTTTCTTACAGCAACACTAAACTCAGGACAGTAGTAGACCAAGGGCAGGGTATTAAGATAGATGTCGAAAGCCTTCTTAATGTCACCTTTAACGAACGCGTCATACATCGCGACCAAATACTCGGGAGTAGGAGACGAAGTCATTATGCCCACTGCGCCGTGCGCAAGATCCCAAAAGGAGTCTCTTCCATAAAATGCACCGAATATTTTCAGTTTATCACCTACAATCTCACGTATCTTTGTTATCTTTAGAGGGGTAGGTGGGTCTTCGAGTTTCAGATATTTAGCGTTTGGTATCTCTCGATTCAAACGACTTATCAGTGTCGGAGACATCTTCGGGCGATCGGTCTGAGGGAAATCCTGTATGACAATCGGAATGTCTATTGCATCTCCAATAGTTGAGAAGTAGTCAAATATCGCATCTTCATTGGGGGGTTCAGCGGCAGTTTTCAGCCGTCTGGGCGGGGGAATCATGACCGCTGCGGCACCTAGATCTTGTGCTGAGATGCTCGACTGAACAGTCAATTGGAGGTCCTCATTTCCAGTACCTACGATTATTGGTAGTTTGTCTCCTACTAATTTGAAAGTTATTGAAAGATTCCTTTGTCTTTCCTCTTCGGAAAGCAAGTCTCTCTCAGCTGATTCTCCTAGGATAGTTAAACCTCGGACACCTGCCGTATAATAGTATTCGAGGAGATCGCGGTAGCTACTTTCATCTTGATTCCTATTATCATCAAGTGGAGTAACAGTAACTATGAATATTCCGGCGAGCGACTCGGGCATAATTGGGTTTGAAAGATATTTGCTATTAAGTTTTCTGCGAGCGGTTAGCTTGTAGCATAATTCCCGACGCGACCACTTTTGTGTTAATTTCAGGCCATGCTCAAACTGCCCCGAGCGTGACAATTTCACATTTCTGCACCGTGGAGTAAGAATGTCCGATTTATGCTACAAGCTAGCGAGCGGTGCTTTGTCTATTAGTCGGATGTGAGCGGGAAGGATGTCCGCAGCTATA
>Ga0080006_1204551_pt1 | contig 12632 bp, 8 predicted proteins | sample RS3BMetagenome_FD_69209 | JGI IMG/M metagenome (GOLD analysis project Ga0080006, IMG submission 69209) | Ferric oxide microbial mat and aquatic microbial communities from Rainbow Spring, Yellowstone National Park, USA - RS3B (SPADES... ...
AATGGAAGCCTCTGGTAAAAGAATCTTGGAGCTACAAAGCTGAATCTAAAGGAGATTAAGGTAATTCAACTATGTTGGGCGCAGTTCAGACCAAACCAATCCAAACTCCTGTAGCTAACGAGACCCTATCTACATATTCCTTCTGCATCTCGGAGTGCAGACGGGGAAGGATGGATCTATTAGACCATAAAAAGACATATGCGTGATCCATAGATAAGGCTTGATGGTTAATATTCAAGTCCTAGCTTTTCTTGCAGTCTGAAGGCTAAAAAGGCCATTTTGGACGTTAAAAGCCCCCAGAAAGTTAATGTTCCTGAGATTCTATGAGGTCGACCAATTCTTCTGGATCCATTTGAATTAAGCATTCTAATAATTCACGGTACGTCGCAAGGCTCCGTGTCTGTGAGCAAGTCTTTAGAAGTTTGTCGAGGGGGACGTTCTTTGCAAGCTGAAGCACGAGGGTAGCTCTGACCTGCCATAACTGGTTTCTTCTGTTGCTCAGAAGAAGATCGCTGGGTTTAGGGGTGCTCATCCTTTTTGCTTTTTTGAAAACTAGTTTACCCTTTTCGTCCAGGCTCAACACACCAAACCCGAAGGTGTTTAGCGAGATGTCTTCGTCTCTAATAAAAGGCGCCGCTAAGTATCCATCGTCGTAGAGCCCGTAGCCTGCGATAAGATATTTCATAACGGAGTCAAACCCCTCCTTAATTTTTTCGCTTCGCTTGACCTCGACCAGCAAGCTTTCGGCTTCTGCGATTGTGGGCTCGCTTATGCCGGCGCCTAGGACGGCCCGTTCCGTGATGTTAAGTGTTTGCAGTTCAGTCATAAATGCACCACGCCGGATGAATCCCCGTTTATCCAGCACAGAGAGATAATCCCTCACTTCTACGGTCCTGAATGCTGATAGATCAGGAATCTTTGCAGTAAACATGTAGGGTTCATACTCGTCGAGAACTAGGTAGCCCATAGATCGGAGAACAGATCCGAACAAGTAGTGGTAGAAGCTCTCGTCGAACTGATAGGTCAGCCCTTTGCTCGAATACTGCTGCTGGGGAATATAGAGCACGTCCTCTGGAGGGTACCCTGCATCCCGCGAATTCGTATTGAACTGTGAAAGCATTTCACGCTCTCTCTTTTCCCCATAGCTTCGGTTTGCATATCCACCAGGTTGCAACCAGCTTTGAACGAACCTCAAAATCTTAGGTGATTTGAAAAGCGCCGGGTCGCTCTTTTTCAGGTCAACAGCCCATTCCGACTCAAAGCTATCCATTAAGCTAGGTCGGTATTCGTAAGGGAATCCATTTTCGTCCGGTCTGATAAAGAATGAGCTTTTTACTATGGAGCAAATCAGCAGCATCTCCCTGACGCTATTGACCGCTAGGGCGTCATCACTCAGTCGTGTGAATGTCTGAGGGTTTTGACGGATCAAGAACTCCGTCACAGCCTTGATTTCATTCATTATGTCATCAACCAAGACAATGCGCATTGAATAAAAAAATAAATCGATATAAAAACGTTTCTTACAATCAGGGGTCCTGTCCGGATAAGGCTTAAACGTGGTGCGCCACGGTTCGGAATTGGTGAGCGACCGTGGCGTCCACTACGAATATATTCGAATTCTTCAGGAATTTAAACGTTTTTAAGAGGAATAAGAAGAGGTTCGAACTCAAAGTGGTCGCCGTGCTACTCTACGCCTTCGGGTTGAGCCTCAGAAAAACATCTGGCTTCTTCTGGGTACTCTCTGAACCCCTCTCTAAGTCGAGTGTTCAGGATTGGGTGAAGAAGGTTGAGGAGAAGCTGAGCTTCGACCCAAAGCCACGTGAGTATTCATCGCTGTTGACGAGAGTGTGGTGAAGTGTGGCGGCCAACCGCTGTACGTGTGGGTTGCGGTTGACGCGTACACGAGGCAACCCATCTGTCTGGTTGGGTGTTTCACTCACCAAGTAGGACCACGGCGAACACGCTCAGATTTCCGCGCAGGCTGAGGGGGAGGTGCCTATACTGGTGGTGACCCTGTGATCCTAACGGATCGGATCGGATCGAGCGGGGACCATGGTAGCGTGAGGCTGTGGCCAGAGCTGGTTTTAGAAACCACGTTCACCAAACTTCTGGGTTGCTCTGTGGAGTCTTTGGGTACCTCAAGAATAGAACAAGGGTCTTCTACAACAACATAACCCAAAGAAAACACTCTTCACACCTCTTCCCGACTTCCCAGAACTATTCATACACTGGTACACTGAATGAAGGTGACACCAGTGAAGTCTTATCCGGACACTATCGACGTGTTAGCATAATCTTAATAAGGACTAAAGAAAACTTCACACCCAGTTTCCGCGGATTATTCGTAGATCGATGTGCGGTGGAGGGAATGTGCTATCCATCAAAACGGGCGTCTTGGAGGCGTGTCTAACTCTTTAATTTGCACATGAATGCGATCCTGTCGATCAGGGTGGCGAGCTTCCATGCCACTTCTCCACCAACTAGCAGGCCAATCTCATAGTTTCCGTACATGCCTCCCCAAGAAAGGTTTGCCGAACCCACCACCGCCCTCTTTCTGTCAGCGACGACAACCTTGGCGTGAATTTCTTGGTCGGGGAGGTTGAAGTCATGGACTTGAAAATGCGGCACGTCTCTGGCGAGGCTGCGGAGTTTCATCTGCACGCGTTGATTCTGGTTGGCAAGCCTGTTGACCACCAGCGTCACCGCCACACCCCTCTTTGCAGCCTTCTCCATGAGGTTGATGAGCGGCGCCGCGGAGGGAGCTATCAGGTACGCGACAGCCTGAACCTCGGTGCTCGCCTCTGAGATGAGGTCTTCAAGAACGGGAGCTATCGCCCTCACCCCTCCACCCGTCAGGCCATAGCCCGTGGCCAGCAGATCCACTTCGCTCATGGCTGGTTCTCCATGACCACATGCCTGTCCAGCCACATGTTCCTGTGCTCACAGCTGGTTTCCGAGAGATACAGACAGGCGTAGCAGGCCGCTCCGTTCACGCTTCCCCTCTGAAACTCCTGCTGCCGGCAAAGCGGGTCGCTGGAACACAGCCTGATATTTTCCATCACGTCCTTGAAGAACTGCTCGAAATGAGGAACGAGACCCACGAGACCGCCCAGCGTGCCTTCACTGCCGAGTGAAGTCGCGTAGAGCAGGATCCCACCCCTGAAGCGGGAGCCGTTTCTCTCAATGTACACCCTTTCCCTGATGGACGCGGAGGAGTATCCCGCTTCACTTGAAATGTGTCTGATCAGAGCATGTGACAGAGTGTGCCACCACACGAACCAAGGATGCATTTCTTCCCGTTCTTGATCATCGCGGAAAAGATATGGCAGATATAACCGTCTGAGGTCTTCCCCGCCTTTAAACGCATTCATCCACTCTCCTGTGGCCTTACCCTGCAGCCGCTTGAGCTCCACCCAGTCATCCTCCGCCATAGAGATGAATACACCCTCCCCGTAGGACTCCACGCCGGGATACCATCTATCACCATTCATGTCTTTGGCACAAACCTCGACTAGCTCCCCCTGAAGCTGCAACAGCCCACTCCCGATGTTCTCGGTTTTCACCTCTCTTCTGTAGCCTACCTGAACAATCACCGCCCTCAGCGAAAGAACAGGTGTCACGCGGAACGTCCATCCACCTGCTGCTTTGAACTCTTTAACGCGGTTTGGATCAACGTGGAAGAAAGGTCTGCTGTCACGCTTTGATTGTTTGGGGGGCGCACCTTCGTATGAGGCTTTGATCAGAGCAGGAAACTCTTCACCTATCAGCTCCCTGTATGTCTTTTTCTGGCTCAAACTTCGGATGTCTTTCAGAGCCTGCATTATCTCTTCTTCAGGGAAGCTAAAAATGAAGTCAATTGTAGCCTGGTCTATGGAATTCCCTTTTTTCCGCTTTTCAAGAAGCTTCCTCAATTTCTCTAAATAAGCTGGTTCCTGTGTGGGTCGCACGTTCATAATATTTAACTCCAGTGCTTCTTCTAAGTCATCCACCACTTCCTGAACTACCTTCTTTTGCAGCACCATGTGGAGCCGGGAGTTCATCTGTGGAAGAATTGAGAAAAGGGTCCTGATCTCCGGTATCCTGAGATTCGACGACTGCCTCAACGTGATGCGAGCAGACTCCTTGCATCCTCGCCGTTGTGGCGAGACCCCGCCGGGTTCATCCTCAGGAAACCTACCGCTGCAGGTCTTCTTTTTCGAATATGCTTCCGAAAGGGGGCATTTCTTGTTGCATTCCGGGCACTCCAGTGTAGCATCACTCAGCGAGCCTCCTGCTCCCCTCCAGATCAGGTACTCACTACGGTGACCCCCACTCCCTTCATGCACCAGCCAATCCCAGTCAAAATCATCCAAGTGGCCAGCACTGCACGCCACGATGAACCTGATGGCTTCCACTTTTCGATTCCCACAAAGCGGGCAACTCCACTTCTTTGAGAAAATCGTGTCGAAATCGCCCTTATGGCCGCTTCTGTTGGTGCACACCTTCCACTCTGGAAACGCTCTGGTCCGGTAAACATAATCGCTGGGCTTCTTGCCGAGCTCGTCGTTCGTGGGCAGCCGGAACACCTTTCCGCCAAGGCTCGCGCTCATTCGGAGGTCAGCGATCTCGAAATCCTGATATTTGACATTCGGAAGACCGTGCTCGATTTTCAGTATGATGCGCGGACCGTTGCGCGTCTCGAGTATCGCTCCAGGTCCGTATGTAATCACGAACTGCGAAGGTCGAATATGCTGAACCATGACTGCACACCTCTATTGATCGAAATCCTGAAACCCCACAGTCTCTTCTATTTCTCTGAGCGACTGCGGAACATTCTCATAAACCACCACAAGTCCATGGCGGACGTGTATGCTGTCACCCAGAACCACATTCCTGTTCGGAGGCTGGTGGTACTCCTGAAATACAATATCATATTTTTGTGCGAGTGTATGCCAGTTATCAAAACCCGAAACAAGTTGCTTGTGAACGTCATCCTTATGTGGTCTGCGCTGGGACGGCTGACTCTGTGCCCTCCTCTCAAAGTGCTCCAGAATGGATTTTATTTCGGGGAGGTTGCTGGGGTTTGGCATTTTCGTATCGGCTGGGTGACTCCATCGCTTGGTACTTTTCCTCATGTTTCTGAGAATCGCCACTGCAACAGGGCCCGCAGCTAGGGAGACAGCGCCCTCAGAGAACGGGTGAACACTTGAGGGTTCAACGAACCTGTGGAGACTCCGGTGGTAGCCCAAGAAGAATTCATAATGGCTCAGGTCTCTGGGTCTGGTCGACCTGTAAAATGAAACAACCAGAGCCCCCTTGCTCCTCCCGACTCGCCCCGTTGCCTGAATGTACGCTGAGGTTGTCTTCGGCTGACCGTTCACCACCATCAGGCTCAGACGCTGAATGTCAACGCCGGTTCCGAACATGGACGTGGTCAGCAGGGCATCAGGTGCTTGAAGCTCTGGACGCTCAAGCTCTTCGAGTACTGAGGGGAGGTCAGTCGAAGATGTTCTGCTGGACAGCTCAACCATTCTGTCCTGGCTCAGAAGCCTGCCGCTGCCGGGCTGGATTCTGGCAACACGCTGCGGAATATCCTGTTTGTACAGTGCGACGGCACCGGCAAGCTCCCTTATCGCATTGAAGTATCCCACCAGAGTCCAGAACGGATCCAGTTCTCGGGGCGAAACGGATGCCCTGAGGTTCCCGACCGTCTGAAGCAGCTTGGCCCATATCCTCACAATCGGCGTGAGCGGGCCCTTCCCGGGAGCGCAGACACCCAAGTAAAGTCTTCCTGGACGTCTATCATCCAGCGCGTGAGCCTCGGATTCACGTATAAAGAAGCGGTCATCAACCTTGAGGCAGGGACCAGGAAAAATACTCAGTTCTTTTGCGAACACCGCTTTTACCTGATCAGCCGCCCTGCTGAAGGTCGCGGTCGATGCTATGTACTTGGGAGAGCTTCCCGCCTCCGAGCACAGGTAGTCAACCGCCGTCTCGTACAGGCCGACCAAGCTGCCCAGCGGCCCCTCTATCAGGTGAAGTTCATCCTGAATTATCAGATCTGGTGGATGAAGGCTCGAAACATCCACTCTGCTGTTAGGGTATCGGCTGTGCGGTGGATCTTCCTCCTCTCCGTCCACACCGTGCAGGAATTTTCTGTAATACCCGTAGATAAAGTGGTGACGTTCTACGTTGCCGAAGAACTGTGCAGCGCGTGGTTCGAACGGCATTCTCGCGAATTTATCTACCGTGGCAACAATCATTTCGGGCAGCTTTCGGTACAGCTGCTCGTCCACCGTGAGCGCGGGCACAGGTATTCTGTCGGCCCTAAACTCATCGCCCGCCCTGAACGCCTCCTGAACATAGACCGGCCTGTTACCATCCGGCAGACGGATGTCCGGAGTGTAGGCATCTTGTGGCCTGACACCGTGTAGTGACCCGGAGGGTTCGCCGCCCTGCCACGGCACATGCAGGTCACAGTGCGGGTTTGGACAGAAGATCTCGAAGTCATAGGGTTTGGGATCCCGCGCGGACTTCATGTATGATCGCAGGAAATAACCGGGTCTTGAAGCCCTTGCAGCCACGAGCGACACGCCAACGCCCTGACCTCTCAGTCTGCTCTCAAGAGACTTCCATAAGTCCTCTAGATCGCTCTCTTTAATCATCCCTCCGCTGGTCACCCTGACATGTAATGTGGCAAAATCGCCTGCCTGATGCCTTGTTGAAGCCTCAACACTGATGGTAACCCCTGACTGTTCATGCTGTACAGGAAGGGCTGCACCGGTGGGGAATCCCTTGACCACCAGATAGAGCGTGTGATCACCGGGCGGAAGACCTTTCTGCGGCACGGCGAGTAGAGCTCCGCAGACCGGGCATTTCAGGATCTGCGCTGGCTCCCCGTCCTCAGGCTTACCTTCTTTCTGAAGCAGCTCTAGGGCTCCCTTCACAACTCCTTGTCCCCATGTGTTTTCAAGCTGGTTCGGTCTCACGTTTCCACCCACCCAGAGGCCTATCCTGAAGGGTGTCGAACCCCAGAGAAAATTGTCCCTTTTCGGACATTTCACTGGTCGCCAGCCGGCCATGCCCGAATCAAGGTTCTGCACGCGCAGGAATTCGCAGGCGGTGATGAGCGAAAGCGATCGCCGGAACTGCTGGATTGTGAGCAGACGTAGCGTGTAGCGCGAGATGACCGCAGTTCCCTGTCCGAGGCCAGCGTTGGGTCTGATTCCAGTCATGGCAGCTCTCCTCCTGTATGCGAGCGTGAATGCCACCAGACCCAGATAAGCTTCGGTTTTCCCGGCTCCTGTGGGAACCCAGAGCAGGTCGCACGTCCCTCGATGCTGCGAACTTGGGTTCACGATTGATTCGATGTTCATCAATATGAATGCGAGCTGATAGGGGTGCCAAGAGAACCGCCGGCTTTTCCATGTGTATTGCAGGGATATGGCTCTGTTTGCGAACAGAAACGCGAGTCTCGCTTCATCATCTGCAAGAAGAAGATCGATGCCTTTCTTGATCCTTTCAAGACACTCCCGGCAACGCTTAATATTCCTTTCAGCCGTGGCCCTGTGCTTATCTGGTCTGCCGAGCTGGGCGGCAAGTCCGTCAATCCATTTCTCGTATCCCTTAGCCAGTGGCTCAAGCATCTCTCTGAGTTCGCCGGGTTCCCAAGCGTCAGAGAGTTTTTCAGGGTCGAGCACGGGCTCGGGTCCGTACCTTGCATCCCAGTCAAGGGCCGGAAAGGGGATGGAATACAGCGGTGTGAAAGTTGTTCTGATGTCAGGATCTTCGAACTGTCTTCTCTGATCCTGAGGGATCAGCACCCCATCGACCCAAGTAAAGGGAGGCTCATGCCGTGACTGCGGAAACCTCAGCTCAAGGTTTTCTTCACAAGGCCGTTCGGGATCCAGTTCACGCCAGACCGCTGAACACATGTGACCTCGCGCAAGGGCTTCCTTACCCGCGTAAAGCAGGTCAAGCTCTTCAAGGTCCGGGTCTGGGCTGCGCTGGGCCTCGATGCTCGGATCAGGCCTGCACCCTTCCGCACACCTGATCCTGATTTCGGGTTGAAATATATGATATTCAGTGGGTATTCTGTGATCCTCTGGTGGGGAAAGACTGTTGACCAGAAAGATGGAAACGGAAAAAGTGTTCCCGGACTCTTCCACCCGCTGGATCTGCAAAGACACTTCGGCTTGTGATCTATCACACTGCTTTCCGTTTGCATCAAGGAATATCTCGTCCTTCTTGGAGACATCGAGACCGTGGATAATGGCCCATCTTGGCTGCCGCTTCCAGACTTTTTTATCGCCGTCACGGTCGCGTTGATATCTCGCCCAGGTCACGCATACATCGAGTCTGGGTGTCGTGTTGCATGTGAGCCGGAAGGAGAGACCCATGCTGGATGGTAGGGTTTTAGGATCCAGTGTGGGCGAAAATCTCGGGGGCGCCTGCACATCCGCGTCCGGCTGCTCGTCTTCCCCTTCCTCCGAGTCGCCGGCTGGAAGGTCGGCTGCGCGTTCCATATCCGACGGGTCAATCTTCTTACGTGTGGGGGCCAGAATGCCTGTGATGTACTCTTCGAGCGGATCCTGATCGAGTGTCTCATGCGGGCCTGCACGCGGCCCCAGAATTTCCTTCACCAGTTCTGTGACCAGTATCTCGCGCGTACACCCTCACCTTGATTTTCCATATTCGCACAGCTCCCGAACCGGGCAGACCTTGCAGAGAGGTCTGCGCGCCCTGCAGAGCAGCGCTCCGAGGTCGAGCATGGCGTAGTTGAATTCCCGGGGTCTTTCCTCATCCAGCAGGAAACGGTACGCCTCCCTAAATATTTTGCTCCTCCGGGAGGCATCTCTGGTGGGAATGCCGAAAACGCGTCCGACTATTCTCACGGTGTTCGTGTCGAGAAGCGGCTCGGGGACGCCAAACGCAAAGCACATGACCGCCGACGCGATGTATTCACTTACACCCGGCAGCGCTTTCAGTTTCCGCGGGTCGGAAGGGATCTGACCACCGTGTTCTTTCACCAGCTTTCTCGCCATCAGGCTCACCAGCCTCGCCCTCCAGCGCAGACCCAGCGGGCGCAGGATCTCCTCAACGTCCCGTTGACTGGCCGACGCCAGATCACCAGGGCTGGGGAACCTTCGCAGAAATTCTGGGTAAACCTTCAGCACCTGATCAGCCCGCGTTCTGTGAAGCATCACCTCGGAGAGCAGTATGCGGTAAGGATCATGGGTCTCTCGCCAGGGAAAAGACCTGCGGTGCCCGAACCACCAGCTCAGGAGGCGCTCACGGAAAAGCTCTGGCCGAATGGTCAAGTGGAGCAAACACCCGGCTCACTCATGTAGAAGGCGGGTCACGGCCTGGGCGGCCACCTTCGAGAACACCGGGCTAACGGCATCGGCGACCATCTGGTACCTCGCCCCCAGCCCCACCTGCGGAAACTTATACTCCTCGGGGAACCCCATGATGTGGAGGGCCTCACGCACCGATATCACGCGCGGATGGGGGCTCCCCCCATCTCCGTCTCCGTCTCCTTCTTCTTGTTCTTCCCCTCCTCCTCTGTCTCCGACTGCAGAGTCGGGGTGCAGAATATAGGTCTTCATCACGTTTCCGAAGGAGGGCGCGGGTCTGTCCCACTTCAGGATGTACCACCCGTACCTGCCCGTCTCATAGAGCCCCTTATACTTCCCTATTGTCCTCAGGGTGGGCCACTCATGGTCGGGTTCCGCGCCGCGGGGCTGACCCCGGAGGTGGGCTATCGCGTCCCTGACGGTTCTAGGCGGCCTCCGGTGTTTTCCGAGCTCCCTGAAGAAGCCTGAGGCATCCAGCCCCAGGGCGCCGAAGGCTATCAGCCTCCGCCTGGACGTGGGCGCCCCGTAATCGCTGTAGCGCACAACACCCACCTCCACCGAGTACCCCACCCTCTCCATCCGGGCGATGTATTCCCGGAAGGAGGGGTCGCCTCCGAGCGCGGGCACGTTCTCCATCAGGAACACCCCGGGTCTCAGGCGTGTGACGTGCTCGAAATACCTGGAGAGAAGGACGTGGTCGCGGTGCGCCCTCCCCCTCTTCACGGTGTTGACGGATGCCCAGGGCCTGCAGGGTGGACCACCTACAACAACGTCGTACTCCCCCGTGATGTTGACGGTGAGGAGGTCGGCGCGGATGAATCTGGATCCACTGTTCAGGTTGAACGTGAAACTCTTTTCAGCCTTCTCCGAGATGTCAACCCCCGTAACACTGAAGCCCTCTTGGAGGAATCCCAGGCTGAGGCCGCCTGCGCCGCAGAAGAGGTCAAGCACCCTGTAGCCTTCACCGCCTCCGTGTTTCCTCCGCACACCTACACACCCCATTCTCCCTGACCACTTTCCCCTGCTTTTCAAGCTGCTCGATCACATAACTGAAATGGCTGACCAGCTGAGGCTTGGAAAGTCCCTTGAAACTCTCTTTCATTTCCCCGAGAACCATTCCTTCCAGCACATGCTCGTTCAATTCTCCTCTCCTCCTCAGAATTTTCAGCACGCAGGCTTCGATATAATTTCTGGCCTCCTTTTCAAGAACCCTTTCTGCGCAGCCCTTAAGCACGTAGCGGCCGCTGGGGAGAGTTTCCACTTCTCCCTGCGCGACAAGATCTTTCAGTACTCTCTCTATTTCATCACGGTTCACGTGCAGCCTTGCGCTCAGCTCACCAAGCGTGAAGGACGAATCCGGGTTCTCAATGAGAAAATCCATCACCCTCTCCCGAGGAGGGTAGACCCAGACATTGTTCTGGTCGATGCTGACCTTGGCTTCTTTCGCGAGGTTATCAAGAATGAGTTTAACCGTGACAACCTCATACTTCAGGCCTTGTTCACTGAGCCTTTCGGCCACCTTGCCAGAAGCAAGTCCGTGCGGGACGCTGCGCATCACGCCCAGCACATCTCTCCGCATTTCTTGCAACCGTTTGGCGGCGATTTCGGCAATCTTTCCAGATGCAGCGCCCTGAGGAGTTGACCAGAACAGACCGGTTTTCTCCCCTCCCACGGCCACTTCGCAGATGTAGCGAAGCTGTTCAACTGGGTGCTCCTCGGCCCTGCGAAGGACGCCGAGAAGCGAATCTTCATGCAAGCCGGTCAATTCTGAAGCCCTAGAAAGCTCGATCAGCGCACATCCTTCTCTCAGCTCATCCGCCAGCCTCTTTCCCACGATTGCGCTCATGACGCTGAGACCTGTGTCAGAAACCGCCAGCACTGACCTCCTACTCATCCTAGATTTCTGACCTCTAACCTTGCGGCGTGTGAGCAGATCTACATACCATAACCATCTGAGTTTGCTTTCTGGGCATTCAAGCTGACGCGCGGCCTCGGTCAGACGTGACGGAATACCGCCCGGCAGTTTTTCTGAGTTAAGTACCGAAAGGAGACAGTTCGCTAAGTCGGGATCTGCTGAGAATTCTTTTATGAGCCAGTTGATGTTCAATTTATCCCTGCTGAACAGTTTTTCAGCTCGAAGCACAAGTATATCGGGTACCGGGATTAGCTTGCGACGAAGCGATCTCAGCCTTTCCTGCTCGCTCAGAAAGCAATCAGCAACCGGATCTGAGGCGGAACTGACAAAGAGGTAGCTGATGCAGTCGCCTTCAGTCATCAGCGGCTCGTCCAGCGGGTCGACCTCGTGATAACGTGCTTCGAGATCTGCCTTTTTAACCCTTCCCCTCACCCTGACAAATCCTTTTATGTCGTCGAGCAATGCTTCCTCTCTGCTCCCTCCCTCTATGTACAGAGCTTCGGGATAGGCGTTTTTCGTCCTCAGACACCACGGGACGCTACACAGAACCCTCACAAACTGCCCCTCCAGAGACGCGCAGAGCTCCCCCATATCTGAGCCAGAACCGTTGAGGCTCCTGTCAGCCATCAGCATTTTGACCGAAAAGCGATCATCAACGCTCTTGAGGGTTATCCAGTTGGATGAACACGCCACCAGCTTTCCCGCAACGACAAACAGGCGTGATAGCACCCAGCTCTTTTTCTGAGTGGTCCTGACCATTATATAATCTTCGAGCGCAGCGGACACCCCCACGTCTTCAAGATCATTCAGACTGAGCTTTATAAAGTCGAGTTCTCCCACGCGGATCCTGCCACCTGAGCCGCTCAACGTTTTCTTCCCATCCAGTGGGTGTAGCCTGTTGACCAGCGGGTAAGGCTGAACTTGGCTGAGCGTGTGAGCCCCTAGGGACAGCCCCTTCCCCTGTGAGGCGGGAATCCTGATATTCATTGTCGCCCTCAGGATGGGACAAATCACTCCGAGTTCGACCAATTCTCCACCGGAATAACGGTCCTGAAATGGACGAGAAACCGAAACCACCAGACCTTCAACATTCATCCACTTCGAGCTCGCCTCGCCCAGAGAGATTCTGGTTCTGGCAAAGCAGCGGAGTGGCTCAACGAACTGCGTTGAGTAAACCCTGTCATCGATGGAATATTTCTTCACGACCGAGAGCCAGAAAATGAAATCTGAAAACGCCCTTTTGCAGCGAGGGTTACCGGATACGCTTTGTCCGCCCAATGTAGTTGGATCATGAGAGATTATCAGACGTGAATTTTCGATAGATTCTACAAGAGCGTTGTAGAGCCGCGAGCGAGCCGTGTGTACCGCGATTTCAGAGTAGA
>Ga0080006_1167411_pt1 | contig 12627 bp, 10 predicted proteins | sample RS3BMetagenome_FD_69209 | JGI IMG/M metagenome (GOLD analysis project Ga0080006, IMG submission 69209) | Ferric oxide microbial mat and aquatic microbial communities from Rainbow Spring, Yellowstone National Park, USA - RS3B (SPADES... ...
CCCACCGAGGCCACGATCGCCGACCGGACGTCCTCGGGCACGTTCTGACTGAGCCGCAACAGGATCGTCGCGAACGGGCCCTCGGCGTCCTCGGACAGCTGAGCGGCATGGATATTCACTCCGGCCCCACCCAGCAGGGTGCCGATCTTGCCCAACGCGCCCGGCTGGTCGACGTAATGCACCACCAGATTGATTCCTTCGGCACGCATGTCGAAGTGACGGCCGTTGATCTGCACGACCTTCTCCACCTGCTGCGGACCGGCCAGCGTACCGGCGACATCGACCGCCGAACCGTTGGGAGCGACAGCCCGCACGTCGACAACGCTGCGATAGTTGGGGCTTTCGGTGGCCCTGGTGATTTCGGCGGTCACCCCGCGTTCGACGGCCAGCGCCGGCGCGTTGACGAAGGTCACCGGGCCTTCGGTGACCGCCGAGAATAGTCCGCGCAGCGCCGAAAGTTTCAGCACCTCAACGTCTTCGGAGGCCAATTCGCCTTGCACCTGCACTGACAACGACACCGGGGGCCCGTCGGACAGCGTGGCGGCCAGCACCGCGAGTTTGCGCACCAGCTCCAGCCAGGGTGCCACCTCCTCGTTGACTACGCCGGCGCCGACGTTGACGGCGTCGGGAACGAATTCGCCGGCTAGCGCGAGCTTCACGCTTTCCGCGACGTCGGTGCCGGCCCGATCCTGCGCCTCGGCGGTAGACGCGCCCAGGTGCGGTGTGACCACCACCTGTGGCAAGTCGAACAGTGGGCTGTCGGTGCACGGCTCTTTGGCGAACACGTCAATGCCCGCGGCGCGCACATGACCGCTGCGCAACGCTTCGGCCAACGCCGCCTCGTCGACCAGGCCCCCGCGGGCGGCGTTGACGATGATGACGCCGGGCTTGGCCTTCGCCAGCGCCTTCTCGTCCAGCAGGCCCGCCGTCTCGGGTGTCTTCGGCAGATGCACCGAGATGAAGTCGGAGCGTGACAAAAGGTCGTCGAGGGACAGCAGCTCGATGCCCAGCTGCGCGACCCGGGCCGGCGACACATACGGATCGTGGGCGACGAGGTGGGTGCCGAAGGCCGCCAGCCGTTGGGCGACCAGTTGGCCGATCCGGCCCAGGCCCACAATCCCAACGGTCTTGCCGAAGATCTCGGTGCCCGAAAAGGACGACCGCTTCCAGGTGTGCGCGCGAAGCGAGGCGTCGGCTGCTGGGATCTCGCGCGCCGCGGCCAGCAGCAGCGCCAAGGCGTGCTCGGCGGCGCTGTGGATGTTCGAGGTGGGAGCGTTGACGACGAGCACACCGCGCTCGGTGGCGGCGTCCACGTCGACGTTGTCCAGCCCCACCCCGGCGCGGGCGACGATCTTGAGCTTGGGCGCCGCGGCCAGCACTTCGGCGTCGACGGTGGTGGCCGACCGCACCAGCAGCGCGTCGGCCTCACCCACCGCCGCCAGCAGCTTTTCGCGATTGGGGCCGTCGACCCAGCGCACCTCGACCTGGTCTCCCAGCGCGGCGACAGTGGATTGGGCGAGTTTGTCGGCGATCAAGACAACAGGAAGATTCACCCGGACAGACTATCGGCTGGCATTTTCGGGCCGGCACCAGTGCCCGCGCCCGCCGGCCGAGCTGCCGCTACGCCTACAATGACGCCGTGACCAAACTCGCTGTCATCTACTATTCGGCGACCGGCCATGGTGCCGCGATGGCGAAACGCGTATCGGCCGTGGCCGAGTCCGCGGGTGCCGAAGTACGAGTGCGGCACGTCGCCGAAACCTGTGACCCGGAGTCATTCGCGCACAACCCGGCGTGGACCGCGAACTACGAAGCGAGCAAGGACCTTCCCGCGGCCACCGGTGACGACATCGTGTGGGCGGACGCGGTTATCTTTGGTTCACCCACCCGATTCGGCTCTCCGGCAGCGCAGCTGCGCACCTTCCTCGACTCGCTGGGCGGGCTATGGGCGCAGGGCAAGCTCGCGGACAAGATATACGCGGCCTTCACGTCGTCCAACACCTTGCACGGCGGTCAGGAAACCACTCTCGTCACGCTATACATCACGCTGATGCATTTCGGGGGCATCATCGTGCCGCCGGGATATACCGACCCGCTGAAGTTCGTCGACGGCAATCCCTATGGGGCGAGCCTGGTTGCCACCCACGACAACATTCACGAATTCGACGAGCCCACGCAGAACGCCCTTGACCACCTGGCCCGCCGGGTGGTGTCGGTCGCAGGCCGCCTCCGCGACGCCTAAACCACGCACACGACACGCCGGAAATGGACGCAGACGTGTATGTTTCGCGGGCGGTGGTGCAGCCGATGTCCGACGCGTCTCAGGCCGTCTCGGTGATTGGGCGGTCCACCCAGCTCATCAGGTCGCGCAACCTCTTGCCGGTGATCTCGATGGGGTGCTCGGCGTTCTTCTTTCGCAGCTGCTCGAGTTGCTTGTTACCGCCCTCGATGTTGGCGACGAGCTTTTTGACGAAAGTGCCGTCCTGGATTTCGCGCAGGATCTCCCGCATCCGATCCTTCGTGCCGGCATCGATGATCCGCGGACCCGAGAGGTAGCCACCAAATTCCGCGGTGTCGGACACCGAGTAGTTCATCCGGGCGATGCCGCCCTCATACATCAGGTCGACGATCAACTTCAGCTCGTGCAGCACCTCGAAGTACGCCATCTCCGGCGGGTAGCCGGCCTCGATCATCACATCGAAACCAGCTTTCACCAGTTCCTCGGTACCGCCGCACAGTACGGCCTGCTCGCCGAACAGGTCGGTTTCGGTCTCGTCCTTGAAGGTGGTTTTGATGACACCGGCCCGAGTGCCACCGATCGCCTTGGCGTAGGACAGCGCCAGCGCTTCACCCTCTCCGGCGGGGTCTTGGTCGACGGCGATCAGGCACGGCACTCCCTTGCCGTCGACGAACTGGCGGCGCACCAGATGACCGGGCCCCTTCGGGGCAACCATCGCGACGGTGACGTCCGACGGCGGCTTGATCAGCCCGAAGTGGATGTTGAGGCCGTGGCCGAAAAATAGCGCGTCACCGGGCCGCAGATTGGGCTCGATGTCGTTTTTGAAAATGTCGGCCTGGGCGGTATCGGGCGCCAGCAGCATGATGACGTCGGCCCACTTGGCGACCTCGGCAGGGGTGTCCACGTCCAGACCCTGCTCCTCCACTTTGGCCCGCGACTTCGAACCTTCCTTGAGCCCGACGCGAACCCGCACGCCGGAGTCGCGCAGGCTCAGCGCGTGCGCGTGACCCTGGCTGCCGTAGCCGATGACACCGACTTTGCGGCCCTGAATGATCGACAGATCTGCGTCGTCGTCGTAGAACATCGGCAACGCGTCCCCGGATGGGTTTGTCACGTCAATAATCTCCTTCTTGCTGAGGACCTGAGAAATTTACTTGGCGGCGCCGATACCGCGTGGACCGCGGGACAGCGACACCACTCCCGATTGGACGATTTCACGGATACCGAAGGGCTCCAGCACGCGCAGCAGGGCCTCGATCTTACCGCGGTTGCCGGTGGCCTCGATCGTCAGGGCTTCCGGCGACACGTCGATCACCTTGGCGCGGAACAGGTTCACTGCCTCGATCACCTGGCTGCGGCTGCCCGCGTCGGCGCGTACCTTGATGAGCGCCAATTCGCGGGACACCGAATTGTCCTCGTCCAGCTCGATGATCTTGATGACGTTGATTAGCTTGTTGAGCTGCTTGGTGATCTGCTCGAGCGGGGTTTCCTCGGCGGATACCACGATGGTCATCCGGGACATGTCCTTATGCTCGGTCGGACCGACGGCCAGGGACTGGATGTTGAATCCGCGGCGCGAAAACAGCGCGGCAACCCGCGCGAGCACACCGGGCTTGTCTTCCACCAGCACCGACAATGTGTGCGTTCTTGGTGCGTGTTCGATGTTCATCAGGCATGGCCCTCGCTTTCGTCGTCAAAGAGCGGGCGAATGCCGCGGGCCGCTTGGATTTCGTCGTTGCTGGTACCGGCGGCCACCATGGGCCAGACCTGCGCGTCGGCGCCGACGATGAAGTCGATGACGACCGGGCGGTCGTTGACCGCGCGTGCCTGGTTGATCACGGCAATGACGTCTTCTGAACGCTCGCAACGCAACCCGACGCAGCCCAACGCCTCGGCCAGCTTCACGAAGTCGGGGATGCGGTGCGAATGCGTGGCCAGGTCGGTCTGCGAGTACCGCTCCTGGTAGAACAGGGTCTGCCACTGGCGCACCATGCCCAGGTTGCCGTTGTTGATCAGCGCCACCTTGATCGGCACGCCCTCGATCGCGCAGGTCGCCAGCTCCTGATTGGTCATCTGGAAGCAGCCGTCGCCGTCGATCGCCCACACCTCGGCGTCCGGGCGGGCGATCTTGGCGCCCATGGCCGCCGGGATGGCGAACCCCATGGTGCCCAGCCCGCCGGAGTTGAGCCAGGTGCGCGGCTTCTCGTAGGAGATGAACTGCGCCGCCCACATCTGGTGTTGCCCCACGCCCGCGACGTACACCGCGTCCGGTCCGGCGATCTGGCCCAGCTTTTCGATCACGTATTCCGGGCTGAGACTGCCGTCGCTCTGCGGGCCGTAGCTCAGCGGGTAGGTGGACTGAACCTGGTCCAGATATGCCCACCAGTCGGTCAATTCGAGAGCGGCCGGAATATCGCGCTGCCGCAGCATGGCGATGAGATCGGTGATGACGGCTTTGACGTCACCGACGATCGGCACGTCGGCGTGCCGATTCTTGCCGATCTCAGCCGGGTCGATGTCGGCGTGGATGACCTTGGCCTCCGGCGCGAAGGTGTCGAGCTTTCCGGTCACGCGGTCGTCGAAGCGCGTGCCCAGCGCGATCAGCAGGTCGCTGCGCTGCAGCGCCGCCACCGCGGCGACCGTGCCATGCATGCCGGGCATGCCCAGGTGCTGACGGTGGCTGTCCGGAAAGGCTCCGCGCGCCATCAGCGTCGTGACCACGGGGATGCCGGTCAGCTCGGCCAACTCCCCTAGCTGCTCGGTCGCCTCGCCACGGATGACACCACCGCCGACGTACAGCACCGGCTTGCGGGCGGCGGCGATCAGCCTGGCGGCCTCGCGGATCTGCCGGCTGTGCGGTTTGGTGTTCGGCTTGTAGCCGGGCAGGTCCAACTGCGGCGGCCAGCTGAACGTGCACTGGCCTTGCAGCACGTCCTTGGGGATGTCGACGAGCACCGCACCCGGGCGGCCGGACGAGGCGATGTGGAAGGCCTCGGCGATCACCCGCGGAATCTCGTCGCCGGAGCGGACCAGGAAGTTGTGCTTGGTGATCGGCATCGTGATGCCCGAGATGTCGGCTTCCTGGAAGGCGTCGGTCCCGATCAGCGCTCGACCGACCTGCCCGGTGATCGCGACGACCGGTATTGAGTCCATCTGCGCATCGGCCAGCGGGGTCACCAGGTTGGTGGCGCCGGGGCCCGAGGTCGCCATGCAGACGCCGACTTTGCCGGTAGCGTGGGCATAACCGCTGGCCGCGTGCCCGGCGCCCTGCTCGTGGCGGACCAGCACGTGGCGCAGCTTCTTCGAGTCGAACAGCGGGTCGTAGACGGGCAGCACGGCACCGCCGGGGATACCGAAGATGACCTCGACGTCGAGTTCTTCCAGCGACCGGACGACCGACTGGGCGCCGGTCAGCTGTTCCGGCGCGACGCGTCGGGCTGCGCCCGTCGGCTTCGCGGCAGCTTCAACGATGCCCGGCATGCCGTTGGCCGGATCCTGCGATCCCGGCGCGGAAGCCGGGGCGTGCGGCCCGCTGTGTGGCCTGGTAGGTGCGCTCACTGTCGTCCTCTTGTCCTCTTAATTCCGCTGTCTGATCCCGCTGTCGAAGTCTCGTGTAGGCAAGAAAAAACCCCCGTCAGCTCAGCTGCTGTACGAGGGTCGCGTCGGTGCTGGATCGCTTCAAATGCTGACGAGCTAGTCAGGCACCAACGCGCCGACTGAGTACTACGAGCATTCCGGTCTTTCCGGCGGTATCCATAGCTTCCGACGGTAGCCTTCGCACAGCTCAGCCGTCAAATCCGCGACCCCCTGCGCACCGAAGTTGACCGGGGTCGCTCACGGCGACGACAGGGCTTGGCCGTCACCGCGGGCACCTTACCGGCATGGGCACAGCCGGTATGCGGGTAGTGGGATGATGCGGAGGTGGCTACTGTTTCCCCTGTTTCCCCCGTCGTGATCAAGGTGTCACCGATGGCGCATCTCGCCGTCGGGTACCTGACTCTCGGCCTGCTCATACCGGTGCTGGTATGGCCGCTATCCGCGCCGCTGCTGCTCATTCCGGGGCTGTTGTCGGCGTTAATAGTCCGCTTGCGCACCGTCGCCGACGACGAGGGCGTGACCGTTCGGACTTTGTCGGGAACCCGGACCGTGCGCTGGGATGACATCGACGGGCTGCGCTTCCACCGTGGCTCCTGGGCCCGCGCCCACCTCAAAAGCGGCGCAGAGCTACGACTGCCCGCGGTGACGTTTGCAACACTGCCACAGCTGACGGAGGCCAGCTCGGGGCGCGTTCCCAACCCCTACCGGCTAACGGGAGTCTCAGGCGATCGGATTGACACCGTTGAGCAGGACCCACACGGCGACACCGGCGGCGATGCCGACCAATAGGGCCACGAACGACCCGATGAAGGGCCGATGGGCCCAGCCCCGGCGGGCGTCGAGACCGTAACGGCCGGGCCCGCACAGGATGACGGCGACGGCCAGCACGATCAGGGTGATCTGGTACTCGTGACCCTGCGGCAGGAAGTACGAGAAGGCACGCGAGTGCGAGCCGGCCGAGACGGTGGCCAACAGGCCATTGATCAAGAACGCCAGCGCGCCCGCCGCGGCAATGGGCGTGAACAAACCCAGTATCAGCAACACGCCCGCGACGATCTCACCGCCGGCACTCACGTAGGCGAGGATGTCGGCGTGGTGATACCCCACGTCGGAAAGTGAGTTCTTGAAACCCGTGACCCCCGAGCCGCCCCACCAGCCGAACAGCTTCTGCAGACCGTGGGCACCGAGCACCACGCCGAGCCCGACCCGCAGTATCAGCAAACCGAGATGCTGAGTGCCGCGGCGGCCGGCGGCGCGCATCCGGTCGCTGTGGTCATCGGCGTCGATCCGGGTCGGCTCGGTGGCCGAAATCGGTGCCGGCTGTACCGTCGACTGCGGCTGGACGTATGGCAACGGCTCCTGATGGTCAAGGATGTTGTAGGTCGATGCGCCCGGGCTGCCCGGGAAACCGGGGTCCTGGCAAGGGATGACGGTGGTGGTCCCGAAGTCGCCCGGATACCCGACCGGGGTCAGGTCGTCTTCGGGATCGACCAGACGCGCCGAGGCAGGGCCTCCCGGGGCTGGCGCGGAGATCTCACCGGGCCTCTGCCAATGTCCGTCATTCGATTGACTGGTCACGGGTGTCAGGGTAAGGGCATTTGTTCCCGAATTGGGGATTTGAACGGCGCTTTCGCGTGGCAATCGGCCGTCGGTGCGCCAAACAGGCCCGAATTCGCCCAAAATCGCCTTCCGCAACGTCTCGATGAGCGGCAAAAGGGGTCTCGGGGTGCAGAACGGGGATTCCGGGGGCGGACGACTACACGCTGTGGCGGCCGCGCTCGAAGTGTCCGTAGCCTGTCTGTCATGCGACTAGGGCGATCGGGACGGTCGGTTCGGCGCGGGCTCATGGCGCTCTGCGCGGCGGTGCTGGTCTTCAGCGGGTGCGCGCGGTTCAACGACGCCCAATCGCAGCCCTTCACCTCCAACCCGGAACTCAATCCTCAGCCGAGCTCGACGCCTCCCCCGCCGCCGCCGCTTCCGCCCACGCCATTCCCCAAGGCCTGCCCGGCACCCGGGGTGATGCAGGGCTGCCTGGAGAGCACTAGCGGGCTCATCATGGGCACCGACAGCAAATCCGCGTTGGTCGCCGAACGCATCACCGGCGCCGTCAAGGAGATCTCCGTCAACGCCGAACCGAAGGTGAAGACCGTCATCCCGGTCGATCCGACCGGTGACGGCGGGCTGATGGATATCGTGCTGTCGCCGACGTACAACCAAGACCGCCTGATGTACGCCTACATCAGCACACCGAGCGACAATCGGGTCATTCGCATAGCCGATGGCGATATCCCGAAGGACATCCTGACCGGCATCCCCAAGGGCGCCACCGGCAACACCGGCGCCCTGATCTTCACCAGTCCGACCACCCTTTTGGTGATGACGGGCGACGCGGGCAACCCCGCGATGGCCGCGGACCCCAAGTCGCTGGCCGGCAAGGTATTGCGCATCGAGCAGCCCACCACTATCGGCCAGGCGCCGCCGACGACGGCGCTGTCCGGCGTCGGCTCCGGCGGCGGCCTGTGCATCGACCCCGTCGATGGCTCGCTGTACGTCGCCGACCGTACCCCCACGGCGGACCGGTTACAGCGCATCACCAAGAACTCGGAGGTCTCTGCGGTATGGACGTGGCCGGACAAGCCGGGCGTGGCCGGCTGCGCGGCGATGGACGGGACCGTACTGGTAAACCTGATCAACACCAAGCTGACGGTGGCGGTCCGGCTCGCACCGTCGACGGGTGCGGTCACCGGTGAACCCGACGTCGTGCGCAAGGACACCCATGCCCATGCGTGGGCGCTGCGGATGTCGCCGGACGGCAATGTTTGGGGCGCCACCGTCAACAGGACCGACGGGGACGCCGACAAGCTCGACGACGTGGTGTTCCCGTTGTTCCCGCAGGGCGGCGGCTTCCCGCGCAACAACGACGACAAGACCTAAGCTCGTCAGAGTCCGTCGAGTGTGAACCTCAAGCCGTATCGGGGCGTCGGGTCGGCGGGTGCACTGCCGAACATCCGGAACGTCTCCTCGTGACCAGGGTCGATATCGTCGATGTCGGAGAGATACAGCGGATCATCAGAGCAGTCGGGAGCCCAGGTGGCGACGGGCTGCAGCATGTACTGCACATGGTCTCCCACCTCGAGCCGCCCCACCGCCCTACCGACGAACCACGCGATCGCGTCGTCGAGAATCGGCATCCCCTGGGGGCCGGCGCGCCACCGACTGCGATGGAATTTGCTGCTGTCATCGCCGTGGCCGCCGAACAGTTCGGCCAAAGCGCGGTGGTGTCGCGCGAGGACATGCACAGCCAGATACTGGGACCGGCTCGCCACCGCACAGGTATCGGTGCTCTTGGAGATGCCGACCTGAAATATCGGCGGCTCCACGCTGGCCTGGTTGGCGAAGCTGACCAGGCAACCCGACGGCTGGCCGTCGGCCTGAGCAGTCACCACGAACACCGGGTAGTCCAGCATGCCCATCAGCTCATCGAACGATTCATCGACCACGGCAACATCATGGATCCGCCGGGTGGCTTCTAGGAAGCGATTGGTCATAACAGCGCCCCGACTGTGAATCCCACGAAGCCACACCTGCGCGTCGCATCGCGGCTTTCACGGTGAGCGAAACAACCGTCAGCTCTGTCCACAGGCGGCCAGGACGAGTTCGCGCACCCTGGCGGCGTCGGCTTGCCCGCGGGTGGCCTTCATCACCGCACCGACGATGGCGCCGGCCGCGGCGACCTTGCCGCCGCGGATCTTCTCGGCCACGTCGGGGTTGGCGGCCAGCGCTTCGTCGACGGCGGCCTGGGTGACCGAGTCGTCGCGCACCAGTTCCAGCCCGCGGGCGGTCATCACCTCGCCGGGTTCGCCCTCTCCGGCCAGCACACCCTCCACGACTTGGCGGGCAAGCTTGTTGGACAGTTTGCCGTCCTCGACCAGCGCCACCACCGCGGCAACCTGGGCCGGGGTGATGGCCAGCTCGTCCAGCCCGATGCCGGCCTCGTTGGCCTTTTGCACCAGGAAGTTTCCCCACCATGCCCGGGCCTGCTCGCTGGGCGCCCCGTGCTTGATGGTCACGGCGACCAGTTCGACGGCGCCCGCGTTGACGAGATCTCGCATCACCTCGTCGGAAACGCCCCACTCCTGCTGTAACCGCTTGCGGCTCAACCACGGCAGCTCCGGGATCGTCTGCCGCAACTCCTCTACGAGCTCCCGGCTGGGCGCGACGGGTTCCAGATCGGGCTCCGGGAAATATCGATAGTCCTCGGCAGTCTCTTTGGTGCGTCCCGGGCTTGTGTAGCCAGCTTCGTGAAAGTGCCTGGTTTCCTGCGTGATACGGCCGCCATTTATGAGTATGGCCCCTTGGCGCTGCATTTCGTAACGCACCGCGACCTCGACGCTCCGCAGCGAGTTGACGTTCTTGGTTTCGGTACGGGTACCGAACTCGGCTGCACCGGTCGGCTTGAGCGACACGTTGGCGTCACAGCGCATCGAGCCCTGATCCATTCGCACATCGGAAACGTCCAAGGCGCGCAGGAGGTCTCGCAATGCGGTCACGTATGCACGAGCGATCTGCGGGGCCCGTGCACCGGCTCCCACGATGGGCTTGGTGACGATCTCGATCAGCGGCACGCCGGCACGGTTGTAGTCGAGCAGTGACGTGGTCGCGCCGTGAATGCGGCCCGTCTCGCCGCCCAGGTGGGTCAGCTTGCCGGTGTCTTCTTCCATGTGCGCCCGCTCGATGTCCACGCGCCATGTACTGCCGTCTTCCAGCGGCACCGCGAGGTAGCCGTTGACGGCGATCGGCTCGTCGTACTGCGAAATCTGATAGTTCTTCGGCATGTCAGGATAGAAGTAGTTCTTGCGCGCGAAGCGGCACCACGGCACGATCTCGCAGTTCAGCGCCAGCCCGATCCGGATCGCCGACTCCACCGCGCTGCGGTTGAGAACCGGCAGCGAGCCGGGCAGCCCCAGACAGACCGGGCACACCTGGGTGTTGGGTTCAGCGCCGAACCTGGTGGAGCAGCCACAGAACATTTTCGTCGCGGTGGACAACTCGACGTGCACCTCCAGCCCGAGCACCGGGTCAAACCGCGCGATGACGTCGTCGTAATCCATGAGATCGGCGCCGGCATTAACACTCATGCCCTCGACTTTAGTGGTGATCGCGAGCGCGGCGGGACCGGGCGAAGCGGGTCACCACCATCAAGCACAGTGGTGATCGCGAGCGCGGCGGGACCGGGCGAAGCGGGTCACCACCATCAAGCACATTCAAGTCGGCGCTACCCGCTGGTCGCCGAACCCGCCCGGTCAGCCGAAAAAAGCGGCCGCATCGTCGTAACGGCTCTCCGGCACCAGCTTGAGTTGGCGGACCGCGTCGGCCAGCGGGACTCGGCCGATGTCCTGCCCGCGCAGCGACACCATCTGTCCGTATTCCCCGGCGTGCGCGGCATCGGCGGCGTTGACGCCAAACCGGGTGGCCAGCACGCGGTCGTAAGCGGTCGGAGTGCCGCCGCGCTGGACGTGGCCGAGCACCGTCACCCGCACCTCTTTGTTGATCCGCTTTTCCACCTCGACGGCCAGCTGGGCAGCCACCCCGGTGAAACGCTCGTGGCCGAACTCGTCGATCCCGCCCTCACGCAACGCGATTGAGCCGGCGACCGGCTTTGCCCCTTCGGCCACTACGCAGATAAAGTGCGCATCCCCGCGCTGGAAGCGGCGTTTAACGAGGCGGCATACCTCCTCGATGTCGAAGGGCTGCTCGGGGATCAGCGTCATGTGCGCCCCGGAGGCCAGCCCGGCGTTCAGCGCGATCCAGCCGGCATGCCGGCCCATCACCTCCACCAGCATCACCCGCTGGTGGGATTCGGCGGTGCTGTGCAGGCGGTCGATGGCCTCGGTGGCCACGGTCAAAGCGGTGTCGTGGCCGAAAGTCACGTCGGTGCAATCGATGTCGTTGTCGATGGTCTTCGGCACACCGACCACGGGCACGTTTTCCTCCGACAGCCAGTGGGCTGCCGTCAGGGTGCCTTCACCGCCGATGGGTATCAGGACGTCGATCCCGTTGTCGTCCAGGGTCTGCTTGATCTGGCTCAGCCCGGCCCTGAGTTTCTCGGGATGCACGCGGGCGGTCCCCAGAATCGTTCCGCCCTTGGCCAGCAGCCGGTCGTTGCGGTCGTCGTTTTGCAGTTGTATGCGCCGGTTATCCAGCAAGCCGCGCCAGCCGTCCTGGAATCCGACCACCGACGAGCCGTACCGGGCGTCACAGGTGCGCACGACAGCCCGGATGACGGCGTTGAGCCCGGGGCAGTCGCCGCCTCCGGTAAGAACTCCGATCCGCATGTTCCTCATCTTGCCCTGTGGCTCGCCAGGTGGAGCGAGCAGACGCAAAAACACCCAGACTGCCGGCTTCGGCGCTCCGAGCGTGTTCGCAGTGCGCGGCGCCGGTCTGATCTACTTAGGCGAACTCGAAGCGAAACCCATCTGTGCGGCTCCGTGAGGCCACGCCGAGAGGAACGTCCGTGTCAGACCAGGAAACGGCCCGGCAACAGCAACCGCCGGCGGTCGTGGCGCGCCTTCATGCGGCGGTGGACGCGCCGGGCATGCACCGGTACCCCCCTTACGCCGGGACGCGCGCGCTTCGCGAAGCCGTGGCAGCTTGGTACCAGCGGCGCTTCGGGGTAGAGGTGAACCCCGAGACCGAAGTACTCGTCACCGACACCTGCGCCCCGAGTCGCCGGCGCATTCGGCGATACCCTCGGACCGGTCGCCACACTTGGCTGGCCAAACCGGTCGATT
>Ga0080006_1103783_pt1 | contig 12624 bp, 10 predicted proteins | sample RS3BMetagenome_FD_69209 | JGI IMG/M metagenome (GOLD analysis project Ga0080006, IMG submission 69209) | Ferric oxide microbial mat and aquatic microbial communities from Rainbow Spring, Yellowstone National Park, USA - RS3B (SPADES... ...
CGGTCGCCGGAGGAGAGGCTTTACACCGCCTTTGCCAAAAGATCGGCCGCCATCCCGCCCATCGCCAAAAGCTCGGAGCGCAACCGCTCGAGACCCCGCTCATAGGCATCGGGCGGCCGGCCCGAGCCCGACTCCCCTGCCAAAACCCCAACTCCCGTTCGCCAAGAAGTTTTCCGAATTAGGCCCGGCATGGCGGGAGGGCCCCCGCGGAGGCCCTCCCGCCACCTATGCGTCCTAGGCCTGGGTCTTGGCGGCCCGCGGCCGCCGCCCCCGCGCTCCCGCCGCCCGCCTGCGACCCCGATGGGCCCGCACCGAGAGGCTGGCGGTCTTCACCTTATCGTTGACCATCTCCAAAACCACCGAAATTTCGCCAATGGCGACCTTCTCGCTGGCCATTAAATCCAGAATCCGCCCGGCCACCTTATCAAGTCGCTTATTCACGGCCGCAATTTTCGCGTTTTCCTGATTTTCCTTCTCCTGCTCCACGTTAAATCCCTCCCCCAGCGTTTTGTCTCCGCAAGAGTTCCGCCGCCTCCCCCCTTTTTCCTGCCTCGTACGCAAAAATTAATCAAGGCTTTTCCCTCAAGGTCCTCATAACCCATGGAAGACCCCGTATCTGTCCGGACAATCTCCGCATCTATACAATCCGCGCCGTGCGGGGTACAATGATGGATGAAATCTTTCCGCACGGAGCTTGGCCTATGTATCTGGAAAATCTCAACGTGCCCGCCTTCCATGCCGAGGGTCGCTTCACCCCGCCCCGGGACGTTCTCCAGGTCAAGAATCCCATGAAGAAACCCGCATCGATGGCCATGTTCCTGGCCTCGCACTTCATCGCCATCCTTCGCGAGCATACCCAGGGCTACTTCGGCGGCCCGGTTCGCCCGATCATCGACGGCGTCACCGACAAGGGCACCTTCGTCTCCGGCATGACGGTCGACGCTTTCCTCGCCAGGATCGGTGATATCCTCGTCGGGTGCGGCAGGATCTACCGGTTCGGCAACTCGATCGTCTTCGAGGTGCCCGGTGATGACGCGCGAATGACGACCATCGCCACCCAGGGTCGCGTCGAGCCGAACGCCGCCGCGATCTTCGCCAATCTCGTCGCCATCGGCGTCAAGGGGGAGACGAGCGAGACCCAGAGCCTGCTGCCGGCCAAGCTCGTCGCGGCGACCATGGCCGACGAGGCGCTGGGACACCGCCTTCCCAGGATCCGCCACTACTCCCGACGGCCCTGTTTCGATCGAAACTTCCAGCTCTGCGTCCCGGGCTGGAACGCCGACTCGGACATCCTGGTCCACGCGAAGGCGGTCGAGCCCGGTTGCTGGGCCCCGTCCCATGCCGCGGGCGCACCGGCGATCGATCGCCTGCCCCCGCACCTGAAGGTCCTCCTGGGCGAGTTCGGCTGGCGATCCGAGGCCGACCTGGTCAATTGCGTGGCGATGCTCCTGACCGGTCAGCTGATCAACCACTTCATCGACGATCCCCATCCCGCCGTGATCGTCGACGGCAACACCCCCGGCGTCGGCAAGACGTTGCTGGTCCAGGTCCTCGGCCGGGTCCTCGACGGCATCGAGCCCCCTCGGATCCCCCTGGGCAAGGACGAGGAAGTCGAGAAGCGATTGTGTGCCCAGGTCCTCAGCTCCCCCTCGGGGCTCTTCTTCTTCGACAACGTCCGGAGCCAGATCGAATCGACCGTCCTCGAGCAGAATGCCCTCTCGCCGGCGATCAGCTTCCGGGTGCTCGGCCATTCCAAGACCATCGAGCGGCCGAACACCTTCCTGTTTTTCATCACGTCGAACCTGACCAAGGGCACCTCCGACTTCATCCAGCGGGCCGTACCGATCCGCTTCCTGGTCGAGGGCGACCCGAAGCGACGTCGCTTCCAGAGCGACCCGCTCGCCTACGCCGTCGAGAACCGTCAGGCGATCCACGAGGAGCTGGCCGCCATGATCCTCCGCTGGGTCGGACAGGGCCGGCCGCCGGGCCATCAATCGCACCGCTGTCGTCACTGGGCGGCGACGATCGGCGGCATCCTGGATGCCTGCGGACTCGGCGACTATTTCCTGGCGAACTCCGCCGGGGCCGAGGAGGACATGGATCGAGAGATCCAGGAGCTGGCGACGCTGGCGGAACACATCGTGGTCCGCGAAGTCGCCGGCCTCTTTGTCCAATCAGGTCAGGAAGTCAAATCTCCGGGCTTGCCGCCCGCCCAGTGGGTCAAGGTGGCCCACGATGCCCAGGTCCTCCGCGACCGGGTCTCCGAGGGCAATCCGAGGGCCAAGTCGACCGCCGTCGGCATCTTCCTCTCGGGCAAGCTTGGTCGCTCGGTCTCGATCGAGACCCCGGGGGGTGCTCGCACGGCGACCCTGAGGCGTCGAGAGGGCGGCGCGAACCAGAAACATTATTACTTCGAGGTCGGCGACCCTGGGATCGCGGGCCTCGACCCCGCCCCGTCGTCGGACTCGGCTCCGGATGAGCCCGGTCTCGGCGACGACGGCCCCGGACCCGTCGAGACGTCAGAGATCGCCCCCGCACCTCAAGCGACCACGCCGACCCCGAACCCTGCCGCCGCCCTGGATTGGCTCTGATAGCGCCCCTCACGGCTCGTCGGTCGTGAACCCGGTGAACCTCGTCGCCGACGAGGTTCACTCCTCCCAAGCTCGGAGAGATGAGTGACTTATGGCCACGGAATGGACCTTTTTCGCCGGCCCCGGGCCTCCTGACGGCGGGCGAGTTCACCGATCTGCAAGCCCTGCCGATCATCTCGTACCTGGTGAATGGCTTCACGGGTCGGTTCCGAGGTTCCCAGGCGAGAAAAATGACGTAACGCCCGCTCGGATCGCCAGTTAAACGCCGTGAACCTCGTTTTGGAGAGGTTCACCACGCCGCCGAGGTTCCTCACCCGACCGAGTTCCCACCCTGGAGTCTTCGATGCATGTTTGAGATCGCCCTCGGGCCCCATAACTGCCCGTTCCGTCTCTGGAAGCCCGGCGACGGCCGCGTCTTCGACGGCCTCTTCGCCTATGATGCCGAGACGACCCGGATCGATGACGATCGGCCCTACATGACGCCTTCGCTCGTCCTCGCCACCGCATGCGACGGCCAGCACGGATTTTACATTCCCCGTCAACTCATCCCCGACTTCTTCCAGGCCCACGCCGACGGCGTCCTGATCGCCCACAACGCCAGCTTCGATCTCCGCGTCTCCCAGGTCGTGATCGGCAGCCGCATCGACCTCTACCGGAAGGTCGAGCAAGGGCTCATCTGGGACACCATGATTCTCGAGCGGCTCCGTTCGCTGGCCACGGCCGTTCATACCGCGCGGGGGTCTTGCGGTCTGGACGATTGCGTCCGCCGGCACCTGGGCGTCACGCTGCCCAAGGTGGTCGTCGACTCCGAGGGCCGCGACGTCCGGACCGGCTTCGGCCGGTTCCTCGGCCGCCCGCTCGCGGAGGTCCCCGAGGTCTACCTCCGCTATGCGGCCGGCGACACGCTGGCGACCTGGCACCTCTTCGGGGAGCTGAACCGGCTGATCAAGGAAATCCTCCAGGGCTCCGCCGGGGTCTGGGGCTATGTTGACGAGCAATGGCTGCGGGACTCGATCCGCGATTTCGGGCCGCTCACGCACCTCGTCCAGCTCCGCGCCAGCATCCTGGCCGACGTGCTCAACGCCAACGGGATCGGCGTCGACGCCGGCCGCGCCGGGGAAAAATTGAACTCGCTCCGGTCGATCATGGAAGACGCCCGTGAGCGCATGCGGGCCCGGGGGTTCCTGGTCGATCAGCCGGGCAGCGGCAAGGCCCTCCAGTCGATCCTCAGGCAGCTCGAGAGTCAGAGTCCCGGCCTGGAGCTGGCCCGGACCGCCTCGGGCGAGAAGTATTCGACCGCCGAGGAGGACCTGACCGCCCTGGCGAGCGAGGACGGTTTCTTCGCCAACTACGCCAGGTACCGGGCCGCCGAGAAGCTGGTCAAGACCTACCTGAGCCGGATGGGAAAGGCGCGGATCCATCCCCGGTTCGGGTTCTTGCTCGAGACGGGTCGGATGTATTGCAGCGGGTTCACCCTCCAGAACCTGCCGAAAGAAGCCGCCGAGTCTGACCCGGTGGCCACCATCCGCGGCTCGCTTGTCCCGGCGGAGGGGCACGTCCTGATCGACGCGGACTACGGCCAGATCGAGCTGGTCGCCTTCGGCCACGTCACCGAGCACCAGTTCGGCGAGCGCTCCGAGCTCGCCCGGCGGATCAACGGCGGCGAGGACATTCACCGGACGATCGCCGCCACGGTCCTCGGCAAGCCCGCGACGGAGGTCACCAAGCCCGAGCGTGACGGGGCCAAGCCGGTCTCGTTCGGCCGACCGGGAGGCATGGCCGCCGCGAGGCTCCAGCTCATCGCCCGCAACAACTATGGGATCGAGCTGACGCTCGAGGAGGTCCAGGGCCGGATCGACGCCTATCACCGGCTCTGCCCCGAGCTGGACCGCCACCTGGAGGACGAGCTCGACACCGGGCTCGTGCTGGCCCGGGCGTTGGGCCTGACCCCGGCGGCCTCCGCGGAGGCGACCGGCCGGGAATCCGACCCGTCAGACCCGGCCAGCTCCGAGCCACAAGGCTGGCTGGGCGGGATGTTGCTCAAGACCCTGAAGGAGACACAACCTCGCACCCAGGGTGGCCAGGGGCGGCCCTACGCCCCCGAGGAGGTCGAATTCTTCTGGGAGGCGGCCCAGGGGCTCGCCGCGCTGGTCAAGCTCAAGCCGAAGCTGCTGAAACAATTGATCGCCCGCCAGGCCGGCGTGGGGCTCTGGGAGGCCGTGCGGAACTGGGCCGGCCGTCGGCCCGTCTTCACGATCACCGGCCGGCTCCGGGCCAACGCCACGTTCTGCGGGTCACGTAACTGCGTCTTCCAGGGCGCCGCCGCCGACGGCGCGATCCTCGGCCTCTGGCTGGTCTGGAGAGCCGGTTACAAGATCGTTTCCTTCGTCCACGACCAGGCGGTGGTCGAGACGCCGGCCGACGACGGAGTCCTCGACCGGGTCGCCGACGTCGAAAGCCTCATGAAGCGAGGCATGCTCGAGATCCTGCCGGGCATGCTCGTGAAGGTCGAGACGGTCGTGACCCGCTCGCTGCACAAGGCGGACCACGACCCTCGTTACGTCGCCTCGTCCGCACCCGGTCGCCACTCCGCAAATCCAGCACACATGACCCTCGGAACCGCCAACCACGGAGCCAGCCACCATGAATGATTTCCTGCCATCCGATCCTCTCGAAGTAAGCCTCCGGCAGGTGATGGGCAAGGTCGAGGGTGGCTATCTCGAAGCCGTTGCCTCGGGGGTGGCTGAGCCGACCTTGCTCATCCTCGACCTTCGCGACCGGCAGGCCCGAGCCATCGCCGAGATCGGCGCCGACTCTCGATACGTCCGGCGGTTCGTCAAGAAGGGTAGACGGTTGGGAAAGCGACCCGACCTGGTGATCTCCCTGTCCAGGTCAGCCGCGGCCGCCGCCATCGCGACCCAGTACCCGGCCGTCGGGACGAATCTCGCCGGGTCCTCCGCCAGGAGGGGCTACCTGGCGGTCGTCGTCGCCTGGGGGTGCTGCCAGATCTTCGAGATTCGCGACACCTCCCGGTCAGGCTCCCCCAATGCGGATCGACCCTGGCTGATGAACTGAGATTCCTCCGGTCGCGGGCCTGGCCGAGGGGCCGCCCGCGACTTCACCTCGAGGTCTGATTTCATGAACTCCGACGACAGTCAGTCCGCCATCCTCGGCATCGACCCCGGCCTCGACGGCGCGGTCGCCTGGATCTTCCCCGACCGGGCCGAAGCCCGGATCGTCCCCACCCTGCCGGCGGGCCAGTCGAGCAAGCGACGGTTCGACGCCCGGGCCATGGTCGAGTATCTCCAGTGCTACCCGGTCGAACTGGCGATTCTCGAGGCCGTCTCGGCGGCCCCGGTGGCCGGTCGGGTCCAGGGCACGACCTCGATGTTCAGCTTCGGCCGGGGCCTCGGGCTCTGGGAGGGGATCCTGGCCGCCCTGGCCATCCCCCACGTCGCCGTCACGCCCCAGGTCTGGAAGAAGTCGATCCTGGCCGGGACCGCCCGGGACAAGCCGGCCGCCATCGCCTTCGCCCAGGGGTTCTTCCCGGATGTCTCGCTCTTGCCGGGCCCGCGTTGCCGGGTCCCGCACGACGGCCTGGCCGACGCGCTCTGCCTGGCCGAGTACGGCCGAAGGCTCCGGGCGGGTCGGTCTTGCGATTTGCTGGACACTTCGACACCCCCGGAAGTCCGTGCTCGCTGAGGATCATGATTCCGTCCAAGTCGCCCGGGCGGTTTTGCCTTCGAGAAGGCCAAGGTCGCGACGGAGCCCCCGATCTCGCCAATACCGGCGGGATCGGCCCCCTCGGGAAATTCTCTCATTACCGGAAGGAACACGATAATGGCCAGCAATAAGAGTCGGCCGCGGGGCGAAGTCTCGGACGCCGTGGATAAGGCCAGGGTCGCGGTCGACCGGGCGATCGTCAGGCTCATCGGGCTGACGGTCTCGGAGGAACCCGACCTGGCGGAAAAGGCCGACAGGGCCCTGCAAGACCTCGGGCCATCGGTGATCGTCGGACCGATGCTCGCGATCCTGATGGGGAAGTCCTCGGAGACTCTGAAGATCGAGACCTTGAGGACCCTTGAGGCCTTCAGTCCCGAATTCGATCAGCAAATCGCCCTAGGAGTCTGTCCGAGTATTCGAAGCCAAAATTCACAAGCATATACCACAAAAGAATTTGTGGCGATTGAGCCTAGTTAAAGTAGTTCCTTTGCTAGCAAGGACTTACGTCAATCAAAGGCGAATACTCGGACAGACTCCTAGGGTTGAACCTGGCCTTGCGGCGACAGCGAGATCTCGCGGTGGTGTCCCGCATGCAGATGCTCGCCTGGAAGAAAGGGGCTCGGGCGCTCGGCTCCATGGGGCGTCCCGGACCGTGTTGGGACGGCGAGACCAAGGCGTGATCGACCCGGACTCGGTTTCACCCCAGACCTGACAGCGAGGTCCCCATGTCGGCGATCGCGGAAAAGGCGAAGATCGAGCCCCCGGCAAGTGGGCATGAACCATCGGGCAACGACTACCTGGCCACGAACCCCTCGCGACCGTCCGACTGGCGCTGGCAGCGGGCCGGCCAGCTCCTCGAGCCCCGAAGGCGCCGACGACGTCGGGACGACGACTGGGTCGTCAGCGTCCGAGCCTTCCGGACGGCCCTGGCAAAGGTGGGGAACGACATCCGTCACCCTCGGCTCGCCCGGGCTCAGCCGGAGATCCTCGGCGCGTATCTGGCTCCCCGGGGCGGGACCCTTCTCCGATCGGAGGTCGAGGCGAGGCTCCTGGCCGGCCAGGGCGATGCCGACATCGCCGGCCGCGTCGGCATCGAGGCCGGTGTGGTCGCGGCCTACGCGGCGATCTTCTTCGACGTCCGCACGCGGTTGGAGTGCTCCGACTGGATCGCGGCCCACGTGCTTGGCGGTCGCCTCTACGAGGGATTCGACGTCGCCGACACTGAGACGGTCTGGAAAGTCCTCGGCTTCCAGCACGGCCCGCTCGTCCTCGACGCCCTCATTGCCAACCTCCATGGGAACGTTCCGCGGCCCGTCGAAGCGGGCCTCGCCGAGTCGCTCAGGCTGCTCGCCCTGGTGACGGCGATGCCCGCGACCCACGATAACGCGATCGAGATCCTCCGGCTCAACGCCCTGGTTCGCGGGATCGACCGCGCCGAGACGACCCGAAGCGTCGCCGAAATGAACAAACCGATCCTGGTCCCGCCCATCGAGGTCCATCTCGGGCCAGAAACGGTCCCGCTGGTGCGCGCCGGGTGCGCGCCTCAGGACGATCTCGGCAACGATCCGGGTATCGAGAACGGACCGATCGGCCTATCGGACGCCTGTTGAGGTCAAACGCGAGCGGGACCGAAGCTTCCCAACTCGATACCTGGGATGGAATCTGCCATTGGTGGCCTCGACCAGGGGTGTTACGGTCGAGAAGAGGGGCGATGGTTCACTTGTTGCACAGCGGGAGAGATCCGCCATGGCCTGGGAGACGCGTGGCCTGGGCCGGTATTACTACTCGAGCCGGCGTCGGGGCGGCTCGGTCGAGAAGATCTATCATGGCCCGGGCGTCATCGGCGAGCTGGCCGCGGGGGTCATCGCCGGCTCGAAGCGAAAGCGGGCCGAACAGGCCCGGGCCCTCGCCGCCGAGAAGGCCCGGCTCGCCACGGTGACCTGGGCGATGACGACCCTGGACGAAGCTTGCCGGCTGATGCTCGCGTCGACCTTGACCCTCGCCGGTTTTCACCAGCATGCCCGTTCCTGGAGGCGACGACGTGTCCGAATCGAGGATCGTTGAGTGGTCGAAGCCAGAATCCGAGGACGAAGTCCGTTCCCTTCTGGAGCGAGCCCGGGGCGGTGACCCGACCGACCTGGCGGCCCTGCGTCAGGCGATGGACCGCTATCCTCAGATCTGGCGAGAATACGGCGACCTAGCCGGTCACGCCCGCGACGCCTGGTTTGACTTGATCGCGGGCTCGGACCTGGCCCTGAAGGAATCACTGGCCCGTCAGATCGAGGCGATGAAGGCCGAGCTGGCCGGAGAATCGTCCTCGCCGCTGGAGACGCTGCTCATCGAGCGGATCGCGGCCTGTTGGCTCCAACTCAGTTATGCCGACGCGACCGCGGCCCGGACCGGCGAGATGTCGACCCAGCAAGCAAATTATCTTCGGAAGCGGCAGGATTCTGCCCACCGGCGATACCTGGCGGCGATCGGGTCGCTGGCCATGGTCCGACGGCTGCTGGGGTCGGCGGCAAAGGCATCGGGAACGACGAGATCGTCGTTGGCGACGACAGATCCGGCCAGGGTTGTCGGTTGCGACCCGGCAACGGATGAACGCGGAGAACGCAGAAATGGGTCGGCGGAACGCGATCACGACGAGGATGATCTTCTGCTGGAATTCAGCTCACCTCGCTCTGATCTTCCCGTCGCTCGTCAGCGAGGCCCTGCCCGGGGGTCCAAGAACTCTTCCAGGTCCGGAGACTGACCGGGTAACGAGTTGAGGGTGTTCCTGGTCCGATCGGTGGGGTCGACGGTCGGACAACCCGGTCGATGCATTGCATCTCTCACACTACCCCGGTTCGGCCTCCCTCGATAATGCTTCGCGATATTCGATCAATTCGGGAAATTGAACCGAATCACCCTCGGAGGGCCAATTTCCCGAATTGATCGAATTGTTCTCGGCCTCGGCGCCGCCCGCATCGTGGTCAGCCCTGACGATCGCCGATCTTATTGGTCGCGGGGTCATGAGCAGAACAACCAACGCATGGTCCCGCATCTCAATAGCCAGGAGGATCGGCCTCCGTCGCCAGATCTTCTGTAGGGGGTCCAGAGCCCGGGACCTCGAGTCTGGCGAGCGACTCGCGGACCCGACTCGCCTCGTCCGACCCTTCCGCAAACCGGAGGGCCGCGACCAGCATCCGGCGACGCAGCTTGTCGTCATCAGCAGCAGTTGCCAGGCCCTCCCAGAGCCCGGAAAGCGTCGAGGCGGACGGGCCCGTCGGCCGCCAGCCCTGGTTGGACAGGAGTTCGAGGATGTCGGCGACCGGGCCGACCTCAGCCTCGCCGAGCGACCCGGTTCCGGCCCGGTTGCACAAGCCGCCGACCTCCTCTCCGACCTCGAGGAGCAACGTCCTGAGCCGGACCAGGTGCCCGGTCACCGCGGCATCCGGGGCCAGCGGGAGCCGGGCCGTCGCCGAGGCCACCCGGTCGGCGAGCCGGTCGAGCCAGATCAGCAGCATCCGCTCGCGTTCCTCGTCGGTCGCACCCGGCAAGCCGATCAGCTCCAACCCCCGCCGTCGCCACTGCTCGGCGACGAACGGGCCGGCGTCTCCGGCCGGCTCGAAGCTCGTAGCGAAGGCCGGGCGCTTGGCCTTGCGGAGCATCCGGCCGACCCGGCCGAAGATCTGCCGGAAGTTGGGGTCGCGGAGGCCATAGCCCAGGAAGAGAAACGTCCGGTTGAGCATCAGCCCCTCGAGCAACAGGGCCATCGCCGGTCGCCGCTCGAAGAACTCGTCGTAGTCGTCGCGGCAGAGCACGACCCCGTCGGGGCAGGCCGCGTCGCCGTGGAGCTTGATCACGTGGACCCCGTCGGCCCGACCGGTCCCGGCGATGTCCTCCTGGGCGACCACGGCGACTGGGTAGCGCTTCAGGGCTGAGAGGGTCCGCTCGAGCAGATCGTCGTAGTTCGTCGTGATCACGAAGTTCGCCGGCAGCGACATCGCCAGGTAGTGGGCCAGGGTCGGTCGGGGCGAGAAGGCCGGGTCGGCGAAGACCTCCCCGATCAACCGGGCCAGCCCCGCCCTGCCGAATTTTTCGCGATACCACTGGGCCAGGTCGAGGTGATCGAGCTTCTCGTGGGCTTCGAGGCCGAGTTCCCTGGCCATCCGGGCGATGAGGGCGTCCCAGTCGGGCAGCCCGGCGCCACGCGAGAGCCCCGCGCCCGCGAAGAGCACGCATTCCCCGCCGATCAGGGCGCGCTCGAGGTCCGCGGGGATCGAGGGAGCCGGAGAGGATTCGCCGAGGAGGTCGCGGCGTGCCTCGAGGAACACCCGATAGAGCGAGGGTGTGTAGGCGATGAAGGCCGCGTCGACCCCCGCATGACGGGCCAGGGCCGTGCGGGCCCCGGCGATCTGGACCCGGGCGGAGCGGACCTGATGGTCCCGGTCGCCCCCCTTCCCGGAGCGGAAGGCCGGCAGTGCGATCAGCAGGCGGCCTTCGAGCTTGAGGTCTCTTCTGAGCCGGGCGACGGCCTCGTCGATCGCGACCCGAGCGGCGGTGGCGGCCTTATCTTCAGCGCTCGCCGGCCGTCCGGCGGCGACCACGGCCACGACGCCGTGCGGCCTGGCATCGGGTCGGAGCGGCATCCAGAAGGTCTCGCCGACATGAGTCCTCCCGGCACGTCCCGGCCCCAGACCCTGGAACCACTCGGTGAACCCCGGGATGTTGTCGCGGAAGGACGAAAACATCGACCCCTTGCCGGCGAGGCCGGTGCTGGTCGAGCAGGCGATCGCATGGGCCGCCAACTGCGTAATGTCGCCCTGGGCGATGAAGAGGTGGCCGTCCAAGATTCATCCTCCGTCCGATGCATGACACCATTTCCATCGAGACTTGAGCCCCGGAACCTCTGGCACAGGCCGGGCCTCCCTGGAACGGACGCGCCTGGTCGCCATGGCGTGCGGCCCCCGAGGCGGGACGCCGGTCGGACTCGGACCCGGGTCGCCGACCGGGGCCAGGAACGGCCGGCCGGTTTTCGCCGGGTCGGGTGACTCATCGAAGCGATCCGAGATAGGCGAGGAGGTCAGCGGCCTCCTGGGGGGTCAGATCGGCGAGCTGGCCGTCGGGCATCAGCGAGGTCCTTGAAGGCCGGAGGTCCTCGATCTCCCGGGCCGGGAGTCGGACCTCGTCGCCCCGGGCGTCGCGGAGGACCACCCCGGCCTCGTCCCGGGCGACGATCAGGCCGGCCAGCGTCCGGCCGTCGGCCGTCGCGACGGTGAAAGCCGCGAACTTCGGGTCTACCTTCCGCGAGGGCTCGAGGAGGCTCTCGAGCAGTTCTTCGCGAGAGCGGCCCCGGCCGATCGCCGAGAGGTCGGGCCCGACGGCCTTGCCCCGGTCCTTGACCCGGTGGCAGTCGCCGCAGCGGGTCCGGGACCAGAAGACACGCTCGCCCCGGGCGGGATCGGCCTCGAGGGCGAGGATCGCCCTCGGTCGAGGGTTCGAGCCGAGCTTTCGATGGCCCGGCTCGGGCGACGGCAGATAACCGGCGAAGAGGTCGCGGATCGGGCCATCCGGGAGCTTCGCCGCCTCGGCCAGGATCGACTCGCGACGCGAGGGCTCGAGTTCGCCCCGGCCGATCCGCCGGGCCAGGAGCTGGGCCGACCTCGGGTCGCCCGGCGACCCGGACGCCTCGGGCCGGTCCGCCGTCCTCCGCGATTCCATCCCGGCGATCCAGCGGGCGATCAGGTCGAGGGCCGCCTCGTCGGGGACCTCCGAGCCGATGTGGGGCATCCGGTCGCGGCCGAACTTGGCCATCCGGAAGTAAAGCGTGCTCGAATAGGGGTCGCCGGGCCTGATGATCCGGGCGTCGGGGAGGCCGAAGTCGCCCCGGGTCGGGCGGACGTCGACCGCGTTCATCGCCCGGGTCGGGCCGGGGTACTGGAGCCGGAGCGGCACCGAGCCACCGCCCCCTTCGGAATGGCAATGGCCGCAGTTGGCCTGGAGGTACGACCGGGCCCGCGCCTCGACCGGCCGCGACTCGTCCCCCGGGTCGGCGAGCCGGGCTTCGCGGGCGACCGCCGCGGCGTCGAACGGCGGGAGGGTCGAGCCGTCGACGGCGGCCCTCCGGATGGACCCGGCCTCGGTCAGGGCGACGAGCTGCTCCCGGCCGTCGGGGCCGGGCCGGTTGAGCTGCTCGGGGAGGAAGGCCAGGGCGTACTGCGACTGGTTGTTGTGGCACGACAGGCACTGGCCTCGGCCCTGAAATGTCCAGGTTCGCCGAGCCTTGCCGTCGATCACGTCCTTCTCGAACCCCTCGAGCGGGACGAGG
>Ga0080006_1135780_pt1 | contig 12624 bp, 18 predicted proteins | sample RS3BMetagenome_FD_69209 | JGI IMG/M metagenome (GOLD analysis project Ga0080006, IMG submission 69209) | Ferric oxide microbial mat and aquatic microbial communities from Rainbow Spring, Yellowstone National Park, USA - RS3B (SPADES... ...
TATAGCGTATTCCTTTTCTGCGTCTAATACATCTTCAGACTTTATAGGGACAGGTATTGTTTGTATATAGCTCTCAACTATATCTTTGTCTTTCTCATCTAAAACCTCTTTGCCAGTCTTTATAACAATATCTTTATTCTCATCTTCTTCCATTCAATCGCCATTTTTTATTTTTCCATATTTCAAAAATTTCAATTGGTATATATCATCATTTATTTTTATTAACCCCTCTTTAACATAGGGCTTACTTTTTCTATTAAAATAAATTACATCAGTTTCATCAAAAGAGTCTTTCTTATGATAGACAATTCTTTTAACCCAAGAGGTTATTATTCTTAATGGATATTTGTTGCGATATTTTTTAGGTAATATAAGTTTGCCAAATCCATCAATATATACTTTTTTCATTTAATCACTTTTGTGTTAGAACCTCTTATTAAAAACAAAGGGATTTCCCACTTAAAATAACCACCTCTTTTCCATTCTTGAAGAAACCACCACTCTATTGTAGCAATATTGCCAAATTTTGTCTTATTAAATTTTGTTATTGCCTCCTCGTTATCAAACCACCCACCAGTTCTGGCTACAATTACCAGATTCTTACCCTCCTTGAATTTTTCAATTGAGCCATATTCTCTATTATATGTAATAAATAAATCTGAAATTGCAGTATTTAAGACAACTACATCATCTTTCTCGTTCTTATCTTTTCTTTTTCGCATATACTTGTCACCTCATTAATTGCTATTTAGTTCAGTTATGCAGTTTTCTATTAGGCTGTGTATATTTTCCATATTATTTGTGTCTGGTATTACTGCATTTAGTGAAAGCCCTTTTGTATTAAAGTATTTGCTTAATTGTGGTGCGTTAGTCTGATTATATTCGTATAGCTGAATTCCTGTATAGGCATTGCATACTTTGGTTGTATTGCCTGTAGTCTTAACTATTAGCAGGCTCGGAAATCTCGGGCTTATACCAAAAAGAAACTGTGCTTGTGTAGGCAGGCTTGCTTCCCAATTTTGAGTTATATTTGCGATTTCGTATTGAGGCAAATCACTTAATTGTGTTGTATTTGTTGGGTCTTCGTATAGATATATGCCATCAACCCCGCTTAACTGTGCATTCTGCTGTATCTCATTTATAGGTATTGCAGGTATATTGCCTTCTGCTATGTAATAATTGCTGTTATATGCAGGCAAAGTATTGTTGTGCATTGCACTATAGGTTACATAACTCAAACCCGCACAATACGGGCAGAATTCTGCACCAAAATAATATAGGTATGTGCCATTATTGAAGACAACTGTAGTATAGTTTTTTATCGGGATTGTTGAATTAATTGTTATTATCTGCGGTTGTAATGAAGCATTTACCACATTAGGATTATAATTACTGCTTATGAAGTTATATATTGTGTTTGGGCTTGGACTTGAAACTAAAGGTTCTATTGATATTATTGCGAAAGCCAATAGGATTGCACCCAATATCCCCAATATAATTGCTGGATACTTTATCTTTTTCATAACACTTTTTTTATCAATTTCTATTTTATCTGCTTTTGTTTCTTCCATTTCAATACACCTATATTTCTATATCTTCATTATATACTGCTTTGACATACTCCAAGAACTGCTTTGCTTCTGGGCTTTCCTTATATGTATCTGGGTGTTCCTTCTTTACCTTCTCTAATTCCTTCTTGTATCTATTGAATTCTTTATCCGCCTTCATTTTTTCTATTAAATACTGCTTTTTCCCTAATTCCTCTGCCATTTCCTTCTTTTGCTCAAACTCCTGTGCCTTTTCCTTTTTCTGCACTTCCTGTTCATTTATCTGCTCCTGCTCCTTCTTTTCTTGAACTAATACATCTAAGAGTTTGTCTTTTGGCTTCTTTCTGCCCAATCCTTTTAATAAGGCAACTGCACCAATTACTATTGCTATTCCTCCAAGTATATAGGCTATATCTATATTAAAATTGGTTTTATTAAATTGCAGAGTTACTCCTGATGCCAAATTCTGCATGTTCGTATTAATGGTTGAAATCTGGCTTGCGGTTGTATTGCTTAATCCAAGCAGTGTTGCATTTATTCCATTAATCACATCAGCCTGATTGCCAAGATTGGAATTTATAGTGTTAATATCGCTGTTTAGTGTTGCTATATTTGTTGTTGCCGTGCTTAAATTAGATGTCAGCCCAGAAATTGTAGAATTTATTGCTGATATAGAGTTGTTTGTGTTGTTCATAAAATCAGTAATACCACTTAATGTAGCGTTTATTGAAGCATTCTCCTGCGATGTTATGTTGTTTATTGTTGTTATACCAGAAGTTATTGTAGCATTTACTGATTGTGTTAGATTTGATATGGTGCTATTTAGAGTGGCATTTAATACATCGGCTGGGTTTTGATTAACTGTTATAGGAGAAATTAGTGGTGCAGAAAGCATTGGTGACCCATTCGTAAAGAAAGGCATTGCTTGAAGCGTGTAGTTGCCTACGTTATTAAAGGTGTATTCAAACTGCGAAGTGCCATTTATGAGGTATGTTGAAACTACTGTTGGGCTTGTATTAACGAGCCACGAAACATAGCCTATACTTGTATTTCCTGCATCGTTGTATGTAAATACTACTGTATTGTTTGCTGTTATGTTTGGTGGTATTATTATTGTCTGTGCTGATGCTATTCCAAAAAAGAACATTAGCAATACAGCAACCCCCCCGATTTTGTTTGCATAGGACATCATATCACCTAAATCATAATTTCTTATTCTCAATATCCTGTTGTATTGAGTTCAGAACAATAGCCTGTATCAAATAGAACAAAGCATACATTCTCTTATTTGCTGGCAACTGCTCTAATACAGGGTATAGAACTCGCTTTATATCGTGTGGGTGCTTGTCCTGAAAATTATACGAAGCCAAAATCTCCAACCCTGCTACCAAAATGTCTTCTGTTAATGGCTGTTCTTGTATTTTTTTATAGTAGTCGTTTATGGCTTCAGTTAATTTCCTCACATCTGGCTCTATCTTAGAGCTGATTGCATTTGCCACTTTCATTGTGTCGATTACGCTCATATAATTCACCTTTTAATATAAATCTTCATATAATTCCTTAGTGCTGGCGAGGAAAATCCAAAAGTGATATTATTATAAGGCACATTATTTAACTTTTTGGATAAATAAGCATATAAAGCTATCGCTTCCCGTATGTCAGTCCATTTGAATGCCTTATTAAATTCTTCCTTGAATACGTTACTTGAACCGTTTAATAGATAATTTACAAAAAGCTTTAATGACTTTTTATTATACCTATACTTTAATATCTTGACATAATTTAATGCTTTATATTTTTGAATTCCGAGCAGGCTTGACAAATAAGTTATAGGTATCCCGTATTTGATATAAACATAAACCATTGCTGATACCTTCAGTTTGTCAGAAACTATGTTCTTAAAGACTTTAGCATTAATCTTACTTAGTGCGACTTCGTCTATGCTGTCGCTAATTCCGAGCTTGCCTAAAAGTTCAATTAGATATGTGTTCTCCGTAATATCACCCCTTAGTCTTATATACGTAGTAAGCTAAATTTCCAATGACCAATACTGCTATTATGGTTGAAACAACATAAAGTGCGATAAGTTTATAGTTATTGGCAATCTGAACCAGCATAGCTGGTTGGGCTGGTTGCTGATAGATAAAAACCTCTTGTGAAGGCAGTAATGACATATTTTCGTATATTGCACCGTTCTTATAGACTTCTATTTTATTAAACAGCCCGCCCCCCTGATGCAGAAATGTTACTGTGCAGTTTACTATATTAGTTATTGTGCAGTTCTGGTATGAGGGTATTATATATGGAACTCCAGTGTCATTTGCCAATAGGAACTGATAAATGCCCGTCGTTGTCTTGTTTAAGACTATATTGTATGTTGTTGTCTGGTTTGAAGTTGATACTAAAGAAACGCTTTCAGCATTAGCACTAACTAAAAGGACTGAAAACGCCAAGATTAATATACTGTATTTGTTCATTTGAATATACCCAATACCAAGTCATTAACGGAATTGCCTTCAAGTTCTACTTCCTTATTCTTGCTCTGCAAATCAACGTAAAGCATTATTGCCAATATAAAGATATATAGCGTATAGGAAACCATTAATAGTATTGAAACTATCATAAGCAACATTTCTGCTTCGGTGAAGCTTATTGTAAATAATGTGGGCTGGAATAAATACCAAGTTAATATACCATATCCGCCAACCACTAAAGGCAGGGCGTTAAGCCTTATTAATAGGTATTCTTTTAGTATAGCAAAATCATTCATTTTGTTTAATGGTTGCTTTGAATATTTTGTCACCATAGAGAATACTCCCCAGAGTGGCTTGCCCTTTTTCCATCTTATGGCATAAATCATATTTATCCCTATTGATATAGCCATAAATAAAGAAATGCTTACTACTATCTCAACCATACTTGCCAAAGCCACTGCAAAGGTTTCTGTGATAAAAAACCTCAAAAACACATAGGCTACAATAGCCATTATTCCTGTTCCAAATAGCAAAGCAGAAGCATTAATTGTTATTTCGTCTTTATCCATAAAACTCATCTACAAATAGTTTAATCAGTATATTGAAAAGCTGTTCGTCTTCCTCAATACCTGTTTTTTGCTTTATTGTATCAAACTTAATTTGATTTTCTTCTGTCAATCTTATATCTGAACGGTATTTCCTTCCGTATATATCTATGTCTTTTAGATAACGTATTTTAAAGCCCATGTTCATGTCATCCATATCTAAAGCGTTTAATATACTATTTATTATCTCTGAACCAGTTAAGTCATATTCTGACGCTGAAGTCTGGCTGAAGATTATGCTTTGTGCCTTGTCAGTGTATTCTGCATTAATACGCATATTAAAATACACTTTTTGGGAGTATTTGATTATTTTCTTATAGTTATACAGCTTTTTTAGGACTGCCATTAAACTCCTCCTCTATCAAATTCGTCTAACTGCATCTTATCAGTCTTCTTATCTATGAAGACGGGATTACCTCCTGAAGCTTTCCTGACATTAGTAGCCATTTGAATTATTATGTCTGCACCTGTCTTCTGCTCTACTAAGTCCTCATAAGTTAGGGGTTTGCCTTTTACTACTACAGGGTGTTCTGTTTCTATATAAAGGATTTTATCCTTAAATCGTGGAACTCCGTTTATTACTATAAACTGCGGTATAACCTCCTCGCTTCTTAAGGAATTTATTAGAAGTATCTTTCTTTGCCCAAAGAATGGGTGTCCATAAAAGAAAAACCCACCCATATTAGTCATTATCAATTCCCCCATTTCTTTAAACCAAACTAAATCGGGGTGCTTTGCATCTTTTATTATAACCATCTTAGGCATAGGTGTTCCAAGCTCCCAGACTGAAGTAAAAAACTCTTCTACAGGCACAACCCTGAAAAAGTAAAATGCCAATATGCCGAATGCACCAGCCAATGTAATTACAAGGGCTAATACTCCTGCGATAAAACCAAGAGAATTAAAGGCAAAGTATGTCCCTATCAAGCCTATTATTCCAAAGCTAAACTCACTCAAAAGCATATAGAGATATTTGGATATCTTCATCGTATCGCCAGAATTAGCCTATTATATTATGAACCTAAAAGTATTTAAACCTTTCTATAAATATCTTTTAACTTTATACTCACTAAGGCATAGCTCAAAGCGGGTATTAGTATTATGAATACTATAAATTCTACGACAGCAAAAGTGCTTGTCGTCAATGGCATTGCAGGGGGATAATTGCCAGCATTGATATTGTATGAGTTAGGTATAATGTATATGAAGCTGGGATTTGCATTTATTACTTTCCCTGTGACGCTGTATTCTATGCTACCGCTTGGGCTTAACTTTGATATTGTCACTATTGTATTGCCGTTTGCTATTGTCTGATTTAGATAGCCTATGAAATTGCTCCACCCCGTAAGAACCTGATTACCTATTTCCCATTCATCTGCAGGATTTATCCTCTGGTATATTATAAATGCACTATAATTACCTGAAATCTGGAATAATTGGCTCGGGCTTAATCCATATTGACAGGTGTAAGGTGAGCCTGTATAATAGCAATACTGCCCTGCGTGTTGTGATAGGATATTTGTATCATTTACCAGCGGTGTCTGTGCTATGATTGTGAATTGTGGTGTGTAATACAAGGTCTGGTTTAGTTGAGGCAATACCAAATAACCGAAATCTGGGTTTGCATACTGATAAGCGTGTAGGTAATCCTGATACACAAGGCTTCCATTATATTGACAGATATTTGTGCAATAGACAGGTGTTCCGTTTTGAGGCTGATTGAATTGATACTGATAGGTTATATTTGAAAGCAGTGCAGAATAAAGGTATGTCTGAACCGATGAGATGGTGGAATTAACCAAAGGCATACCATTTGTATTTACATTAAACGATACCTGCTGATAGGAGGGGTTTTGCCCGTAAATAGGCAGATAGGTGCTTACATAGTATTGGCTTGCTGTTACTTCTGTAAATTCGTAATCTGGTGAAGGCTCTAATGCAAATACGTAAGTTGAATTAGGTATAAACCAATAAGGCGAATTAATCACTGAAACATTGCTGATAGCCATTGAAGCATCAGGATAAAGATAATTGAAAGTGCTACTATAACCCACCTGATTTGCTATTAAATAATCATAAGTGCTAAGTGTGGTTGCATTTACTGTTGTTCCCTGCGGGTTAAATGCAAAAGCAGAGTTATCTAAATTAGAAGTGGCATTTAATAAGGTATTTGTAGCATTTACTGATAAGCATAGGTATTTGCCACTATTAAGCTGATATTGATATAGATAAGGATATTGAGTATAGCCTTGTGTTAATAAGTAATTTGTTAATGTGGTTTGGTTTATATTCCAGCAGAACATATTATCTAAAAATACTTCGCCATTAGTAGCATTTCCGCTGAAAATGTTTCTTATAGGATTAATAGTCTGCTGTGAGCCTGTAAAATTGGTAAATGTATAGCTTAATGAGTTATCAACAAAATAGCCCAGAAGCGTGCCGTTTATTGCTGTGTTATTGCTTGTAATCTGCCCGTATTGATTATAAATAGCCAAAGGATACTGATAAGATATTCCAGCGATATAATACGGGTTCATAGCCGTAAATAGATTATCCAAGCTTGTTGCTGTATTATTGCTTATACCCACTAACCCATAGAATGTAGCGTTGTTGTTTGTTGCATTACAGGAGCTTACCATATAAAGATTTGGATTTGGTGCGTTTAACTGCTGTATCTCTTGTGTAGTTAAGGCAGAGCAATTAGCTGTATAAAACATAACATAAAGAGGATAAATATAATAAGAGTTAGGCTGTGGCAGATTGCTTGGATTGTTTGCGTATATTAGTGAATTTAATGCTACAGTGCTTACATAATTTCCTATTGGCGTTGGTGTGTAATAAGGTGTAGGTATAGGCATTATAGACAAGCCCTGACTTGCTATGTAATAAGTTCCATTAATCTGATAAACATAACTCCCGTTTGCGAGCATTTGCTGGTATGTTGGCAAAGGTATCTGATTGTTTATCGGATAGCTGGCTAATGTAAAGAATGTAACTTGGTCGTTGTTTAAGAACTGCCCTGTCATCTGTGCATACTGAAGCATAAAGAAATTGTTTACCTGCTGTATGCTACCTGTAATCAATGCCATAGCCACGCCAAGCATTAAGGCAATTACGACAACCGTATATATTATTTGGTTCTTATCCATAAATATTACCTAAACATACCACCCAGAGTTATTAATATATCCGAAATCTTATCCGCAACAACCAAACTAAAGAATATCATTATTACTAAAGCTTCATAAGCTATTATACCGTTTAGGAAATGAAAAACAGCACCAACAGTAGTCCAGCTAATTGAAAAGAATAGAGATATTGGGAATGATGTTATTAAAGTAACAAAAAACGCAGTATAGAGTATGCCCCTATTAATGTTTAAAAGTGCTTTAATCGGACTGTCAAGACTATACAAAGTTCTCTTTTCTTCTGCATTCTGATAACCCTCTGTTTGAGGTAATAAACTCAAGCCTGCCTCGTGTTTTGATAGAAGCACCTTAGATAATGATTTAATGCTACCATATAAATCTGTTCTTAATAATAGCTCATAAACAAAGATAAATATGGCTATTACAATAGGCTTCCAAAGCCAATAAAGTAATAGAAGGGCTATTCCAAACTTTGCTATAGTTCCAATTCCTATACTACCGATACCAGGAATACTAAGCCCTAATAAAAGAACATTAATCAATCTACTCACCGTTAAACTTCATTAATATAAACAATATTATTGTAAAACTAAGTATTGAAATAATTCCGTTTGTCATAAATTGATTTTCCTCTTCTGACGGCTCATAGTAATTATTGTAATACCCATCAAAAGTATATACTGCATTTTGGTTATTAGGTTTTGTAGATATAAAATCTCCTGCATAATTGAAATAAACTGCCAGAGGCTCATTGTTATTGTAAATAGTTGATAGATAAGGTATAACAGCCTGCTGTGGAACTATAAGCTCATTATAATTAGTCTGCATTAAAGCCTGAAATAATGGAATATTTACGGATAAAACTGTGCTGGTAGTAAGAGGTTCTGAACCAGTAACGATATTTGCGAAATTTTCCAGACTGAAAAGAAAGCCTCTTCCTGTAGCAGTTAAGAAATTATAAATCTGTTCAGAAAGTGTTAAATTATTTGATTTAAACACCAATGTTGTATTATATGGTAGAGGGTTTTGACTTAGAAAGGAGAATAATCCTGCAGGCTCTAAACCAGTAGCCACCGCACCCGTGCTACTTTGCGGATTAGCACAATTACCTGTTGAATTAGCGAGAATACAATTTATTATTGGCGATATATCAACCATTGAAGGCACATAAAAGATACTGCCTATATAGTCATAACTTAACGAACCATTAATGCTTGAATTGAATTCTATTGAATAAGGTATTGGATTTAACATATATTGGTCTGGTGCAGTATTCTGATATAAATCTGGATTATAGTAAAGATAATCATTATATAGTGATGTAGTGGAATTATTAGAAAGCACAAACTCAAAATATCCAGCTGGATTAAAGTATATGATTAAAGCACCAGAATATTGCGATACAGAATTCTGTAGATTTAATGAAGTAGCAGAGTTAGGCTGATTAGGATTTATAGTTGTAGATGTAAATGGGCTTGATGTTGATTGTGATAACTGCACATCTGGTTCTTGCAGATATATATAAGCAAAAAGGGCATTAGAAGTATAATTCTGGTTGCCTGTTGTATTTACGATTATTAGATAAGTGCCTGCTGAAGGGATTAGCTGGGAGTAGCTGGCAGTAGTCGTAGTATTAGCTATCAAATTATTATTAATATATAGAGAAGCATTCAATTGATTTTGATAAGTATTAATTCCATATTCTATTGAAAAAGTTGTGCCTGCATAAACATAAGTGCCAAGTGCGGGGCTTGAGAGCAGTGTTAATTGAGGCGTTATCTGGTTTATTGTTAGGTTCTGCGATACTGTGCTGTTTGCTGTTTGGTCGGTTGCAGTTATGTTATAAACTCCAGCAGAATAATAGCTGGCACTATCCGAAGCGTTGTATAAAGTGTAATTAACCTGCCCTGTGCCTAATGCTACTTGAGTTCCGTTTATGTATAATGCTATCGTATCATTTGTTGAATTGGCTGTTGCAGTTATTGTAGTTGTAGTCAGATAATTAATGCTTGAAGGCATACTTATACTTGTTGCACCCGCTAAACCAGAAGCAATTAGAAGTATAAAAGGTATAAATAATAACGCAATTTTCAAATATACACCTATTTAACAATTGAGCTGGCTTTACTTAGTATTTTTATTAAATATTCTATCACAAGTAATACAAATAGTATAGCTATTGTTACAAAGGCTAAATCAAACATTTGAGACATAGTTATATTAGAAACATTAGAACTTGTTGTTTGAACAGGTAGAAGAAGCAATACTGATATTAGAGGCATAATACCACAGTATATTATATACTATAAAAGTATATAAATCTTTCTAAAGACAATTAGAAAATAAAAGAACAAAAATCAAATTACGGGTAATATTGGCTTGGTTGAACATTTATTGCTACTGCACCTGCACCAAACGGAGTGAATAACGGTGATGATGGGACAGATGCTGTTGGGTATATTACTGTTCCTGTTCCGCTACTGCCGAACAGAGAACCAATATAGTTGAAGAAGTTGTTGAATGGATTTGTTGGCACTGATACTGCAATAGGGTTCTGCATTGTTGGTAATGTTGGTGGCAATTCAACCACATTAGAGTTAGGCAAGTCGTATACGTTTCCGTATGCCCCTACTAAATGTGGGTCAGATGCTACTGCTGTTCCTGTTCCTGCACCAAACAGCCCGTTGAGGAAGTTACCAAATCCGTTGAGCAGTCCGTTAATTCCCAAAAAGAATAAAAGGGTCATCATATTAAACTCACCTTTTATTTGTTAAAGAACGGTGCGAATGCTCTTATTAGAACCCATAGGAGAAATATTACTATGATTATTAATATAATGTCAGGGAAAAAGACTGTGACGTTGCTAAACTGCCCAAGAGCATACGCTGAATTCTGCATTACTCCGTTGTTTAGAGATTGAATGTATTGGTCGCTACTTATCGGGTAATAGTTGGGTAGGTTAAAGTACTGTGCTTTTGCTATTCCGCCAATAAACAAGGATAGCAAAGCTACTAATGTAATTTTTGAGATTATGCTTTTCTTGTTCATTTTTCTCACCCGTTTAGGAAATCAGGTTTTTAAACCCGATTACCTTCTCTTCTCGGTTATTCTGTCGAGTACTTCTACTATAGCCCATATTACTACTAAGGCAATGAATACGTATATGCCGAGTTCTATCCAACCTCCGAAAGTGCTTAAGTCCAAACCAAAGACTGTAGAGCTTGCTGATGCTGATGGGGCGTTCATTTGGTTAAGAGCCATTGCCTGCTGTATATAGGAAGGACATGCCAAGTTCGCCACACCGAATTGTGCCTCATACGCTTCTACAATCAGAAGTCCCTGATTTGCTGGCAAAACGCTGTATGTGTTATATGTGGTTGTTCCGTTAACGGTAGTTGCTGTCGTGCTGTACACGGTGTCTACACACCCAAATCCTTCAAGTCCTGCAAGTTCGTATACCTGCCCGTTGTTCCAAGTATACAAAATTGGAAGCTGGGGCGGTGCTGTTGGGGTTACATTCACCATTCTATCACCGACTATATTAATAATGATAAAGGTATTTAAACCCCTATGTTTTTAATTTTTATACTTTTTTATACTTTTTTATACTTTTTAATGTTTTGACAAATATATAATGTATTTTACCGTCGGCAATTTAAGTTTTGTTTTCTTTGCTATTTCCTTTAATGTATATTCCTTTTTATATAGCTCTATAACTTTTTTCTTTAGGCTGTGCTTTATCATCTATTCACCTCCTTGCGAATATCAATACCAGAATAGAGCCTAAGATTATAACTATACTCATTATCAAAAGTATTGTATATGCAGATATCGGCTGATATGGTTGTGTAATTGGCGGTGTTGCTACTGTTAGGTTCATATTAAACGGCTGGGCTATTGGTGTTGGTGTTATGACTGTATTTATATTAATTGTTTCAGTTATCGCTTTTGTTAAGCCCACACTGTCGGTAGCATAGACTGTTGCAAATAATGTTTCTGGTGGATAATTAACTGCACTTGGATTAAGCGAACAGTATATTCCAAACAACCCGCTTGTGCTTATAGAAGGAAAGCAGTTATAAGCACTTATGAAGTTGTCTAATTGCACAGTGTAATTAACAGGCAGAGTAGCATTGCCCTGAAATGTCAGATTTAATTGAACATATATTGGTGTTGATGTAGAGTTCTGTATTGTATAGTTTATTACAGGCTCTGGAGTTGTGAATGAGAATGGCGAAGCCAAAGCAGTTATTAATGTAGTGTTCTGCGAATAAACTCCGAATGTATCGTATTGCCTTTCTATAACTGTAAAGCTGTTGTTTGATAGGTATGTGAAATTAATTGTATTAGTTCCGTTTGTTATATTAGTATAGTTTATAATCTGCCCATCGCCCCAATTAATAGTTAAGTTAGCTAATGGAAATGTTCCCTGAATTGCTGTAAATGTAAAGTTAGTAGGCACTCCAGCTTGAACTGTAGAAGGCTCTAATTGGCTTATATATGGCGGGACATACGGCAATACAGTTATTGCCTGTGTGAATTCTGGGCTTGTCTGCGAATTGACATCAATAACAGAAGCTGATAAGGTATAAGTTCCAGCACTTGCATAAGTATTGTTTATTTCTGGCGTTGTATTTGTTATAGCGACAAAAGGCGTATTCCCGTTGCCGAAATTAACCTGTATACTGCTTACAGGAAATGTTCCTTGCGTTATATTAAATGTATATGTTGTCGGCACAGTTGCATAAACAGTAGTCGGGCTTACTGAATTAATTACAGGCAGTTGGTATGTGGCATTAATCTTTTCTCCGAAAGCAGTCTCAAATTGGTTTATATCCTGTGCATAAGC
>Ga0080006_1155958_pt1 | contig 12623 bp, 9 predicted proteins | sample RS3BMetagenome_FD_69209 | JGI IMG/M metagenome (GOLD analysis project Ga0080006, IMG submission 69209) | Ferric oxide microbial mat and aquatic microbial communities from Rainbow Spring, Yellowstone National Park, USA - RS3B (SPADES... ...
CCGCCACGGAGTCCGGGTCAACGGGATGCTCGTCGAGGAAGCTCGACTCTTTTCCGGTGACGAGGTGGCCATCGGTCCGGTGATCTATCGGCTCAGTCCCGAGCCCGAAATCTCGGGACGCGAAGGCTCGGCACTTCGGCGGTCTCCACCCACCCCCTCAACACTTCCCGCGGGCGCTCACTCGCCGCAAGCTTCGATTCCTTCTCCCTCCGAAGGTCGTGCCGACGATGTCCCTGACCTGATCCCCCTGGACGACTAGTCGTCCATGTCGATGAACGGTTCGATCCTCCGAGAATTTCAACATCGAAGGGCTTCAGGCACGTCTTTTGCATGTTATGTCTGATGCGGAGTACTCACAAAACTCTCGCCCGAAGGGATGTTCTCACTTGCGAGGTCGCCATCGACCCATCTTGGATGATCAGATTCAAGATCCTTTGGGTAGGTCGGTCAAAGCCGCGGTTTGATCGACGATTCTCGTTTTGTAACTCGCCATTCCCTCTGGCAGGCCGATCGTCTTCGTCGCCGTGAAGCCGCGACAAGATATGAGTTCCGAAGGAATACCAAAATGCGCCGAAAGTGGTTTATCGCCCTCATCTTCGTTTTAGGATCTCAAATCGAACCTTGCCAGGTCCATGCGCAATGGGGTTATGGTTCGTATGGAATGGGTTACGGTGGGTTCGGATGGGGGGGATGGGGGGCGACACCCGAAGGTGATCTTGCAAGGGGCCTTGGTAGCCTTTATTCCGGAGCTGGGATCTACAATCAAGAAACCGCGGCCGCGAACTCGATCAACGCCGATACGGCAATACGCCTCAATGAATACCTTTACGAGTCTCAACTGGTATCGACCCGACATTATCACCAGGTCAAGGACGCCCGCCTAGCCAAGGATACCTCAGCTTACCAGGCACATCTCAAACGCATCCAGGATAATCCTACGGATCGTGAGATTCAGGATGGCGACGCCTTGAACGGTGCCCTCGATCAGCTCGGCGATCCCAGAATTCATGGGTCGGCTCTTCGAATGGCGACCGATCCCGTGGATGCCCAACTTATCCGTGATATTCCCTTCCGAAATGCTTCCGAAGCCATCACGATCACGCTCAACGAATTCAAGAACGCGAGCAAGTGGCCGCCTGCTCTTCGAGCTGATCGATTTATCGAGGACCATCGAAACTTTCAAAGGCTGATCGATTCGGCCAAAAAGCAGGATGAAGTCGGCGACGTCGATCCCGAGACCCTCGATCAGCTTCGCCAAGTGATGAGCAGTGTGAAGTCCAAGATCAACGCGGAACCCCTCTCCGCGCGAGATCAACGCGACGCCAACAATTTCGTGAAGGGGATTCTGGCTTTGATTCGAATGGTCGAGAAGCCCGATGTCAAGGTCGTGCTTGACGAACTGCGCACCATGAAAACCACCTCGATCGGCAACTTGTTGGCGTTCATGCATACTTTCAATCTTCGCTTCGGACCGGCCGAGACTCCGAAGCAAAGGCTCGCGTACGAACGACTCTTTCCGCTCGTCGATCAGGCTCGCGACCGCATTCTCAACGATCTCAAGCCGGCGCCGAGGCCCGACCAGAGCCGAGCGGATGCAGCGTCAATCCACGACTTCTTTTCAGGGGTCGATCCCAAACATCTTGAACCGAGAAAGAAGATCCCCCCGCCCCCCGCACCATCTTCACCGGGAACCGACCGGTAAAATGGGGATTGGGTCTTGAACAGGCCCCGCAAGCTCGGGGCCTCGCGATTTCAATCCTCTCGCAGGCCCAGAAGCCTCGGCAACTCGACGATCGAACCGATCAGATGCGTGTGAGGATGAGCCTCTAGCTGGGCTCGAGTGTGGGTCCCCTCGGTGACTCCGACAATCAGGCCGCATCCGGCGGACAGGCCCTCGCCGAGATCGGCCGGCGTGTCACCGATTTTCGCGACCTCCTTGGGATCGTCAATTCCGAATCTGACCATCAAGGCACGAATCATGTCGGGATGAGGGCGGCCTCGACTCACCTCATCGCTCGTGATGGTGGCGTCGATCAGGGCGTTGTCATTCCACCCCAATCGTTTCAGGATGACGTCGGTGATCTCTCGGTTGAAGCCCGTATTGAGCGCGACCTTGATGCCGGCCTTGTGCAGGCACTCGAATGTCCGAGTGGCCCCGGGAACTTCGAAAACCGAGGGATCCACACGATAGAATCCGATTGTGCGATTGACGAAGTCGTCATGAATCGCGTTGACCTGCTGTTCGATCGAATCGGATGGGATCGAATCGCCGATCAAGATGCGGATCGCGTCGGGCTTGAAGATGCCCATCACCGCGTTGACCTGATCCGGGGTCACCTCGTACCCTGCCGCCCTTAACGCATCTCGAAGGCAACGATTGACCGAATCCTCGTCGTTCACCGTAGTCCCCGCCATGTCGAAGACCGCAAGTTGAATATCGGGGATGCCTCGGATCTGGATCTGTCGATTCGTCATCAGTTGGGATCTCCAAGCTCGGTGGCAACGAGTTGCTCGACGAGGCCGAATGAGAGCGTCATGCCGGCGCCGCCTAGGCCCGTGACGACAAGGACTCGTTCAGCCGGTTTCAGCGTGACGTAGGGCTTCTCCGGATGTTTGGCATAAATTCCATGCCAGCGTGAGCATATTTTCAATCCAGGTAGATTCAGGAAAGATTCCAGATATTCGAGGATTCGATGGTCAATCTCGGCCTTGTCGAACGGTTCGATGCGGTCGCCATACTCGTGAGAGTCGCCCAGCGTGACCTCGCCGGTTCCATGTTGAGAGGCCAGCACATGGATCCCGAATTCGTCGAACCAGGGAGCCTCACGCGTGACCCTTGCTCGAACCGCATTGAGGCTCGGGCACTCCTCGAATGACTTGTAATGGCGGAGCGTCAAACCCGCCGCGAGCATCGGCCCCAGTCGAAATTGATCGCCATAGGCCTGAGATCTCATCATCTGGAGCTTGCAGCGCACCATCCCGGATCGCCCGAGCTCTTCAGGATAGAGCGTGGCGAGATCGTCTCCCGAGCAGACCCACAATCGCGAGGCCTTCCACCCGGAATCGCCCGCGCGAACGAAGGTTCCATCGTAGTCAGTAACCGCTCGACCGAATTCGAAGCGGACGCCGAAACGCTCGGCGAGCCAGCCCGGCAATCCGGCGATCACGGCCCGAGGGTCGACGCAAACTTCCCCCTCGCTCCACATCGCACCTTTCAGCCCGGCCGGACGTACCGCGGGCGATCGCCTTATAACCTCCGAGGGATCGAGCCAGGCGACGTCCCGCCCCGTTCCTCGCGACCGCTCGATGAACTCCGCGAGCACCGAAGCCTCGTCATCATGATAGGCGAGGTGGAGTGAACCCACCGGCTCATGCCACAGGCCTGATTCCCGGAGCACCTCCAGCCAGAGATCCCGGCTCCGCTCCGCCAGCGTTCGCAAGGGTCCGTCGGGCTGACCGATCGGCCAAACCATCCCGAAATTTCGGATTGAAGCCCCGCAGGCCGCCGGATTTCGCTCGACGACGAGGACCCGCCGTCCCCGCTTGGCGAGATGATAGGCATGAGCCAGGCCGATAATCCCCGCGCCAACCACGGCATCGTCGAATTGCTTTTCGTGAGATGTGGTCATTTCTTTTCTACATAGCATGTTGAGCAGACATTAGGACCTGGTGTGCAATTCCTACCAGGAAATCATTGCCATCGACGGTATCTCATCGGCCTGAAACTTTGGCCGAACCATCCAGGTTGAGCGAGCGACGCACCAATCCCGGCAGATGCTTGAGCGGCAGGGTTCCATGGGCCAGCACGGCCTCGTGATAGCGAGCCAGGTCGAATCGATCACCCATCTCCCGGCCTATCGCCTGCCGGAGTCGATAGAACGCGGTTCGGCCGACGAAGTACGTGGAGAGCTGGCAGGATGATTGCTTCGAGCGAATGATCTTGCCGACCGCTTCCCCCTCGGTCTGGAAGGCCCGGTTCATGAGGAGATCCTTCGCCTCGGAGTCGGTCATCGAGCCCGCCTGCATCTTGTGGTCGAGGATCGCGTTGACGACCGCTCGGAGGTAGAACTTGAGCTGCTGAAGCCGAAGCGGCAGACTGCCGGCGCCGAAGCCCTGGTCGAGCATCATTTGCTCCGTATACACGGCCCAACCCTCGGCGAACGTGCCGGAAGAAAGAACCTTACGAATCAAGGAAGGCGATCGGTTGCTGTATTCGAGCTGGACGTAATGCCCGGGATAGGCTTCATGGATGGTCAGGATCTTGAGCATCTGACGGTTGTATTCCCGGAGGAAGCTATCGATCCGGGCGGCCGACCAATACTTCGGAGGGGGGCTGACCGCGAACTCGCTCGTCCCTCGGGAGTCCAGCGGAGGCGCGGGGTTCAAATAGGCGACGGCGTTGCCTCGCATGAACTCCGGCATCTCGATGATCCGGCACTGGTCGGGCTCGGGGAGCCTCAGGATTTTCCGCTCGGTGATGAAGTGCTTGATCTCGGCGACCGTCCCGCGGACATCTCCGAGGAGGCCTTGAGGCGTGCCGTGATCGTCGGCGACGGCTTCGAGCACCTGGCGGATCAAGGCGTGCCTTCCCTCGGCGTCATCCGGGGGAAGAGGCTTACCGGGAAAGGTGGTGCCCCAGGCTTGCCTGGCAAGCACGGCCAGTTCGCTCTCGACACGGATCGCCTCACGTTCAGCCTCGGCGAGCACTTCATCGGCTGAGAGCCCGGGGCCGGCGTCGAGCTCGAAGTCGAGTTTCTTCACGAACAGTTCTCGACCGATTCGCCACGACTCATCCGACCTCGGCAGAATCTCGGTTTTGAGGAATTCCAGATGACGCCTTAAGGCGGACACGATCGTCCTGGCCTTTTCGCCAAGCTCCCCCTTCCCGACCGGTTCACCGGCCAATCCGAAGAGATCCCCTTCGTAGAACGAGATCGCTCCTTCAGTCTGACGGATGGCCGTTTCGGTCTTCACCCTGGGAGGATTTTTCAAAGTCGAGCGGGCGATCTCCACAATCCCGGGAACCTTCTCCATCCGAGCCAACGCATTCGACAGATTGACCGCTTTCGGAAGGGTTGACTGCGTCAGAAGCAGGTAGACACCTTCCGTCAGATAGTCGCCGTAGATCCGCGGATCGTCCTCGAATGGATGGAACGTCTCTGTGAGCCAGATCGCCGAGGAGAGGGATCGCTCGAAGATGGCGTAATCGACACGGCCATCGACGGAGAGATTCCGCGCATTCACTTTCTGGGGGAGTTTTTCGAGGGTTGATTTCAGGAACGCAAAACGCTCGGCGCGAGCTTTCGGCGAAAGGTCGTCGAGTTCACGATCGAAGTCATGATTTCCCAGGCGGGTCGCCATCAAGGGTTCGCGACGGAATGCCTCGCGCAAATACCGGGCGAAGTAGTTCGCGAGTTTCGTATCTTCCGAATCGGCAACAGCCGCGAAGCCCACCTGAAGTTGAAAAAGCAGGAAGGCGGACGAGGCGAATCTCAAAAGCGTTGATCGGTGCATCGTGTTGCTCTCGTACGTGAAGGCGCGCTTACTCATCGCTCGGAGGAATCTGTTTCCGCCGGCTTCCTCGACTGCTTTTCCTCAATCCCGCCGATGCCGAAACGACGCCCGAGTTCCGCCTCCACGGCCGACCACGAGATGTCGCGATGGGTGAGTAGCACCATCGTGTGAAAGACAAGGTCGGCCGCTTCCTTGACCAGATGCTCGGCGCCTTCGGCACCGGCTTCATCGCCGGCCTCGATCCCCTCGCCCGCCTCTTCGAGGATCTTCGCGCTAATTCGAGTCCCGCCGGCTCGTAGCAAACTGACGACATAGGACGGTTTCGCGGGTGGATTCGCCTTCCGTTCGGCAAGCACACCGGACAACTCCGACAAAATCGACGAATCCGCCATGAACGTTCCACCCCTCCAGTCGACTCGCCAACGGGGAGACATTCCCCGTCAACTTCTCTTACAATCCAAGCATAACCATCCGCGCGGCTCGGGAAAATTTGTTTCCTGTCCGACGTCGTTGACCTCGTCCGATTATCCAGGAACCTTACCAGAATGACCACCGGCGATGTCGAAACTGAGTTCGGCGTGCCGATCCCGGGGCAAATCCTCGAAGAATCCGCCTGGACACGCACCGCGATCAAACGACTCCCCGATGCAGGGCCGCTCGATTGGAAGTCGATCTTCGGCCGCTCGGCCCCGATTGTTCTGGATCTCGGCTGCGGCAACGGCCGGTTCACGCTCCAGAGCGCACTCAATCGGCCCGAGGTCGACCACATGGCCATCGACGTGCTTCCCGTCGTGATCCGCTACGCGACCCGACGCGCCAACCAGCGAGGAATCTCCAACGCGCGATTCGCAGTCAAGGACGCCCAAACCTTCGTCCGATCCTACGTAGGAACGGAAAGCCTCGACGAGATCCATCTCTATCATCCCCAGCCATTCCACGACTCGCGGAAGCGACACCTCCGCCTCGTCACCCCTCGGTTCCTGGCGGACGTTCATCGCGGACTTCGCACGGGTGGAATCTTCGTCATCCAGACCGATAATCCTGATTACTGGTCGTACATGAGCAAGGTTCTGCCGGATTTCTTCCGCTTCGTGGAACAGCCCGGCGCCTGGCCCGACGCCCCGGATGGACGGTCCCGACGCGAGATTCTGGCTCGCCGGCGCGGCCTTCACATTTTTCGAGGCTGGGGCGTTCGGCGCGATGATCTGACCGGCGATCAAATCAACCGTCTCGTCGAGTCTCTCCCCGAGCCCAAGTTCCGCAGCCGAGGCCCCTGGTGCGACCTCGACCGAGAAGAGATGATTGGGGGCCATGCGGATTCATAGTCAATTTTGAATTTCCCTGAGAACCCTGATGACTTCGGCCCTGGGTTCGCGATAATCTGCCGGAAGATCTCGAATCGGGGAACGAGTCGCGGTCGAAGTCGATCGGGAGCTAGGAATTCGGGTTTCCCCGCGCATGACTCCGCCTAAAGGTGGAGGATGGATCGCGAATGACCTTTCCGTGCGTTTGCCCCGCCTGCGAGCATACCAACCATGTCGAATGGTCGCGTATCGGTCGTGAAATGTTCTGCGGGGCCTGCGGAAAGCCCTTCAACGTCCCGGCCCCCATGGAAACGGTCCCTCGCAAGTCGGCAACCAAGGATCTCATCAAATTCCGTTGCCCGGCTTGCGGCAAGAAATATTCGACGACCGGCAAACTGATGGGCCAGAAAATCCGCTGCAAGGGCTGCGGAGGAGGGGTTCGAGTTCCCGGCGGAGAGCCAACCCCAGCCTCCAATCCCGCGAGCATCAAACCGCCGACTTCTCAGGTTGGAAAGGCATCCAGATCCCCTTCGGCGGCTTCGGAAGCGGCTTCAAATCCGGCACCGGCTGGTCGCGCATCGCAGCCGGCTTCTCCGGAACTCAACGACTTCAAGAGGGCACCGGCGAGCAACTCTCAGCCTCCCGTTCCTGTCAGTGAAGGGTTGAGCGCTGATGATCACGAGTCGGTCGATGACATGCTGCCGATCCTCGAAGACTCCTCCCTACTGGATGTTCGCTTGAAGAAGATGAAAGAGGTGGTCCTCAGTTCTCGAACCGAGGCGATGGCGCGCGTCAGTCGGGAAGTGGCCGAGGAGGAAGCGCGGATCCAGCAGAAAAAGCGTGCTTTGGCCATGGAACGGGCCAGGCTGAAGAAGAAGAAACGCACCGGCTATTTCGATCCGAAGGAAACGCTACGGCTCGTCGGCTGGATCTCGGCGTTCGTGGGAGTGACCGCGTTCCTGGCCTGGGGGTATCCTGAGTTCCGGTTCCCTCTCGGCGGGGTCCTCTGCGTGACCGGGTTCATCGTCTACCTGCTCGGTTGGGCCTCTCTGAAACAACTCGTGGCCGAGGAGGGGGCTTTCAGGGCGATCGCCTTCCGGTTCTTCCCGCCCTATCAGTGGTGGTTCGTCTGGAGCCGTTGGAGCGACGCCAAGGACCACGCCATCTTCTTCGCCGCCGGATTTCTCATCATGACGATCGGCAGCGCGGTCATCAAAACATCCCCCACCGGCATAAAAGCCGAGAAAAACGAGCGGGACTATCAAAGGATGCTCAAGAAAAGCAATAAGCCGACGGCGCCCGCTTTCCCCGCGCCAATCGGCATCGTTGGCGAAGACGAATAATTCCGCATCCATCGCTCTTGCAATACATTCTACTCAGAAGACGAAGTCCGGCAGCCAGGCGTCGCCGACCAGCAGGTTCTGTCGCCGAATTTCGGCCCCGGCTTCGCGAATCTCCTCGACACTTTGAACGCCGACCAGACGCATCGAGCGTTCGAACTCCGCGCGGAAGATTTCAAAAGTCCGCCTCATCCCGGCGTATCCGCCCGAGCCGAGTCCCGCCACCGAGGCGCGACCCAGTCCCACCGCCTTGACGCCATAGCTCAGAGCGATCAGCACGTCTTTACCGTTCCTGACTCCCCCGTCCATCAGGAAATCCATTTTCGATCCCGACATCTTGGGCATCTCTTCCGAGACGATGTGCAGCGTGGGCGGCACTCGGTCTTCCTGACGGCCCCCGTGATTGGACCAAATGACCGCCGAAGCGCCGCGATCCTCCGCACGCTTGGCGTCCTCCGCGTTATGCACTCCTTTCACGATCAGCGGCCCGTCCCCCCACGCCTCTTTGATCCAAACGAGGTCATCCCAGGTTACCGCCGAGGAAGCAAGCTGAGTGCCGATGTCCGTGAAGGGCATGGGAGTTCCCTTCTCGTCGATGTGGATATTGACGAACTCCATCAAACCGCCGTCCGCCCAGTAGCTGAACAACCAGGGGAGATGAGTCAGCATCTGGGGTGAAAGCCGGAGCTTTTCACGAAGGAGCCCAAGACGCTGGCCGATGGAAAGGCCTTGCGAGGACTGGAGTGCCGCGGTGGGCCTCATCCTCGCGTGAACGGCTCGATTCCCGGCCACCGCAGTATCCATCGTGAGGATCAGCCCGGAAAACCCGGCGCGCTTGGCGCGCTGAATGCCCCTTATGGCCACATCTCGGCCGCCACACAGGTAGAGCTGGAACCAGCATTTCCCCGACGACGCGGCCGCCACTTCCTCCATCGGCGTGCCCGTCAGCGTGGAAAGCGCGCAGACGGTCCCAAACTCACCGGCAACTCGCGCCGCGATTGCCTCAGCCTTGGGCCAGATGGACCGAAGGCTTCCAACGGGGGCGACGAACCACGGAATTTGCAATTCATGACCCACAACGGTCGTGCGAAGATCCAGCGAATCAAATTTGATCGCCCCGCGCGCGGTCGTCACGGCTTGCTGAAAGGCTTGAACGTTCCCCTTGAGCGTAATCTCGCTGTCCGCGGCGCCCCGGAAATATTCGTTGACGACCGGGGGCACTCGTCGCATGAACAATCGCCACAGGTCATCCGTGGTTTGGGCATCCGCGACTCGAGTCGCGCATTTCCGTTCATTGCGACGGTGAATGTAATCCAGAAGCATTGTCTCAGTCGTTCCTTTCAGTCCCACGCAGCCGTTGCGTCGTTCGTGTGATCCGCTCAATTCCGCAAGCAAAGAAAATCAAAACACAGATCCTACACTGATCATTCCGCCAGACGACACCAATTCTTCCGCCACCACCCAAGACTCGATTCCGGCTACTGGCTAAGCTGAGCCGGACGGGATTCGATCACCCGCAGAGTCGCGAGGAAAGGTTTCCGAGTTCGAGTCTCTCCATCCCTTCTCGAGTTTGTCTGACGCTACGACACTAATTAGTTTTCTAGGGATTCGTTCTGGCAATCCGTTGAAGTTCCAGCGATAACTCTATGTTCTGATAGGGTGGCAATACGCCGATATCATTGCAGAAGTTGTTTATAAAGTTCACTGACGTCTCGACCGCCCATTTTGCACAGCCGTATCCGAGGAGCTTATCAGGGTAGAAAGGGTTAGGGCCTCCGGTCAATTTATTACAAATACTAATTCTAGATTTCATTATTTTCTCTAAACGGTGAGCATCCTTAGCTATACTCTCATGCTCTTGCCAGTTGGGTTCATAGTGAACTAGGGCGTTGCGGAGTTGAACCAGACAACCAACGTCTTGTGCCGGATTCCGCGACATGTCTAATTTTTTATTTTTAATCACAAAATAGGCGATATTATATTTTTCTAATATGGAATATTTTGCTGTCCTTGGAATGCCAAGGTTCCAAAGCCCTGCCATTGTCTCGCGGATCGATTCGGACAAGGGTTTTAATGTCGCTACGTGAGGTTCATCTGCATCCGAGAAAAACTCGTTGATCCAGGCTTCCAGGCAACTTGCCGACGATACCACAGCGGCCACAACTAGCCCTCGATGTAGCACATGGTGTTCCTGCAAATACTCATTGCTCACCCCATCATATCCGTCCTCAATCCGCTTTGCCTCCGAGGCCAAATGTGCCGCAGCAACGATAAACGACATCGAAAAATAATGCCGACTCTTGACGCTCAATCCCCTGCCCTCGATGTTGACCGCCTTATTGGTGTCGGTTCTTTTTGGTGAAAATCGACTACCGCGTAGCAGGACCACAAACGAACAGAGGCAATATACGTCAATTCTCTCGAAACCGCATTATTTCAGTTTGACCTCCTCAGGCTTCGCAACCTTTGAGCCGCCGAGCGACTTGATCTCTTCCGTATCGCCAAGCGGTCGTTTCAGAACCGGGAGCGTGAGGTGGGTTGCATTCGCCCCTTCGCGATGCACGCTCAGCGTCGTCTTGCGGTAGCGATCCTTCGTGAACGCGTAGATATTGCCGAACTCGCCGGGGTTCACGTCGATCACCGGGAACCACGAGGCCTGGATCTGCACCATCAGCCGGTGCCTCTTCAGGAAGCGATGGAATCGATCGCGGAGATCAATCTCAACTTTAGCCGGCTTGCCGGGAACCAGGGGCTCGGGCTTCTCGAAGCTGTTGCGATACTTGACGCGGAAGACCTCCCCGGCGATCAGCATCTGGGCGCCTCCGTTGTGGTCGGGGGCGTCGTCGGGATAGACGTCGATCAGCTTGACGATCAGGTCGGCGTCGGTCCCGCTGCTGCTGAGAAACACGCGAGCAATCGGAGCACCGGCGACCACCAGGTCTTCGGCCAGGGGCTCGGTCTGATAAACCAGGACATCGGGCCGATTGGCGGCGAATCGCTGGTCCTCGACCATCCAGGTGTGTCCGTTGCCGAAGCGGATCTCGGCCGTCGCGGGGACCGGTTTCGCCGGATCGCTGACGAAACTGTCGAGGCCCTCGGTTGCCTGAGCAGTCGGGGGCTCGAACGCGAGCCTCCCTCCGGGGTGGAGATAGAGGTGCCGATCGATGGATTGAGGTGCCGGTGGCCATTGATCGAAGGAGCGCCAGCGGTTTGCCCCCGTCTCGTAGACCAGGGCTTCCGGCCGACGGAACTCTCCATCTTCTTTCAGATAGGTTCGGAAGAACGGAAAGAGCACTTCGTCGCGGAACCAGGCGGCCGGTTTGCCCGCGAATTTCATCTTGCCGAGGGTGCCGCCATCGGCGTCGTTCCAACCGCCGTGTTTGTAAGGGCCGACCACCAGGGTGCTCTTGTTGTCCGGGGTCGATTCCTCGATGCGCTTATAGATGGTCATCGGTCCGTAGAAATCCTCCCCGTCGAACCAGCCCGCGACATGGAGAGTCGGGACCTTGATCCCCTTCATGTACGGTAGGACGTTTTGCGCCTTCCAGTAGTCGTCGTAATCGGGATGAGCCATGTACTGGTTCCACGTGGGAACCTGGCCGTGAAAGTAGAGCTTGTCGGCATTGGAGAGGGGAAGGAGGTCGAGGAAGAAGCGATAACCGTCGGGGGTGGTCTCTTCGAAGATCCGCCGACCTTTCTCCGTGGGCCCGGTTCGGGTGGAGGCATTCCCCGCCAGCCAGAGGAAACTATAAGCGATGCGAAAGGCCCCGTTGTGGTGGAAGTCGTCGCCCAGGAACATGTCGAGCGGAGGCGCGGCCGGCGATGCGGCCTTCAAGGCGGGGTGAGGGTCGATCAAACCGTGGATGACCTGAAAGCCGGGATACGACGTGCCGATCATCCCGACTCGCCCGTTATGCCCTGGTATCTTTTCGAGGAGCCAGGCGATGGTGTCGTAGGTGTCGCTGCTCTCGTCGGACTCGCCTTGCGCCTTGTTCGGTCGGTGGGGGCGCATCACGACGAAGTCCCCCTCGGATTTGAATTTGCCCCGGACATCCTGGAAGACGAAGATGAATCCCTCTTCCTCGAATCGAGACGTATAACGGGACGGCCCGAGCGTGGTCCGATAGGCCTCCGGCCCGTAAGGCGCGCATCCGTAAGGAGTTCTCTGGAGCAAAAACGGAAGCTTGGCCTCGGCGCGGCGAGGGGCGTAGACGGTGGTGTGAAGTCGCACGCCGTCGCGCATCGGGACCATGTGTTCCGACTTGATGTAATGGGCTTTGACATCGAAGTCGGCGGCGCTCGCGGACGTCGAACCCCCCACGGTCGCGACGAGCGGAAGGATCAGAGCAAGGGCGACGCCCGGGACGCATCGAAAGAAGGCTCGAGCGGGTATCGTCAAGGGAAGCATCTCCGAGTCACGGACACCGTGCGAATCGACGAAATTTAAGCCAAGGCCGAGGGTCAG
>Ga0080006_1135064_pt1 | contig 12621 bp, 9 predicted proteins | sample RS3BMetagenome_FD_69209 | JGI IMG/M metagenome (GOLD analysis project Ga0080006, IMG submission 69209) | Ferric oxide microbial mat and aquatic microbial communities from Rainbow Spring, Yellowstone National Park, USA - RS3B (SPADES... ...
GCATCGTTTTGGTTTTAGGTGGGTTGTTGAGGGCGTTTTCTCTGTTGTGAAGCGTGTGTTTGGTGAATACGTGTTGGCGAGGAAGTTTGTTAATATGGTGAAGGAGGTGGTTATGAAGGCGTATTTGTACAATATTTTTATGGTGTTGACCTTAAGTTAGTGCCAGAAAAATGCCTAGTCATGGAAGTGCATATCAGAAAACCATGCAACACAGCAGCTTTACAGTAAAGTATATATATTTTATTTTTTATTATGAACACGCAATGAAGTATGGTTGGTGAGAGGAAAAAATTCTCATTAAAGGACGTAGAAAGATTTGCTGAAAAATTAAGGAACTGGGGAAGATGGGGCCCTGATGATCAATTAGGTACACTAAATTATGTGACACCGGATAAGATTGTAGAAGCTGCTAAAGAAATTAAGCTTGGCGAAGTCTATTCTCTGAGTATCCTGTTTGGGCCCTCAGGTCCTTATCAGCAAGTAGGATTTAAAAGATTTAATCCAATTCACTTAATGATTGCCACCGGCACTGATGCTGCAACAGGTCAGCAAAAACTCCAATACGCTGATGATATAATAATAATGCCACTCCAATGCGCAACGCAGTGGGATGGGCTTTCACATGTATTTTGGAATGGTAAAATGTATAATGGTAGAGACATGCACCTGGTTACTGTAGATGGTGCAAAGGTAAACAGTATAGTTGCATTCAAGGATAAGATTGTAGGTAGGGGTGTGCTATTAGATGCAGCAAAATGGCAGAACGTCGAAGCACTACCTAAAGGTTTTGCGATACATGCTGAGGATTTAGATAAAATAGCGGAATTTGAGGGAGTGAAGATAAGAGAAGGTGACTTTCTGGTAATAAGAACAGGTCAACTAAATGAAGCTATGAAAAGCGGATGGAGAGATTATGCGGCAGGACCAGCACCAGGATTAAGCTTAGATACTGCTGAATGGTTATGGGAAAAAAGAGTAGCAGCGGTAGCTAGTGACACATGGGGTGTTGAGGTCATACCAAATGAAGTTGAAGAGCTTTTCCAGCCATGGCACCATGTTGTAATACCAAACATGGGTTTGGTTGTCGGTGAAATCTTCTATTTAGAGGAGCTAGCAAGAGCATGTGCAAAATATAATAGATATACATTCTTCTTCGTGGCTCCACCATTACCCATAGAAGGTGCAGTGGGTTCACCTGTTAATCCACTAGCAATATTATAGAGGTTCTTATGTCAAAAGATACTAATCATACTGTTGACACCTTCACCTCATATTTAACTGCTGCAAAATTTAATCTTAACACATTAAAAGTTGTTATAGCTACAGTATTTACTGATATGTTTGAATTTTTTGATTTCGGTATTTTAAGTGTAGCATTGCCTATATGGATTAAAGCGTGGAAATTAACTGGAATTGAAATCGGACTTTTATCTACTGTGGTAGGAATAGGCGCTGTAATTGGTTCATATTTAATTTCCCTATTAAGTGATAGAGTAGGAAGGAGAAATGGAGTAATAATAGGCATTCTTATCAGTGCTGTTTCTACAGCATTGATTTCGGTGACTCCTGAAAGGAATGTAGGATATATATTGGCTATGAGATTTCTACAAGGGATAGGGATAGGCGGAGCATATTCAGTGGATTATTCCCTATTGCAGGAGTTAGCGCCTAATAGATTGAGAGGTTTTACTGCGGGTCTTACCGCATCTATGATACCATTCGGGACGGCGATGGCTGCATATGCTGGTGTACTATTATTGCCTATATTTGGTTGGAGGTTTTTATTTCTTTTAGGCTTAATAATTATTGTTATTGCTATTTTCTTAAGATTACAAATTCCAGAGACACCCAGGTTTCTATACGTTAAGGGAAAATTGGAGGAAAGTGCAAGATCTCTTGTATGGGCTATGGGTATGAATCCAAAGTTTAATATGGATAAAGTTAAGGAAGTTCAAGTTGCTATAGAAAATATGAGAAAGACTGTATCTGTTAGATTTCCATCGTTTACAGAACAAATGAAATTGCTTGTGTCATATAGAAAAGAATTTTCATTAATAACAGTATTAGGCTTAGTATTAGGCTTTGTAGGATATTCAACATATCCATTTGTTCCCACCTTCTTAGTTCTAAATTATGGTATGACAACTGCTGAAGCCGCGTTAATATATGCGTATATTTATACTGCCGCATCAATCGAGAGACTAATTACATCGTTATCATTAGACTTAGCCAGCAGAATACAAGTGCTAAGAGTTATAGCAATATTGAACATAATATTTTCTATTGGAATGATATTTACAGTAGGTACTCCATTATTATTATTTGCATTAGTTCCTGCAACGTTGGCAGGAGACGCAGCATTCCCAGCTACGATGGTTTATGCCAATGAGTTATATCCTACTAGAACGAGGGCCAGTGCTAGCGGCAATACTTATGGAACTGCAAGAATAGGGAGTATTCTGAGTACTTTTGCAATTGGCTATTATCTAGGTACTCCACCAAATATGACCAATACTGAACCAGTATGGTTAATATGTGCTATTTTGTATGCTATCTACGCTATTATAGTCTTTTCTAAAAGATTAGCTTACGAAACTAAGTATAAATCGTTAGGTATTTAACTTGATTAAATTTTTATATTTTAAAAATAAATAGTACTTGAAAATGAATGTAGCACAAGCTATTGCTAAAACTCTTAAAGAATATGATACCGAATATTTCTTCTTATTTACCGGTGGAGACCAAGCGTTATGGATATCCTTAAGAGAAGCTGGGATTAAAATGCTCTTATTCAGAAGCGAACAGGCAGCGACTTATGCAGCTGATGGTTACTCAAGAGTTTTGGGAAAAGTAAGTTTCGTTTATGGTCAATATGGTCCTGGTGTTCCTAATGTAGTCTCGGGATTGCCAGAACCCTATTGGGCTTTAAGTCCAGTTGTTTCTCTTACGACTTCGACTAGAACGCTTACAAGGGACAAATATGAATATCAAGAATTAGATCAGATACCTATGCATTACACCTTAACAAAATTTAACAAGAGCGTTATTAGGGTAGATAGAGTACCTGATTTAATTAGGGCTGCAATAAGGGCTTCTACTGCTCCTCCTTCTGGTCCATCACATCTTGAAATTCCCTCAGACCTTCTAGATATTGAGATTGGAGAAGTGCCTATATATAAAGAAAAATCCTTTGGAAAAGTTCCTTCATTTAGAGTGGCACCTGAAAAGGATTTAGTTAAAATAGCTGCCGATATATTATTAGATGCGAAAAGGCCCGTAATACTTGCAGGAATAGGAGTAAAGTGGTCCGAGGCATGGAATGATCTAAGAGAGTTAGCAGAGTATTTAAAGGTTCCTGTTGCAACTACCTTAGGCGGTAAAGGTTCTATCTCGGATTACAATCTTTTATCTATAGGAATGATAGGTAGATACTCCAGGAAAAGCGCTAATGATATTGTCCAAGAAAGCGATACTATACTGGCTATAGGGACAAGATTGGGACCCTTTGAAACAGATACTTACCGGGTCATACCCCGTGATGCCAAGATAGTCCATGTAGATATTGATCCTATAGTTTTGGGAAATAACTATCGAGAAGAAGTAAGTATTTATGCTGATGCTAAACTATTTTTGATGGAATTGCTTGAAGAAGTAAAGAAAAGAACTAAAATGAGAGACATTAATAGTTGGACCAAATTTGCTATCGAGACTACTAATAAATGGAGAGAATCTTTCATTAATATAGTTTCCTCAAGCAGTAGTTCTCCTATACATCCAGCAGTAGTTTTTGCTATTTTAAATGAAATATTACCGAAGGATACTATAGTGGTTGCGGATACAGGATATATGGCTGCTTGGAGTGGCTCGTTATACCTTGTTAAGGAGTCTGGAAGGAATTTCTTAAGAGCAAATGGTTCATTGGGATGGGCATTACCAGCTTCCATAGGCGCCGCTTTGGCAGCAAAAGGTAAAAATGTGATCTGTATTATCGGAGATGGCGGTATTGGTTATCATATTAGTGAAATTGAAACACTTATTAGACTAAAGATAAACATTAAAATATTAGTCCTTAATAACCGCTCTTTAGCTTTTGAATATCATGACCAAAAATATAGATATGAAACAGTTGTACCTGAAGTAAATGATTTTGCCGACGTAAATTATGCAGAAGTAGCAAAAGCGTTTGGAATTCAAGGAATTAGGATTCAGAATAAATCGGAGCTTAAGCAAAACCTTATAACTGCATTATCTTATGAAGGACCAGAACTTTTGGAAATAATGGTGGATAAGGAAATTCCAGCACCAGTAACCATATATGAAAGGGCTATAGGAGGAAGAGTATTATAATTATCATAAATTATAATAATATAAACAAAAAATTTTTCTTGCCTTATTATTTTCCAGATGAGACTTATTTAGCCAGTGCATACGATTTGCCCCTTCTTTTTTAAACTTCTACAATTTCTTTCAAATCACCTCATGACTTTTTCATGCTAATATCTCCAAAACGGTGTCGATTTTACCGTTATTCTTCATTATCTCTTCTCATTTGTTCTCTAACGTTTTAGGAAGCGATAAGTAGAAAGAATAGTTGTTAGCTTTCCAGATTTTTCTTATTTTAATTTCTATTATTTTTTCATCACTTAATACTATCTTTGCATTGAATTTTTCTCGCTTTCATTCAATAATTTGAAGAATTTCTTAGGGCATCAATATATACTGGATTTTTCTTTCTACTTCTTTAGTTTCACGACTTTTCGTTTAGGATATAGAGCTTATCTAGCAGATATGCTACCGTTTTATTCATTTGTCATAATATTCGTATTGCAATAAGGTGCGCAACACTATCGCAACATGTTGCAACTTGTCAAAACATTTAATTTTCATAATATTATTGATATAAATATGTCTAAGGAAAGTGATATGTGGACAACAATCACTTAACTATTCAACAGTATGGGTAAATTCTCAAATTCAGACATTATGGGAAAGGTTAGGAATACTTATTGAAAACCGGTATAAAATGACGAGGACTTTGCAGAATTAGAAACTGAAGGAAAAATAGCAAATATTGGAAAGGACGAATAAAGTTGTATTGACAAACAAGACGCAAAAATGTTATTGAAATGGCTTTAAAAAGGTAGGTATAATGAGAAAGTTAGTCATCAAGTATTGTTGAAGCAGTTTCTCGATGAGGCTAGTAGTCCTGAAGCTTTTCATTTCGGTATTAACGTTAAGAATATTATTGTTGAAGATAAGTCAGTTATGGAGGAAATAATTAGGAAGCTAAGAAGGTAGGTTCTTATTATAAACTACTACTCGGTAAGGGACCTCTTAAGCTTGACTATATCGAAATGCCGAAGAGCGCGTTCATCTTAAGTAAAATTCTCACGTGTGAAAGTGTTGGTGAATTGATTGGCAAATTACTAAAACAATATAAGACCTATCATGGCGAAATAATTGAAAGGGAGAAAGATGATCCAGGTTCCACCACTTTATTGATCATCCAACCAGTCACAAGGTTCCACTGTTCTATTTAGCTATCGCATTATCGATACTTATCGCTAATGTAGATAAGCTTAAGGAAATTTATAATATAGAACATGAACGTTATAAAGATGTCTGTGAAGCAGTTAAATCTATACTTGTAACGATTGAGGAGAGGATAATTAAACATATACCCATGATACTAATAAACGGTTCTAAGAAAAGTTGGTAATAGGTAACTTTACAGTATTCCTCTTCGTTACTTGGCAAGTTTTTGTGCTCTTTTACTGCAGAACATATAAGAGGTTCTAGCCCGCTATACAGCTTCAGCAATTGCGGTGAAGGGTGTGGCGAAGAACGAGAGTTACGTGGTTCGCATTGAACCTTATATATTCAGAGTGTATGAGGGTCATGAATCAATGTTGACCTATACTATACTTAAAATTTGGCCAAAATGTTTAATACTGAACGCAACAACGGTTTGTGGTTTAGGGGAATTTTGGGGACAAACCGTTATCTTTATGGTTACGCTATTTATTAAAAAATTACCAAAACTAGTTCTTATTTACCGTCTACTTAAATACTTTAATCAAACTTTCAAGTATTCATTTATAAGAAATAAGCAATGCTACGATTTTGTGTAGAATGCTAATCGATTTTAAACCGTTAAGTTTATTCTTAAGTTTTATATTGTATAATAATATATGACAATAGACTTAAGATTAGACTTAAGGTTAAAGAATTATGTAAACGGAAGGTTTGTGGAGAGCAGAGCTACGCAATACAAGGACGTAATAAACCCCGCTACCTTAGAAAAGGTAACAGAAGTATCGTTTTCGACTAAAGAAGATGTTAAGGAGGCCGTTGAAAGTTCATACGAGGCTTTCAAGTCTTGGAGTGAGATCCCAATAACAGAAAGGATAAAATACCTTTTCAGGATGCGGGAATCAATAATAGTACATCAGGACGAAATAGCGAGGTTTATTGTGCAAGAGCACGGAAAAACGTTGAGTGAAGCTAAAGGGGAGATCAGAAGAGCGTTGGACAATATAGAGGCATCAGTTGCCGCAGTATACCACATAATGGGAAAGAATAACGTTGACATTTCAAAAGGTTTGGACGAGGAATTAATTAACGAACCACTAGGGGTGTTTGCATCAATCATTCCCTTTAACTTTCCGGTCATGATTCCCTTCTGGTTTTTGCCTTATGCTATAGCTACTGGAAATACGATAATCATAAAACCCTCACCAAGAACCCCTATGTCCTTCACTCTAGTAATGAAGATCTTTCACAAGGAAGTGAAGTTGCCCCCTGGTGTTGTTAATTTGGTTCACGGCGATAAAGAGGCTGTTGATGCTTTATTGGAACATAAGTTGATTAGGGGTGTAACTTTCGTAGGGACAACACAAATAGCTAAGTACGTGTATGAAAAGGGAGCCGCATTCGGTAAAAGGGTTATTGCGCAGGCTTCTGCCAAAAATTTCGTTTTAGTCATGCCAGATGCGAATCTTCAAATGTCGATACCTAACATAGTTGAGTCCTTTTACGGGAATGCCGGCCAGAGGTGTTTAGCCGCTGCGAACTTGGTAGTACTTAAGGAAAACTATAGAAAAGTGTTGAACTGGTTTATTGAAGAAGCGAAGAATTACGTTTTGGGCTATGGGTTGGATGAAGGAGTAACAATGGGTCCCATGAACAGTAAGGAAGGCAAGGCTAGGGTGTTGAGTTACCTCTCAAAGGGGTTAGAGGAAGGGGCTAAACTGGTTTTGGACGGTAGGACGTTTAAGGTGAAGGGCAGTTATCCAGAAGATAACTTCATAGGCCCCTCAGTATTTGATAACGTCAGTCCTTCAATGGAAATTGCCCAGGAGGAGATTTTCGGCCCCGTAGCCAGCGTAATAGAAGTATCGAGTTTTGAGGAGGCGATAGATGTTATTAACTCCAGCAGGTATGGTAATGCTGCCTCTATATTCACGAGTAGTGGGAAATATGCTAGACTTTTTAAGAAATACGTTAAAGCAGGAAATATAGGAATCAACGTAGGGGTAGCACAACCTATTGCATGGTATCCATTTGCAGGTATGAAGGAGTCTCACTTTGGGGACCTACATGGACAAGGTGGTCAAGACTATATATATTTCTTTACTGACAGAAAGGTAGTAATATCCAGATGGTGGTGACTGACGTGGGACGAATTAGGTACCAATGAAATGAGTACTCTTTGGACATTCTGCATATAATTTTATATCTATAAAAAGCGATTCTTTTAATACTACAAGGAAAAATTATCAATTAAAGGTCTATCCTTTTAACTCTCTCAGCTAATAGACCTATATAGGTGTGCCGAATTACTAAATTTACGCGTAATAAGTTAAAACATATTTAGCAATAATCTACACGTAATATTTAATTATTAAAATAGAGCGTAACCTTTTTATCTTTATTTTGAAATTAATAAATTTTAATTAGAATAAGTCTTAAGCTTCATTTCAATTGTATATTCATTGTTTAAGTTATACCAGCTATGTTGTTTACTGGGTTAACGTTATGAAACCTTGCTTAAAAAATGTTATTCTCTATAACACATAGACGGGCGAGAAATTAAGGGCAGTGTATACCATTAAGTAATATTGCCTTACGTTCCAGCCACCTAAGAGTAGAACTAATAACTTTCTCATGGTCTCCCTGAAAATCACACTTATCTATAGGAAAATCCTGAGAATGTGTCCTATACTCTACAGTTAATGTATTTCCTATTCCAATTATGACCAGTAGATTAAAAACTCTTGATTGCAGGCTTAATAACTTGAAATAAGAAAAATAGAGCTAAACAAATACAAAAAACTATCCTTATTGCAACACCTATGAATCCTATTATGGATTCAATCAGATTAAACTCGAGAATCTTGATGAAAATCATAGTAAATGGGACTAAATTTGGAGCCTAAAGCGAGAGTAATACGAATGGTTCTTGAATTTGATACAATGTGAAATATACGTTTGTTGCAACTTAAATTATATTACCAATCATACCTAAAACAGCTCCTACACTTGATACCGCTATTAAAAGACCAATTGCCAATATTTATTACTGGACCTATATCAGAGATGATTAAAGAACTACTTTTTATACCTAGTGTTATAGGCTCAGGGACCTAAAGATAGGAGTAGAAGTAATGCTAAATGCCCTGATATGAAATTGAGGAACCCCACTGGAATAATTAAGACGCTTGCAATAAGTAAGTTTAAGCTGATCCTAAGCATATAATAACTTAGCATCTCTCTAGTATTAACTTGCAGAAACTATTTTATAACGTCAATCTAAAATTTCCTAAGAACGCATATATGTTAAAATAAAACCTTACTCATTTTCGATTTTAACCCTTTACGACCCTGTTAATCAGCACCCCAATCTTTTCAACGTATAATTCGACTATACTGTTTGGTTCTAGAAACCTACCTATATCAAGTCCGCAACAACCGGATACAGTACCGCTACCGAATACATCGCCTGGTCTCACACACTCGTCTTGAGACACGTAAGATATCATGTCTTCAAAGGACCACTGCATATCTTCCGCTTTAGTATCACACCATACTTCACCGTTTACCTTAGCTGAAACTCTAAGACCTTTTATTTCAGGTATCTCGTCTTTAGTCACAATCCATGGACCTAAACCGTTTGCGAAGTCCTTGCCCTTGGCTGGACCCAAGAGACAATTCATCTCCATCATCTGGATGTCCCTTGCGCTGAAGTCATTGAAAATCGTATAGCCCAAGATGTAGTCTCGGGCCTTTTTCCTGTCGATATCTTTCCCTTTCTTATAGACTATAGCTCCTATCTCCAATTCAAAATCCATTAAGTTGCTGTACTTTGGCCAAGGTACGTCTTCTTTGTGACCATAGAATACTGCAGGGTTCCCCTTGTAATATATAGGTATTTTAAACCACTCTTCAGGTATCGTTTGACCCCTCCTCTTGTACGCACCCTCGACGTGGCCTCTAAATGCTAAGAAGTCCCTGACCATGTTAGCCCTCTGTAAGGGAGCTTTAAATTTGATCTCGTCCAGACTAATCAGGATTTCCCTCCTCTTTTTAGCCCATTGTATGATCTTTCGAATCGATTCTAACGCTTTATCACCCGCCTTTATAACGCCTAACATATCAGCTGGTACTAATGTGTTACAATATGCCTCTGCGAACTCCTCATCTTCCCCCTCCTCCAATAACATCATATAGCAGGAGTTATTTAGATCAGCTATGTAGTTTTCTTCTACCAATACAGCACTCCTTACCCTTCCTCTATCCAAGTAACTGAGCAGTTTCATACATTTAATAAAACAGAAAGACAATAAATACATTATCTTTTTAATATTAAAAAATCTTTTTAATAGTAAAAAACACAATGAAGTACGGGTTTGAAAAATTAGTATCAATGATTAATAAGGCCTTGAATTCGAATATAACGAGTTGAAAGAATTGGTCTCATCATACCTATTCCTAAAGGACCTTAAGATAGGGTTTGAGAACAGGATAAAGAGGACGTTATTCCTTATGTGTGAAGAGGACAAGTTGAGTAAGAAGTTAATTGAGGAGATGGCTAAGGTTTAGTTCACAAGGATGAGACCATATAATTTGGCTTATACTAAGGTGATATTGAAGGTGTTGAAATTGTTACCGAAGATATTCTTGAAGTTGAAGAAAAATTGAGGAGGTTAGTATGGTGATTGAATCTTTAGTGCCGGTTAGTCACGTATTGTTGATAATTCACATTATTGGTAAGTTGTATGCTTGGGTTATTATTGCCCGGTTAGTCATACATTCTCCAAAGATTTTTCTTAAGCTCGAGCGCAGACCATGCTCCCAGCGGGAGTTATTAGTATTACTTCTCTAAGGTAGTAAACTATAGGCGATGGTGTAGTTATTTGGATAAATTCATAATTAGCCTTTTCTATCGCGAAATTCATATGGGCAAAAGTGAAATTTATCCTCAAGACATACAAATTTATTTCATAAATAACGACACCATCATAATTCCTTTAAAAAAGTTCTCGGTTGAAGTCATAAATGAAGATATCACTGAGGAAAGTGTAGATGCAATTGTTAACGCTCTAATTCATATCTTCATCATAGAGGAGGTATAGCGGGCTATAGTGAAAAAGGACAGCAAGAAATGCAGAAAGAAAGCAATGAATATGTGATGAAGTACGGCCTTGGCTTCGGTGAAAAGTAGCAGTAACGGGGTTGGAAGGCTTAAGGCTGAATGTGTCATTCATGTAGTAGGACCGAGACATTGTGTAGTAAAAGATGATAAACTCGAGATGGCTATAAGAAATGCTTTATCGAAAGTTGCGAACAGGGTTGGAAAATATAGCAATTTCCCGCAATTCGATGGGATTTATGGCTATCCGTATAAAGTATGTGCTAAAATTATGGCTAAGGTGTTAGCAACTACTCTCCTAAAACTCTCAAGAGAGTAGGTGTGGTGTTAAACATACAAGATGCATTTTAGGTGTTTAAGGTAACGTTTTTAGGGAGTTTAGCATTCAAGTATTTAGTTGTATCTAACTTTGTGGGCGACTCAATGGGTTTAAATTGAAATATTTGCCTCAAAAATTAGTATATTTCTATTTAATGAAGGATTCTTAATAGAATCCAGATTTAGGGCTGCTCTTTTAAATAAAAGTTTCTTTTCTTTGAAACCTAATCAAATAGGAAAATTCTTATCCTTCCAATGGCCAGCAAATGAGAAATGTATCTACGAATCAATTGAGGGGGGGACGATGAAACGCTTTGGAAAGGTAATCCTCGACCTTTTCAAGTTGTGGAGAAAGACAGCGTGAATTGAAATAAGCTTAATAGGTCTAAAGGTAAGGTTTTATCTATGGAAATCAAATACAAAGACTTATCGCTAGCTCTTTTAGCCGTCATTATATGGGGCGCAGGTTTCCCTATATTTAAGATAGGATTGTATTACTCAGACCCGGTAACTTATGCTTTCTTTAGAGCTTCAATAGGAACTATAGTCCTACTATTGGTAAACATTCAAGAGGAACTTAAAAAGATATTAATAGAATATTATAGGAAGATTTTGGTTATAGGCTTTCTTAACACCACCTTATTAACCTTATGCCTGGTATACACAATAGCTTATTCTCTAGCTGGAATTGCTTCAATATTAATATATTCTCAAGTTCTATTTACTTCGCTTCTTGCAAGAGTACTAATAAAGGAGAAATTAATGATTATAAAGTACTTAGGTATCCTAATTGGATTCTCAGGAATAATATTAGTATCAACTATTGGTAAGATAAGCTTAATATCTACGATACCAGGATTGCTTGGTGGATTCGTTTGGGGACTTTTCAATACTCTTTATAAAAAATTTAATTTTAAAGAAAATCAAGTTTCTATCACCGCTCTTCAATCAGCTTTAGGTACACCAATAATACTATTGTTTGCCCTTCTCCCTGGGCATAACTTTAAGGTGTTTCCTAATTTAGAACTTTTATTATCAGTTCTATATCAAGGTGCTTTAGGATCTGGGATAGCTTACTTAATATGGTTTAAGTTATTAGATAAATATAAAGCTACACTAATTAGTTCGTTTTCAATGGGAGTACCAGCAGTAGCATTAACCGTTTCTTGGTTCTTACTAAATGAACAATTAACGTTAAATCAACTATTTGGTATATCCTTAGTGTTCTTAGGAATACTCTTAGTTCTGATTTAACTATTAATGTGGAATTAAGTCGGAATTTCCTAACTATCCATTTCAGAGAGATTTCCTTCTGACTTCACTTTAATAAGTTCAATCAGTTAGACTAGTATTACTGTATGAAATAGGTTAAAAGTCGCTCTACCTCGAACAGTATTTTTTTACGAGTTAGCATTTTTACGTCTTTTTCCTTCTCTTAAACATCTTCTTAACATTATTCAATTCTTAATAACGACTATTCACAGCCTTGAAAACCTCTTGGTAGCGGGATTTGCCCAGTTTATTTTCTTTTCTCTTCTAAACTTGGTAAGTCTGGCATCAATTTGCAGTTAGATAACAACAAATAAAAACGTTATGTGGCATTTGTGGCACTTTTTAAAGACAAGAGGTTTCTATTTAGAGTTCTATTGAAC
>Ga0080006_1079865_pt1 | contig 12600 bp, 8 predicted proteins | sample RS3BMetagenome_FD_69209 | JGI IMG/M metagenome (GOLD analysis project Ga0080006, IMG submission 69209) | Ferric oxide microbial mat and aquatic microbial communities from Rainbow Spring, Yellowstone National Park, USA - RS3B (SPADES... ...
GGGGCGGGGGACGGGGCCGGGGCGGGCGGCGTGGAGCGGCAGGGCCCTCCCGTAAACATTTTTTTCGGACCCCCCGGCCGAATCCCCCTTCCCATCGGGCCCCAGCGCCCAGTGGACCCCGCCAGTCGGACCATCACGCATCACCCGATCGAGATACTCGACACCGAGTTGGGCGTAGCCCGCGAATTCGTCGTGATGAGTCGGCGAATAGCGGGCGAAGGCTGCGGCTGTCCAGGTCATCCGCGACTGATAGACCAGCGAACGATTCTCGTCGGCCAGGGGAGTCCAGTCGCGGGCATAATTTTGATGAAAACCGCGACCATTGGCCTCGATCGCTCGAGGGTACCACCAGCGGATCAGCTCCTCGACGAGTTGCGCGTTGATCTTGCGACGAAGCTCGTTGACCTCGGCTTTTCGAGGCGACTGACCGAGCGCTGATGAGGCTGGGATCAAACAGGCGACGACGAGGCACGTCTTCAATGACATGATTTCGACTTTCTTCGGTTCCATGATGCGGAGATCGGCCAGGTCGATCGAGACCTTTTTTTAGAATGACCGGGTCTGGCTCGAAGTGCCAGAGGGCCGAGCCCCGAGCGATCGGCCTGAAGTCGGGAGTGAATCCTTGGCCCTTTTCGAAAAATGGGGCGTAAGAAAGAATAACCGGGTCCGAAGCGGCGGGAACGTCTTCGACTCGGGGCTTCGAACGGTCGACCAAGAAAAGGGAGCGCGGCCATGACTCGATTTCTGGGATTTGCACCGAAGGCGATCAAGGCGACGGCGGTGGTCATGACGATCCTGGCAGCTTCTGCCTCCTCAAGCTTCGCGCACGGCGGGGGCGGAGGAGGTGGAGGTCATGGCGGTGGTGGTCATGGAGGAGGCGGTCACTCGGGCGGAGGTTATCACGGCGGCTTCGGCGGCGGTGGTTATCGAGGCGGCTTCGGCGGCGGTGGCTATCGAGGCGGCTACGGCGGTGGCGGCGGGTATTACGGAGGCGGTTACCGGGGAGGCTACAACGGTTACGGCTATGGCCTCTTCGGCCTCGGCATGGGCGCGGGGCTGGGATACGGAGGTCTCGGCTACGGTTACGGTGGGTCTGGCTCTGGGTACGGTAGCGGATACGGATACGGCAATGGCTACGGAAGTGGCTATGGCAATTCGGGTTACTATTCGAGCGGATATTCCTCCGCGCCGGTGGTGAATCAGACTGCGTCCGCCCCTTACCTGACGAACCAGACCTATGACGCGCCCGACGGTTATCGCTATCCGCTTTATTACAACCCGGCCACTTCGTCCTACATCTATTACCAGGTCGCCCGGTAGACTGACGGTCGGGCCGCAAAGGTCCGAAAACGAAGGGCCGGCGATATCGCTGGCCCTCTGTTCATGGAAAGAGTCGGGTCGGTTACGATCATTCGGGCCGCCTCGTCTTTCCAATCCTCCTTGATGGACGATGTCCCTCGCCATGATTTTCGGGACGCCCGACCGCCGGACTTTCAATCTTCCTGACAACCCGGGGTACCCTGGCGGCGATGGCCACCTCCTCGGTCCAGGCCTATTTTGTTGAGCGAGGTGGCAAGGCGATCGGGAAAGACCACCCTTCGGCCTGGACTCACGAGGCCGAAGCGGGCCGGTTCTTCTACACGGAATTCGGCCACGACCTCCGGTCTCTCGATACCGTGTTTGGTCGCCATCATGTCGCGGCGGCGATCCGATGGGTTGCGAGATCACGGTAGTTCGCGAATCTTGATCTCGGAAAAATCCACCGGCGAGCCTTCCGACTCCAGGCAGAGGTAACCTTGCCGGGGCTCGCACCCGGTCCCTCCCGAAACTTCCTCGCCATTGACCCAGAGCCGGACCTCGCCGTTGATCGCCCGAACGTAGTAGTGGTTCCACTCGTTGAGCCCCTTGCTCAGACGCTTGGATGGAAAGCTCCGCGACCCGTTCGGTGACGTGGGCGCGAACGGTTTCATCTTCGAGGAGCCGACCGGGAAGACGTCGCCGTGGGTTGTGAACCAGTCGGCCTTTCTGCCGGATTCTTTCTCGAACTGCTCGGTATAGCCGTGATCCAGGACCTGGACCTCGATCCCGGCCGAAGGCAAGGCTCCTGGTTTCAGTCCCGTCAAAGCCGACTCGGGAGTCCAGACAAAGAACCCGGAGTTCCCTCCCGACCTGAGATGCCGCCACCGGGCGACCATCTCGAAGTTGGTCAGAATATTTTTCGAGCGAAGCACGCCGACCGGCAGGCCCGAACAGTGGACGTCCGACCCCTTCCAGGTCCAGGTCTCCGGATCGCAGTTGGCCCGGGTGAAATCAGCCTCGCTCAGGGTCCGCCAGCCGGGTCCGGTTCCATCGATGAACGCTCGGGGAGGATCTTCCGCCAGGCCCATCGGTGAAGAAACCGTCAGCCAGGCCAGACCGATCCAGATCGCCGAGATTGTGGAGTTTTTCATCAGCCGAGATCCTCGATCGAGATGCCATCCAGGCGAGTGGTCCGAAAGTGCCGCATGGTTCAACCGAGAAGATCGAAACCGGAGAAGCTTTGCAAGATCCTTGAACCGATTGCGTTAACCAGAATCGGGGCTTCGACAGATGGAGAAGCCTCCTCATTCGGACGCGATCCGTTGTCCATCGGAAAACCAGGTCTCTACAATGGAAAAGATAACCTGGACCTGATCGAGTCGAACTGGTCGATCATCGAGGATTTCATGGCAAGCCTCCTGTTTTCAAAGACGAATCCACGCCGCTTCAAAAAGATTGGGTGTGTTGGTGTTTTTTTGATCGCGAATTTGCTCGGCTCGGCGGTCGGAGCCGACCTTGGGGACGAGCCTACTCCTGCCAACGTCGTTCGCAATAGTCCTTCGCATCTGGCCGACTCTCGGGCCGTTCGTGAGCGACTCGGTTTGAGTCCCGCTTATGACGGGGTGGTCGGCGTCGAGTCGATCAAGGTTGCCGTCCTCGATTATGGGTTCGATGGTCTGGGCTCGGGGAAGGGATATCTTCCCGAGTCAGCCGAGATCGTCGAGAATTACGCTCCCGATTTCGTCCGACGGTTCGGGCTGGGCGACCCCGCTTATTCGAAACCGTTCGAACCCCTGAACCGGCACGGTCGCGAGATGGCTCAGATGATCTGGTCGGTGACCGGATCGAAGCCGGGCGGGCCGAAGTTTTATTTGTTGAACGCCAACGGGCCGACGATGCTTCGCCGGGCTGTCCGTTATGCGATCGAGCAGAAAGTCGATGTGATTCTCTTCAGCGGCGCCTTTGAAGGTGGAGGGAGCGGCGACGGCAAGGGGCCTATCGACCAGGTGGTCAACGAGGCGGTGGCCCGAGGAATTCTCTGGATCAACGCGGCCGGGAACTACGGGGGGCGGGTCTATAATGGGCCGGTCCGCGTCCTCTCCGATGGCTACCTGAAACTTCGCAACGTCCCAGACATCGCGGCCCTCCGGTTTCGGAACCGCGCTGATGAAAACACGATCACCATCACCTTGACCTGGAACGATTATCGAGCCGAGGAGGACGCCGGAACCGACAAGGATCTCGACCTCTTCGTCGAGGACTGGACCGGCCGCCGGATCGGATCGAGTGAAAAGGTCCAGGTCGCCTCCGGAAGCCGCCCTCCCGGTCCTGACGAATCGCGTAATCCTCGCGAGCGCGTGGTTCTTGTAGACCTTCCCAAGAATCCTCACATCCCCAAAGATCCGGACTTCTGCTATCGGATTCGCGTTCGGGCTCGTCGCGGTCGATTCTCGGCGGGAGATCGGATCCGGATCTTGCTGACCCCTTCGCGAGACACCTACGTTCCGGCAGGCGGCCTCGTTCCCGAAGAGGCTGTGACCTTCGTGGATGCCAGCAACGAGGGAGAACTCTATCCTCCCGCCGACAATCCGGGGGTCTTGACCGTGGGTGAGGCGGGTCCTTCCTCTTCGGTTGGCCCGACGATGGATGGTCGTGCCAAGCCTGATGTCGTGGTCGAGGATTCCCGAGCTTACTTCACGGATGGTCAGGTCACTTACGGTTCGTCGAACGCCGCCGCTTATCTCGCCGGTGTCGCCGTGGTCTTCAAGGCCGCCGAGCCGGCCTTGTTGCCGGGTCAACTGATCAAACTGGCCCAGGAATCTCCTCCGCTGAAGACGGACCCGAACCTGGCGAGGTCAACACTCCGCCCTTCCGGGGCTCCTCGACCGATCTTGCGGGCCTGGAAAGCTCCGACTCGGGCCCGACTCGCTCAGATTGTCCGGGGAGGCTGACCGCCAGTGCATTGATTCAGAGAACGCCAGAGCGGATCGCCCGTCGACGATCAGACCAGAGCGGCGATCGGTGAGGCGGTGCTGGGGAGGATCGGCACGGGTCGGCCGGTCTGGTCGGTGATGAAGGCGTGGGGATCGATTCCCAGGTTGTGGTAAACCGTCGCGAGCACGTCGAGATAGTGGGTCGGAGAGCTGACCGCATAGGCTCCCAGCTTGTCGGTCGAGCCGATGACCTGGCCAACCTTCATTCCGCCACCGGCGAGCAGGGCCCCGTTCACCGGTGCCCAGTGATCGCGGCCGGCGTTGGCGTTGATCTTGGGTGTCCGGCCAAACTCGCCCCAGACGACGACCGTCACGTCCTTGTCGAGACCCCTCATGTGGATGTCTTCCACAAGCGCCGAGATTCCCCGGTCGAACAGAGGCAGGTATTGCTTGAGATGGGAGAAATTCGAGCCGTGGGTATCCCAGAAGCCATAGGCGACCGAGACGCATCGGGCTCCGGCCTCGACCAGCCGTCGGGCCATCAGGAGCTGATCATTCCACATCGGCGCACCGTCGCCCAGATGCTTGCTCGAACCCTTGCCGTATCGGTCGCGAATCCGGGGGTCTTCGCGTTCGACATCGAGCGCCCGGGTGACCTTGTCCGAGGTGAGAACCTCGAATGCCCGACGATAATGAGCGTCCATCCCTTCGACCGACGACCCTTCGACGGATCGTCGGAGGCCATCGAACTCATCGAGCAACCGACGACGACCGGTAAACCGGCTTGCGTCGACGGCGGTTTGTCGAGTCAATTCGAGATCATCGCCGCTGCCGAGCTTCGAGGCTTTGTAAGTCTGACCGAGAAACCCGCCCCCCGCGCTGTTGTAGGGCTTGTGCTGCATGGTCGGGAAGAGGTCGACGAACGGCGGGACGACCGGGTCGACCGACCCTTGCACGCGGGAGATGACCGAGCCGAAGTGCGGCCGATCCTCGCGCTGAGCCTGGCCCATGGGATAGCCGGTCAGATTCTGCCAGCTCGAATGCTCGTCGCGAAGCCCGACGATCGATCGGAGGATCGCCAGCTTGTCAGTGATCTTGGCGATCTCGGGAAGAAGGTTGCCAATATTGACCCCGGGGACGGCCGTGGCAATCGGGTTGAACTCGCCACGGATCTCCTTGGGAGCGTCCGGCTTCAGGTCAAAGGTATCGTGGTGGGAAAGCCCGCCCGACAGGTAGACCATGATCACCGATTTGTGCGATCCGGTCAGGCCGGCTTGATCCTCGGCGCGAAGCAGGTCAGGCAGAGCCAGCCCGCCCATCGCCAGCCCGCCCATCTTGAGGAAAGATCGCCGAGAGATCCCGTCGCAGTATCGGCGGTTCGCACCGAACAGGCTTATCATCGGCTCGATCTCCCTCAGCGAAGCCAGAGTGGCTTAACGACCCTTGATCAGCAATGGTTGAATATCGGTTTTCCTTCCATTCAATATAACCGACCGGGTCGTCCCCGCAACCCCGACGCCCTGGCGATTTGCGACTTCCTGGTTGAAAAAAACGCTGGCGGGAGTCGAACCCACTCGAACCGGGTTGCAACCGGTCGGCTCGCCGTCTGGCTCCAGCGTCGAATTATTTCAACGTAACCGTTCAGTCCTGCGGTGGCACTCATTTTGCCGAGCCCAGCGACGAGCCCCTTGCAGTCGCTTGACCGAATCGTATCTTCAAGCCCGATGATTTCTCTCGAATCGACTTCCATCCCTGAATGTGCTGAATGCGTCAAGCTGCGTCGTGAACTCGACGTCGCCCTGGCTCGCATCACCGTGCTCGAAGCTCAGGTCAAAGAACTCCTGGTTCAACTCCAACGCAATTCCTCCAATAGCTCCACGCCCCCCTCGGCCAATCCGCTCGACGCTCCCAAGCCGGCCCCCAAGCCCCCCACCGGACGACGACCCGGGGGACAGACCGGCCATCGGGGGCATCACCGAGTTCGCTTGCCCGCAGGCCGGGTCAACTCGATCGTCACCTACGTCCCCTCGGCCTGTACCGACTGTCACACGCCCTTGCCGATCGAACCCGGCCCCAACGACCCCGAGGCCTCCTGGCATCAGGTCGCCGAACTCCCCAAGCTGGCCGCCGTTGTCACCGAGTATCAAGCCCAGGCTCGGACCTGTCCGGGGTGCGGCAAGCTCAATCACGCCACGATCCCCGCCGAGGTCCGCGCCCACGTCATCGGCCCGCGTCTGGCGGCGATGATGAGTTACCTCAGCGGCCGGTTCCACCTGAGCAAACGATCGGTCCGCGAGCTGGTCGAGGCGGCCTTCGAGGTCCCGGTCTCGCTGGGGACCGTCGCGGCGTTGGAGCAGCAGACCAGCATCGCCTTGATCCCGGCGCACGAGCAGGCCCGCGACGCGGTCCGCGACGCCCCGGTGAAGAACGCCGACGAGACCGGCTGGAAGCAAGCCGGGGCCCGGTGCTGGCTCTGGACGGCGGCGACGGCCACGGTGGCCTATTTCGTGATCCATGGCCACCGAGGCGTGCGGGGACTGAAGGCGCTCCTGGGCGAGGCGATCGCCGGGATCGTGATCAGCGACCGCTGGTGGGGGTATAACCGCCTGCCGCTGGAGCAGAGGCAAGTTTGCTGGGCCCACTTGAAGCGCGATTTCCGGAAGTGCCGCGAGCGGGGCGGTCCGGGAAAAGTCGTCGGCGACGTCGGCCTGATGGTGGTCGAGGACGTCTTCACGCTCTGGTGGGAGTATCGCGAAGGGTTGATCGATCGGCCGTCGCTGGGAACCCAACTGGAGCCGCTGATCGAGGAACTCCGCGTGGCGTTGGAGCGGGGTTCGGGCTGCGCCGATCCCAAGGTCGGGACGTTTTGCGACAACTTGCTGACGCTGTATCCGGCGTTGTGGCTGTTCGCGGGGATCGAGGGAATCGAGCCGACGAACAACCACGCGGAGCGGATCTTGCGACTGGGCGTGCTCTGGCGAAAGAACGCCTTTGGTTGCCACAGCGAGTCAGGATGCCGGTTCGTCGAGCGGATACTGACGGTGGTCCAGACCCTGCGATTGCAGAAGCGATCGGTCCTGGACTTCTTGGAAGAGTCGGTGATCGCTCATCGGTCGGGGACGCCCTCGCCAGCATTAGTCATGCCGAAGTAAGACTGAACGGTTACATTTCAACAAAAGATAGGGATGTCCTCGCCGGGAGTCGAACCCAGCCTTCGACCTTCGCAGGGTCGCGTGCCATCCGCCACACCCCGAGGACCGCCTGGATCTTCCTCATTCCGATCCGATGAATGGGGTTTGGGTTCGTTTCGAGACCCAAGAAATTCGGGATCTGGCCGTATTTTGTTCATCGGTTCGGCTATACTCGGACGCAATTGGGGTCACGATGCGTCGAGGGTCGGACGTCGAGGGAGGTCCGGGTCATGCGTCGTGCTGTCCTTTGCAATCCGTTTCGGTTCTTCGCGCTGCTGTTCGTGGTCATTATCATCGGCTGCGACGCCGACCAAACCCAGACAACCAGGGCCATCAGTCCAAGCGAGCTGGCTAGCTCGCCCATGGCTCCGATGGCGAAAATGGAACCTCCGGGCGAGATGGGAATGGTCCGCGTCGGGAGCGAAGCTCCGGCTCAGGAGGCCGACGTCAACAAGGCGTCCGAAGCAGCCACGGCCGGTCGGAAGATCATTTACACCGGTCAGATCGATCTGGTCACGGAAAACCTCGGCGTCTTCGAGACCAAGCTGCGCCAACTGATCGTCTTGCGGAAAGCCTATATTGCCGACTCCGACCGGAGTGGATCGGCCGGGGCCTCACTCCACGGGATGTGGAAGATCCGCGTACCGGTCGATGGATACGACGAGTTTGTTCGAGGAGCCGTCTCGCTCGGGGAACTGGTGAGCCTGAAGGCCAATTCTCAGGACGTGAGTGAGGAATTTTTCGACCTCGAAGCCCGCCAGGTCGCCAAGAAGGTCGAAGAGGAGCGGTTGCTCAAACACCTGACCGAATCGACCGGAAAGCTCGACGAGATCCTTGCGGTCGAACGCGAACTTTCCCGGGTCCGGACCGAGATCGAGCGGATGCAAGGACGGCTTCGAGCCCTGGCGAACCTCACGAGCCTCGCGACGGTGACGATCACCGCCAGCGAGATCAAAGGCTATGTCCCGCCCCAGGCGCCCACCTTCGGTACCCGGATCGCTCGATCCTTTTTCGGCTCACTCGACTCGCTCCGCGAATTTGGCGAGGCCGTTGCCATCTTTATCGTGGCGATCATTCCCTGGCTGCCGCTGATCTTGCTGGGCCTGGGAATTCTCTATGTCGTCGCAAGACGGCTGCTGACCCGTCTTTCGCGGGTCGTCCTGATGGATGTCCCACCTCCTCCGACTGGCCGGGGTTAACTCGCGAAGCGGAGGACAAGGGATTTGAACCCTTATTTCCCAGAACCTGATCCGGCGACCTTCCCTCAAAGCAAGCGGACCGGCCGGGTAATCGAAGCCTGATCTCCTGGTTGCCAGGCTATCCCCGATCCCGGTGAGATGGCCGATCACTCGAAAGATGCACGACTATCTCGATTGGGGATGACGAGTCCGACCGCTGCGATCGTTCAGGTCCTCGTCATCTTCGTGATACGCCAGAACAGACGCGGTCGTCCCTCGGGATGTTCGCGCTGGTGTCGACGATTTCTTTCAAGGTCTGATAAGGTCAGGCGGTCAGAGCCTTCACCGCGTTGGTAAAGATCCGTAACCCGTCTCCCTCGCGGTCGAGGCCTCGTCTGGTCCATCGGGGGTGGTGAATCGGGTCAAGAAATCGTTCGGGGTGGGGCATCAGGCCGAAGATCTGACCGGTCGGATCGCAGAGTCCAGCGATGGCTCCGGTCGAGCCGTTGGGGTTGCTTGGGTAAGTGGCTGTTGCCTGATCATGAGCGTCGACATAACGGAGAACGACTTGACCACTGGCTTCGAGCTGGGTCAGATGGCCAGGATCGGCCAGGACCAGCTTTCCTTCTCCGTGAGCAACCGGCAACGCGATCGGCTCGGTCTGGTCGAGAAAGGGACTGAGCCCTGGCGAAGGAAGTAGGCGGACCCATCGGGATTCAAAACGGCCCGAGTCGTTGAAGGTGAGAGTGGCGGCCCCGATGTCGGAACGGCCGGGCAAGAGCCCCGCCTTGACCAGGACCTGAAAACCGTTACAGATTCCCAGAACCAGCCCGCCTCGGTCGAGAAACGCGCGGACCGGCTCACCCAGAACGGTGCCGAGCCGGGTCGCAAGGATCTTGCCCGATCCCAGGTCGTCGCCGTACGAGAATCCACCCGGCAAGGTCAAAATCTGAAACGATCCGAGCGAATCGGGTGATTCGAGTAACCGCCCGACGTGCCAGGTCTCGGCCATGGCCCCCGCCTGTTGCCAGGCGAAGGCGGCCTCCTCGTCGCAATTCGTCCCGGGCGCCCGGAGGACCAGGACTCGGGGCTTGGGCATGAATCCAATCCTCGGAAATGGGAAAACTTGATCAACCAGGATCGCTCATCGCTCAGCGATCCTCTCAGTAATTACCTTCGTGCGGCATCGCGACCGACGAATACGGGGTGCCCGGGTAGTCGGGCTCGGCGCGATAGGCGAGGTTGCGGCGGATCAGGTCGGCCTCGTAGACCTGGACGACGAAATCCGCGGCGATCTTGAGTCGAGACGAGGCACCCTTGGTCGGGAAGTCGGCCGGCGCCCCTCGGCGGAACTCCGCCACGCCCACATGCTTCGACCGTCCCTTGACATAGTTGATGCCCGGAATCCCGTCCGCATCGCCCGAGATCAAGATCGCGATGTCGTACGTATCTTGAAGCGCGACCATGTCGACCGCGAGGCTGGTGTCGAGACCCTTTTCGTTCAAAGTATGATGGAGCAGGTCGACCTTCCAGTGCCCTTCCTGGCGGATCTCGACAAAGTCGGTCGCGGCCTGGACGCCATGGTAAAACCGCTTCTTCCGTTCGAGAGCCCGGCGTTTGTTCTCATACCATTCGCGGGTCTCGGCGAAGCAAAGGTTCCAGGCTTCTTCATTACGCCGGTCAAGCGGCAACTCAGGCAGCCGACGGGCAATATCTTCCAGATAACTATCGCGGAGCCGGGGGTTCAACTCGAACCGGCTCCGGAGCCGGGCCTCGGCCTTGGGATCGTTCAGGTCCCACTCATCCATTTTACCGACTACATACCAGTAAATGCGCGAATGTTGCGCCGAGGGCCAGGGAGAGCCGTCGGCAAAGGTCCGGCCCCAATACTGCACGGATTGCTCGAAAACATGGCGGTAGAACGAACCATAGTCGTCCACTCGAAGATTCAGGTGCTTGAGCACACCATCGAGATTGGATCCGTCCACGAAAGTCACGAAGCGTAGCATCGTCATCTTCCTCTGTTTTTCTTTATTACAGGGCGTTTTTCAAAAAGTCTCGGCGCCTCACCAGCACAGCGGGGCTTGCCAGGCTTCTTTCAAGGCGGAAAGCGGTGCATCAATCAGGGTCGATTTCAAATTCCGAACGAGAAGACGGGGCTCCTGGCTGACCTGGCCGATCGTCTCGATCGCCAGGCTCTCGAACAATGCGGTCACCTCGGCGACAGCTTTCGGAGCCACTTCCAGCACAAACCGGGTCGGCGATTCGGAAAAGAGCCGGATGCCAGGATCGAGCGTCGCCGAAGACTCGCCCCATTGTATATCCGCACCCCAGCCCCCCGCGATGGCCATCTCGGCCAGTGCCGCCGCTAGCCCCCCTTCGCTCAGGTCGTGGCACGCTCGGATCAGACCTCGCGTGATGGCTTCATGGACCGCCCGGAAGACTCGCGGGGCGACATCGAGATCGACTCGCGGAACTTCTCCTCCTTCGATTCCCCGAACCATCGCCCAGTGGGATCCGCCGAGTTCGTCCCGGGTCTCGCCGACGAGGATCAGCAAATTCCCCGGCTCCTTCAGGTCCATCGTCACGCACTGGCGAACATCAGGGACCTGACCCATGGCGCTGATCAGGAGTGTTCCCGGTATGGCCAGGCTCTTACCTTCATGCGTGTATTCGTTGTAAAGACTGTCCTTGCCCGAGATGAACGGCGTCCCATAGGCCAGGGCGACGTCGCGGCATCCTTCGGCCGCCCGGACCAGCGACCCCAGGGTTTCGGGCCGCTCGGTATTCCCCCAGCAAAAGTTATCGAGGATCGCGATCCGAGCCGGGTCGGCGCCGACGGCCACGCAGTTTCGGACGGCCTCGTCGATCACGCAACCGGCCATGGCGTAAGGGTCCAGCAGGCCATACCGAGGGTTGATCCCGCAAGCGATCGCCAAGCCTCGGGTCGATCCCATCACCGGCAAGACCACCGAGGCGTCACCCGGGCCATCGTCGACCACACCGACCAGCGGCTTGACCACCGTCCGGGCCTGGACCTCGTGATCATATTGACGGACGATCCACTCCTTGCTGCAAACATCCCAGGTGCCGAGGATATCGAGGAGATCCTTCGTGTAGTCGGCGACTTCGGGCAAGGCCAACGGCTTAGACGCAACTTCCTCGTAAGTTGCCTTTCGGATGACCGGAGGGCGACCATCGTGAAGAAAGTGCATCGAGAGGTCGCCGACCACCTGACCTTGGTATCTCAGGGTCAGCCGACCGGTATCGACAAACTCACCGAGGTCGGTCGCCTCGACCCCTTCGGCCTGGCAAAGTTCGATCAGGCTCGGTAGATGTTCCGGCGGGACGGCCAGGACCATCCGTTCCTGAGCCTCGGAGATCCAGATCTCGGTGTAGGAGAGCCCTTCATACTTGAGCGGGGCTCGATCCAGTTCGACCACCGCTCCGAGATCCGCACCCATCTCGCCGACAGCCGAGCTGAAACCGCCGGCCCCGCAGTCGGTGATGGACCGAAACAGGCCGCGATCGCGCGCCTGAAGGACGACGTCGAGGACCATCTTCTCGGTGATCGCATTGCCGATCTGGACGGCGCCGCCGGAGATGGATTCGCTCTCGCCGGTCAATTCGACCGAGCTGAAGGTCGCGCCGTGGATGCCGTCGCGCCCGGTTCGGCCGCCGATCGCCACGATGCGGTCGCCGGGCTCGACGGACTTGAACGCCTTCCCCCGGGGAATGACGCCGACCGTTCCGCAAAAGACGAGTGGATTCGCGAGATAATCGGGGTGGACCGCGAGGGCGCCGTTGACCGTGGGAATTCCCATCCGATTCCCGTAGTCGCGCACACCGGCGACGATCCCCTTCAAAACCCGTCGAGGATGGAGCACGCCGGCCGGCAAGCGATCGACGGAGAGGTCGGGCGGAGCCACGCAAAAAACGTCGGTGTTGCAGATTGGCTTGGCGCCCAGCCCCGCCCCCCGCGCATCTCGGATCACCCCC
>Ga0080006_1135057_pt1 | contig 12597 bp, 7 predicted proteins | sample RS3BMetagenome_FD_69209 | JGI IMG/M metagenome (GOLD analysis project Ga0080006, IMG submission 69209) | Ferric oxide microbial mat and aquatic microbial communities from Rainbow Spring, Yellowstone National Park, USA - RS3B (SPADES... ...
GAGCGGTGCACGGGCGAGGCTCGGCGGCGTGCGGGAGAGCGAGAGCGGTGCGCGGGCGAGGCTCGGCGGCGCGCGGGAGAGCCAGAGCGGTGCACGGGCGAGGCTCGGCGGCGCGCGGGAGAGCGAGAGCGGTGCACGGGCGAGGCTCGGCGGCGTGCGGGAGAGCGAGAGCGGTGCGCGGGCGAGGCTCGGCGGCGCGCGGGAGAGCCAGAGCGGTGCACGGGCGAGGCTCGGCGGCGCGCGGGAGGGCGAGAGCCGCGCAGGGGCGAAGCTCGGCGGCGCGCGGGAGAGCGACAGCGCTGCGCGGACGAAGCTCGCCCATGAGCGGCCGGGCGAGAGCCGTGCGCGATGGAAGGACGTCCGCCCGCGGACGAGCGACGATCGTGCGCAATCGACGAACACCTGCGCGTCGATGGGGGAGAGCCGCGTGCCGTCGAACCAAGAGACCGCCTCGGCGAGCGAAAGCCGCATGCGTTCGAGTCGAAAGGTCACGTGGGCGAGGGACGGCCGGGCGACTGCCAGGCGCGACGACGCATCTCTCGGCGAGAGCCGGGCGCCGTGGAAGCAAAGAGATGCCACCGAGCATCTCGTAGGTGCGCCGTGTGACCGCGCGAAACGGCTGAAGGCGGAAGGCCCTGCGGGACGGAAAGCAAACGAGGGCTGTATGCCGAGGACAGTGGCCGTCTGCTTTCGCGAAGCGGTCGTCGCCCGCGCGTAGGATCTTCCTTCTCGATGAAACGGTCCTCCTCGCGACCACGGAGGTCATTCCAGGAACGACCCGCGTCGCATTCCGAAGGAAAAGGCCGTCTCACGCGTGGGGAGGTGGTGAGAGTGCGGACGTGATCACTGAATCGTCGCCTGCGCGGTCGCCTCGCCGTTGGGCGTGTTGGCAGTGGTCAGCGCGTTGACGGCGAGGTTCCAGTTGCCGGCGGTGAAGCTCTGGAGGTTCTGCACAGCGACCGAGACGTTCGCCGCCGTCGTCGCCGGCAGGTACGCGAGCGACGTCTTCGGGATGGTGCCCGACCCGCTGCTCGGCGCGAACGAGCACGACAGCGCTCCGGAGGTCCCGCCCGGCTGCGTGTCGTTCCAGCCGATGCCGAACGTCACCTGCCCCGACGAGCTGGTGCCCGTCCAGGTGAGCTGCAGCGCCTGCGAGCGGTTGATCATCATCGTGCCTCCCTGCGCCGGGAATGCCGGCGCGGTGACCGTCACGAACCCGGGCGCGGTCACCTGCTGGGTGAACATCGGCACCATGGCGCCCACGGCGGTCACGGTGAGCATCTCGCCGCCGTTCCACAGCTTGGCCGAGCCGTACGCGGGCTTGTAGGTCCCGTTGGCGTTGGGCGTGAGCGTGATCGAGCCGTTGGGCGCGAGCCCTCCGGTGATCGTGATGGCGCCCGCGCTCTGGTAGACGGGCGCCCCGGCGTCGGCCGACGTCCCGCCGCTGCACACGTCGATCGCGCAGGGGCCGTCGGTGTGCGGCGTGCAGCCGCCGCTCCCGCCCGTCCCGAGCGCGAGGAACGCGGCGTTCGCCGAGTAGAAGTTCGAGCCGACGCCGTTGACCGCCTGGCGCGTCAGGATCGTCACCGACCCGCTTCCGCTCCCCGGGGTCGAGCCGTCACTGCTCCCGCCGGCGTCCCCGGCGGCCCCCGAGTCGGTCGCCTCCGCCCCGCCATCGCCTCCCGCGTCGCCGCTCCCGCCGCTGTCGGCCGATCCATCGGCCGCCGGCCCCCCGTCCTTCCCGGTCCCGGTGCCTCCCGCCCCCGAGGAGCATCCCGCGACCACGAGCCAGGCCGCCGCGGGCAGGACCGCGACGAGCATCCCCAAGGACCGATTCATCTGCGTGCTCCTTCCGACATGATGCCAGCTTTCGTTCGCCGCCTGGGTGCCCGGGCGCCCCCTTCTCGAGACGCTGGCGGCTGCGCGCTTGCGAAGGGATGCACCGCCATGGCACGTCAGGTCGGGAGAGTGGGATAGAGATATGGCAAAGCCTGACCTCGTGCGCACGGGAGCGTTTACCGCAGTCGCCATCGCGCTGCTTTGCGGCTGCAGCAGGTCGCCGAAGGAGGTCGCGACGGGCGACGCCGCTCCTCCGATCGCGACGCCCCCATCGCAGCTCGCGCCATCCCCGCCGGGCAGCGCGGGCCCGGCCGCCGGCATCAATCGCGCGAAGGCCGAGCAGATTGCGCTGGTATACGCGCGGCAGCACTGGGCGGAGTTCGAGCCGAGCGTGGCGACGGGGCTCATGCTGCACCCCGGCACGTACCAGGTCGTCGTCGGCTTCCAGAAGCGCGGGGACGCCGCCAGCGTCATGGTGCAGGCCAGCGACGGGGCGATTCTGGACGCGAAGATCGCCCCGCAGCCCGCACCCACCTCGCGCCGCCTTCCGCGCTAGAGGCTTTCGGCGTGTTCAGTGGCCGTGAAGCCGCGGGCGGCGCAACCCATGGATTCGCGCACCGACACGCCAATTTTTCGCACGAGGGTGTCCGGGTCGTTGATCCAGCGCAAGCGCCCGTCGCTTCTTCGACGCTGAACGCCGGCAGCCGAATGTAGGGTGCGCGCCGGCAGTGAGTGGGAAAGCCTTGCGCGCGTCCCGGTCCCACCGCGCGCAAGGAACGGAGAACAGGGGAGGGGGACCTTGCTTCGAGTGATCGTTGTCTAGCAGTGGATTGCAGGCCGCCGACGCCCTCGCGGGGGACGCGGCCGGGGAGGCGCGGGCCCGTCGGCCCGCGTTCGATTTCGTGTTTGCGCGGTGCGCCCATGCGCGCCGCGTCATCGAGGGACCTGGCTTCACCGGATCAGGAGCGCTCATGCGAAGGTCAGTCACCACCGTCCTGTTCGCGTCCGTCGCAATCGCCGCGATGGGCTTCCTCGTCGGCTGCGAGGACGGACCGAATCAGACGTACTCGCCGGCGACGGGAACGTTGTTCAACAACGGAGAGACCGACGCGTCGGTCAACCCCGGGCAGTACCCGTACGACGCGGGTTATGCCGGAACCAACTCCCTTCAGGTCTGCACGCAGGACCTGGAGCGCGCACGCTGGGCGAAGATGCTGACCGAGGACATCAAGCCCCCGCGGTACTACGCGGGAGTCGACATGGCCGGCGGCGACAGCTGGGCCGGCATCACGGTCGAGGAGGCGACGCAGAAGCCCGATCCGACGACGCTCGAAGGTGGCAACTGCCAGGGCACCTCGACCGGCATCTCGCCGTGCCCGTCGGGAAACGGCGAGTGCGGACAGATCTACTGGGGCAACAACCAGGAGGTCATCTTCACGTACAACCTGGCGACGCACGTCGTCGACCAGATGGAGCTGAACCTCGGCTACACGGGGACGATGAGCTTCTCCGAGCCGGCGAACCGCTCGCTCGACGGCATGAAGCACGACTACGTGCTGCAGGTCGGGCTGCCGCCGCTCAAGGACCAAAAGACGTACGAGATCCCCTGGGACAACACGAACTGTGTCGCGCCGCCCAAGGGCCAGTACCCGGCGAACCCCTGCTACGACCAGGTCCTGACCGAGCTCTACAACGCGGCGATGAATACGTTCGCAGCGGCGGCCGGCACGCCTTTCCCGCAGGACTCGCCGAGCTGCGGCCCGAACGGCGACCACAACTGCCTCGAGTACGCGAACGACGGCGCGGGTGACACCATCTTCGGCTTCCGGCCGCTCGTCGTCTACTTCCTCGGCAGCCAGCACTCCGGTCTGCCGCAGCCGGTCGTCAGCACCTTCACGACTGTCTACAACTTCTACTCGAAGCTCGAGCCGTACTCGAAGGCCCCGGAGCTGATCAAGATCGACCCCCAGGGACCCGTCGCAGCGATGCCGGTCGGCGACAACGGGAAGACCTGCACGCAGACGATCGGGATGACGTACCAGGACTTCCTGGACAACTGCATCAACGTCTGGTCGTCCGGGAACCAGCAGTTCAACACGCTGGACCTCAACAAGCTGCTCGGCGGGATGCAGCACGACTACGAGAACATCACGTTCAACGTGGTCGGCGTGAACCAGAACTTCTCGCTGACCCCGGATCTCTCCACCTACCAGGTCGTCCAGGACTACAACCCGTCCGCGGGCTGCAGCCCGGACACCTGCCCGCACCCGACCGACGTCTCGACCGACTGGTACTTCGACGTGCGCGCCAGCGCCGACCTGACGAACGAAGGGGGCCTGCTCATCGGCACCGGCCTCGTCGAGCGCGAGTTCGCGCGCCTCGCGCAGCAGGACATCAACGCGTTGACGGGCGGTACGCACCAGATCGGTGATCCGGCCTGCATCCCGGTGTCGGCGGCGGGAGCTCCGCTCGGCGGGAACGTCCCTCCCGGCGGGCAGTACGCCGCGGGGTGCACGGGCCTCGAAAGCATGCTCTTCGCGGGCGGCGCGTGCGATGTCGCCGGCGCGAATGCGGGCACCTGCGGCGGCGCCGGCCAGCCCCCATGCTGCTCCAACTACCCGGACGACCCGCATGGCTTGCTCGTCGACCCCTTCGGCGTCAACTCGTCGGTCATCGAGCCGGGCGACCCCACCTCGGGATTCGCCGACCTTCAGGGCTACATCCGCAGCGGTCCATTCTGGGACACGACGCTGCAGCAGGTGGTCGACGTCCTCGGCCACGGCAACATCCTGGGGCTGCCGGCCCAGCTGCGTGATCGCCGCTACTTCTTCCGTTGGTTCGGCATCGCCAACATCAAGTACATGAAGGCGTTCGGCGCGTGCGTCGACGCGAACCCGAGCAACCCGACCAGCTGCCTGACGAGCATCACGCCGACGGCGATCGCGAATCAGCCGATCGACATGGAGTCGCTCTTCTTCGACAACAACTACCAGAACCAGTTCGACAAGTTCGAGTACATCGACCGCAGCCTGGTCCAGAACCCGCCGCCCGCGAACCAGCCCTACCTCGGAATCCCGATGGACTACGAGTACGGCTCGGACGTCAAGGCCGCCAACCAGCGCTACACGAACTGGTACCGCCGCCTCGATCGCGAAGAGAACGCGATGTACACGGCGTTCAACGTCAACAAGAAGGATCAGCCGGGCCAGGAAAACTTCCTGAACCTGACGAACATGTTCGGCAGCCCGGTCCTCACGGCGCTCGCTCCGAGCTACGAGTGCGCGGCGGCGCACGTCACCGGCGGAGCCTACGACGCGACCGACCCGAACTTCCCCGGCATGAACCCCGCGAAGGACTGCGGCAACCCGCCGGCAGCCCTGCTCGACCCCGTGACGGGCAACAGCCTGATGGACCTCAACGGCCAGATGGCCGCGGAGGACCCGGGTCACGCGGCCGCGTACCCGAACGCGCACACGCTCGCCTACTACTACCCGGGCGTCTGGGGGAACACGGTCTTCAGCAAGGGTCACAGCGCCATCCGGGTGACCGAGGGCGACCGCCTCGTCGAGGGCGCACACGTCGTCCTGCCGAACTTCGCGAACCCGTGGGCCGCCACCAGCAATCCGAACGACCCGAACGCGACCCCGATCAACGTCCTCGTCCCCTGGGCGCCCGACCAGCCGGGCAGCGGCTTCTCGTTCCCGTACGACTCGACGACGGACAAGACCATCCAGGCCGGCGAGCTGCACTTCGAGGGTGTCCTCGAGACGTACACGCTCTTCTACAAGCCGTGGGAGGACATCGCGAAGCAGAACTGCTACTCGGACAACACCTGCAACACGGGCTACACGTGCCAGGCAGGCCAGTGCGTCGCGAGCGACCAGACCGTCAAGATCGCCGCCATCTACGCGAGCGACTTCCTCGGCGAGATCTTCGCCTGCCAGGACCCGCTGACGGGCGACGTGCTCCGCGTCCGGATGTACACCTCGACGTACAACGTCCTGGACTGGCTCGCCAATCACCCCGGCGACCCGAACCCGAGCAGCAGCACCGTCAGCGTCCCGTCGGCGCAGGACTCGTGCAGCATCATCGTGCGCTGGAGCCCGTACGACAACTACCCGGACATCGTCGCCTCGCTCACCAACGGCGTCTGGATGAACTCGAACTCGGGCCAGGGCTACGGCCGCATCGTCGACGCCATGCTCTTCGACACCAACTACGAGAACCAGTGACCCTTATCGAGTGCGGAGAAGCTGAGTCATGAAGCTCAATATCGTTCGTGCTTTCGTGCTCGTCGGGGCGCTGGCGTCCCTGTGCGCCGCCTCCGGCTGCGTGGCGGACCGCCCGTCGCGTAACGGGGTCTTCAACGAGAACCAGTACCTGCGGAAGGACTTCCTCATCCGGCCGGGGAGCGGCAATCAGCCCGATCCCGGCTGGATCATGAAGACCACCGTCGTCGCGACGAGCACGCCGAACCCCCTGGCCTCCATGGGGCTGGTCGTCGGCTCGGAGAACGGCGGGTCCTACGTGCGCTTCCAGGTCACGCAGGACAAGCTGAACATGCTCAATGTCCGCGAGATCAGCGGCGACACTCTCCCGGTGTCGGGCGATCCGAACAACTCGACCGCGTCCATCGCCGACCAGGGGACGCGCGACGCCGAGGTCGTCAACGCGTGGCCGATCACCAACGTCGACCTCAAGTACCGCGTCAACCTCGACGGCGAGAAGACGAACTTCTACGAGGAGAACCAGGAGCTCGACTGGCAGCTCCGCCAGTGGGTGAAGATCAACTTCGCCAAGAACGACCTCAGTGACGTCGCGCCCTTCGGATCGTTCGTCAACGACTTCATCTCGAAGTGCACGGACATCGTCGACGGCTCGGCCACGCTGGTGACCAACTCGTTCTACGTCGACGAGCAGAACGGCTACTTCCAGTTCACCGTCCGCGTCACGCTGCCCATCACGTTCAACTCGGTGGCGACCAACTCGGTCGACCAGACCGGGGCCGCGTCGTCGTCGGCGGATACGACGTGCTCCGACGCGTTCGGCGCGCAGGGCGTCGACTTCCAGCGCATGGGTCGTCAGGACGTGACGATGGACCTGAAGTACTCGTTCATGCGCGCGTTGCCCGACAGCCAGATCACGTACAAGCCGCTGGTCATCGAGGAGCACGACCAGATCCGCCGCAAGTACGGCACGATCGACATCTACACGCCGAACATCGACCCGAACACGGGACTGCTCGGCACCCAGGCGCTCGCGATGCGCTTCGACCCGGCGAAGCCGAACATCACGTACTACTTCGCCCAGGGTTTCCCCGAGTACTACAAGCAGTTCTTCCTCGGACCGTCGGACGGAAACGGAGGCTACAAGGGAGGCGGCATCGTCGATCAGACGAACACGATCCTGAAGACGGCCGGCGCGACGACGCAGTTGCAGGTGAAGAACTACGACCAGGACCTCGCGCCCGGGCAACCGCCACGGGAAATGGGCGACGTCCGCTACAGCTTCATACGCTGGATCTCGGACATCGAGTCGGGCGGGTTCCCGACGCTGGCGGTGACGCAGTTCGTCCCGGATCCGCGCACCGGGGAGATCCTCTCCGATTCGATCAACGTCTACGACTGGGCGTGGCGTGACTACGTGCTCGCGCGCCTCGACTACTACGAGCAGTCGATCGGCGCTGTGAACTGGAGCGCCAACCCCGGCAACTGCACGGACGGCGACACCATCCCGCTCGTGCCCGCGACGGTCGCGGCCAACCACAACGGCAACTCGACGCTGTTCCAGAGGATGCAGACGTACCTCCAGCGCCCGATCGCGCAGTACGGCAACCTCGGCCCGCAGGACTTCATCGTCCAGCAGGACCAGGACTTCTTCAACGCGTACTACAAGATCCTGCCCTACGAGGTCTTCTCGGACCCGACGACGAACCCGTACGTCATCCCCGAGGGCGGCACGGGCGTGTACGCGGGCAGCAGCAGCACGCAGATGCAGGCGCTCTCGGGCGAGGCGGACTTCCACCAGCTGATGGGCGCGATCGACCGCGGCTGGCAGCCGTACGTGGTCAACCAGACCACCGGGCCGGCCGGCTTCCAGAGCGCGCTCCAGTTCGTCAACCGCCTGAAGTCGGCGCAGATTGAGCACCGCGACTACGAGTACCTGTCGCAGTTCCGTTATCCGCTCCGCAAGACGGACAACATCGACATGTACTCGCTGGTCGGACTGTTCCAGCGCGACGCGCGGCACTGCATCAACGGCCAGTGGGAGACGCGCCAGCAGTACGTCGACAACCTGGTCATGAGCTACTACGCGCAGACCGTGTGGCACGAGTTCGGCCACGCCATGGGGCTCGACCACAACTTCATGGCGTCGATCGACCGGAACAACTTCCCCCACTACAAGGACAAGGCCGGCCGCGACCACATCGGCGCGTACTCCTCGTCGCTCATGGAGTACAACACGACGGCCGACCGCGTCTTCTGGGCAAACCAGGACGGCCAGGCGGGCTGGTTCCCGTACGACCGCGGCGCGATCGGGTTCATCTACGCGAACGCCGGCACCCCGTACGCGAGCCTCGCGACGGCGACCACGTCGGCGAACACGATGGGCAAGCTCGGCAACAGCCCGTCGGGCCAGAGCGGAACGGCGAGCGACGGCTCGGCGGTCACCCAGACGAACGCGCGCTGGAACGACCCCTACGGCTTCTCGGCCCCGAACGCCGAGACGCAGTTCCTGTTCTGCAACGCCAACCACCTCAAGTACACGCCGTTCTGCCGGCAGCACGACTTCGGCACGACGCCGAGCGAGATCATCGCGGCGGACATCGACAACTACGAGTGGCAGTACCTGTGGCGCAACTTCCGCCAGTACCACAAGTACTTCGACTTCTCGGCGTACGCGAACGGGCCGACGACGTTCTTCACCGAGCTGCGTCGCTTCCTGTCCGCGTGGGCGTACGACTGGTCGAGCGGTGAGCTGGCCGACACGCTCCGTCGCCTCGGCCTGCAGCCCCCCTCGGGGTCCCCGTCCGGCCAGTACTTCGATCAGCTCGGCGCCAAGTTCGAGGCCGACATCTCGATGGCCAACCAGCTCGCCGCGGCCGCGTACGAGGGCATCGTGCAGCAGTCGTCCGGTCAGCGCCCGTACATCACGACGTTCGACCAGTTCTACGGCGACACGACGCAGCAGGGCATCATCGTCGACAAGCTCGACGCGATCACCGGCTTCACGTCGCTCTGGCAGACGGACAACTACGACCCGAACCAGGCGCAGGGTGGTTACCTCGCCTCGTTCGGCCTGGGCGACTCCAACTACGCGACGGTGTCCGAGGAGGCGGTGAAGTCGATGATCGGCGGCGGCTACGACATCTTCCCGTACGCCACGCCGATGGCCGTGCTCTCCTTCTCGCAGGCGACGCACGACATCAACTTCCCGAGCTACGCGAGCCGCCCCGAGGTCCGCGACTGGACGGGCGGCTACACCTTCACCCGTCTGCAGGACTTCCTCGACTTCTTCCACGACCTCGCGACGCAGTACGCGTTCGTGGGCGAGGACGGGAAGGTCTGCACGAGCATCGCGAGCTGCCAGTGGGACCCGCGCACCCAGTGGTTCCCGGGCGACCCGATGGGCCGCCACCACTCGGACCAGTACAACCAGTTCGTCGGCCCCGACGACCGGCGCTGGATCTGGTCGTACATCCAGGATCGCAACGCGTGGGTCGTCTCCGACCACGACCGCAACGTGGCGACCTACGTCATCCAGTACAACTACAACAGCGACGTGTACTTCGGTGAGGACGACGGCAGCGGCGAGACGGGCTTCGCCGTCTACCAGCTGCAGCTCCCGCTGAAGTACTTCTACGACTACTTCAAGCAGTTCAACTGATCCGCCCTGACGGGTGGCGGGGCGCGCGGCCGGTCCGACGAGGATCGCGCCGCGCGTCGCGCTTTGTGCCGCGCACGGCTTGCCCCGACGCCGACTCGAGGGCAGTCTTCAGGCCGGAGCTCTCGCGATGCGTCCCGCCGTACGTTCCTTCCTTCCGCTGGCCCTGGCCGGCGCCTGCTGCCTGGGACTCGCCGTGGCCATCGGGTGCGGGGCTTCGTCCTCGCAGCCGACGCCCTGCAACGAGAATCCGTGGCAGTGCGGCTCCGGCCAGACGTGCTGGCCGCAGCAGTGCACCTGCCCGTCGGGCGCGAGCTGCGATCCGACCAACTGCACGCCGCAGTTTCAGTGCGTCCCCAGCGCCGGAAAGCCCGCCGGCGAGCCTTGCCAGCTCCAGATAGGGCAGCCCACCTGCGGCGATCTGCAGACGTGCGTCGAGCTCGCCGATGGCGGCGCCTCCGGCGTCTGCCGCTACTACTGCGATCCGGCGGACCCGACCCGGGGATGCGTGTCGGGCTTCACCTGCGAGGAGCTGACGGTGGGCACCTCGAGCGCGACCGAGCACGTCTGCGTGCCGAGCCTGGCGGGCGAGGACGCGTCGCTGAACGTGGACGCGCCGTCGGGTGACGACGGCGGGACCGTGTACGTCGATGGCATGCTGATCCAGCCTGACGCGACGCCCGACTCCGGCGTTCACACGATGTGATCTCGTCCGCGCCCCACCCCCTTGCGCCGCGCCCGCTTCCCCCCCATCGATCGGGCGTGCATTTCTCGGTCGAAGACGTCGATCTGGCCGAGCTGACGTCGCGCCTGCAGGCGCGCCTGGGCGGGGCCGCGCCGGTCGGGTACCTCGACGGGCGCACCGCGCTGCGCGACGCGGTGACGGAGGAGCTGGGCTGCTCGGAGCTGGAGGCGGAGGAGATCGTCGACACGCTCGTCGCGCAGGGCTTCGTCCACTACGAAGGCAACCCCAGCGCGGCGATCGACGACGACCGGGGCTGGTCGATCCGCGGAGGCGCCCGCCAGCCGATGAGCTGAGGCGTCTGCTCGGGTATGGCGGGTGCAGCCGAGCCTCCGCCAATGGCCAACCTCGCCCCTTCCCCCGTCTATGCGTGGGCCTACGCGAACGTCTTCTTCCCGACGTGGCAGCGAGTCGTGCGCCGGCGCCCCATCCGGGCTCATCTCGCCGTGCTGGACGCGACGCAGTGGCTGCCGCGCGAAGAGCTCGAGCGAACGCGGGTCGAGTGGCTGCGCGCGCTGCTCGAGCACGCCGGCCAGAACGTGCCGTACTGGCGCGAGCTCTTCCGGCGCATCGGCTTCGATCCGCGCGGGGTGCGCCGGATGGCCGACCTCGCCGCGCTGCCGGTGCTGACGCGCGAGGTCGTGCAGGAGCGCTACGACGACCTCGTCGATCCGGCGCGCCGGGCGACCAACATCCGAAAAGGGACGAGCGGCACGACGGGCGTGCCGCTCAAGTTCCAGTACTGCAACGAGAGCGAGGCGTGGCGCCAGGCGGCGCGCCTGCGCGGCTACGGCTGGGCGGGCTACCGCCTGGGGCTGCGGACGCTGCACTACTGGGGCGCCGGCGCGCAGATCCCGAGCGGCCTGGCGGCGCACAAGATCCGGCTCGATCGGGCGCTGAGGCGCGAGGTGTACGTCGACGCCGTCCGGCAGGACGAGGCCTCGCTGCGCGCCGCCGCGCAGGAGATCGCGCGCATGCGCCCGCACTGCATCATCGCGTACACGCAGGCGCTGGCGTCGTTCGCGCGCTGGGTCGACGAGCGCGGGCTGCGCGACTGGCCCGACGTCCACGTCATCTGCGCGGCCGAGGCGCTGCTGCCCAACGACCGGGAGGCGATCGAGCGCGCGTTCGGGCCGCACGTGTTCGAGACGTACGGATCGCGCGAGACGATGCTCGTCGCGGCCGAGTGCGACGCGCACCAGGGCATGCACGTGTCCGAGGAGAACCTCGTCGTCGAGACCGTGCGCGACGGCGCGCCGGCCGCGCCGGGGGAGGCGGGCGAGGTGCTCGTGACCGATCTGCACAACTACGGCATGCCGTTCATCCGCTACGCCAACGGCGACGTCGCGACCCTGGCGCCCGAGGGGCGCTGCGCCTGCGGCCGCACGCTGCGCAGGCTCGCCGGCGTCGACGGGCGGCGCTCGGACACGCTGCGCGACGCGAACGGCGCGCCGGTGCCGGGGATGGTGTTCATCTCGCTGCTCGCGGTCGAGACGCAGATGCTGCGCGCGTTCCAGGTGGTCCAGAAGAAGAGCGGCGACGTCGAGCTGAAGGTCGTGCGCGGCGCCGACTTCGACGCGCGGCGCTTCGCCGGCCTGGCGCGCCGCATCGAGAGGTACTTCCGCGGGCTGCCGCTGCGCGTCCTCTTCTGCGAGGAGATCCCCGCGTCGCCGAGCGGCAAGCGCCGGCCGATCATCGTCGAAAGCTGATTCGCCTGCGGCTCGTCAGGCCGCGCGCATGTCCACGAACTGAGGATGTCGTGCAAGCGACGCCGTCGCGTCGGACACCCATTCGGGCAGCGCCCCGTACACCTTTCGCAGCAATCCGTCCTGCGTCCGGACGCACAATCGTGCCTCCGAACCGTCGACGGAGTTGTCGTATACGTACACGCGATCCGAGAGGCGAACGACGGCCGGAAGGTTCGCCAGCGAGCGCGCGTAGCGACTGATGATCTTCTCGATGGGCACGGAGTGGCCCCCCTCCATCACGCGACCGGCCACGCGCGCCGCGTTGATGCGTGGATCGCTCGTGCCGATGAAGAACACGCGCACGAAGTAGCCGCGGCTCTTCGCGCGCGCGACGAAGTCGAGCTTGCCCGGTGTCGAGAGCACGGTCTCGAATGCGACGCCTAG
>Ga0080006_1154912_pt1 | contig 12594 bp, 6 predicted proteins | sample RS3BMetagenome_FD_69209 | JGI IMG/M metagenome (GOLD analysis project Ga0080006, IMG submission 69209) | Ferric oxide microbial mat and aquatic microbial communities from Rainbow Spring, Yellowstone National Park, USA - RS3B (SPADES... ...
AAGGGGGTTGTCCGCCCCCCGCGGGGGGAGCCAGTCAAGGGATCGCGGCCCATCCCAGTCCATCCGCCAGGACCTGGCGACGGTCCGGCAGCGGGAGACCGAGGCCGACGTCGTGATTATTTGAATTTGCCATCGCCATCGCCATTGCCTCGTGATCGCATGGTGAACCCGCCGTCGACAGAGATGGACCGGCCGACGACGAAGCTCGGCGCCTCGCTGCAAACGCGGGCCGGGTGCCTGTCCGCTTTCTCCGGGCGGATCGTGGGTGTTCATCGCGGCCCCCTGCCCGCTCACTTTCCCGGGCCGGTGAGCGGCCGGGTTTCGCTTCGACCGTCCGGGAGGGAGACCGTGAACCGATTCCGCTCGGGATGGAGCGCGAAATAAGGGGCCAGCCAGTCGCAAGCCACCTGGAGCCACTTCTCCAGGCGGGTGGGCAGGAAGATCAGGGTCCCGCTCTTGCCCCATCCGATGAGGGTGTTGCCGTCCGGGGTGAAGCTCATCCCCATCAATTCCGGCATGTCCTGGAACGATCCGATGAGTCGACCCGTGGAAGCCTGCCAGAGTTTCAGGGTCTTGCCGTAGTAGTCGCAAGAGGCGAGCAATTCGCCATTCGGGCTGAAGCAGACATAACCGATATCTTGAAGTGTCTTGATTTCATGGTTCGCTTTTATATCCCAGAGCTTGACCTTTGCGCTCGAAATCCGGCTCAAGGCCGCCACCCGTTCGTTCGGACTTATCATGAAGTCATAGGCAAGGAAATCGATTAATTTTGGCAATGATGCGATCGTGCGACCCGATGCTAAATCTTTGATGATCATTCGGTCCTGCCCGTCGACGACCTGGATCGGAGCAGGCCCGAAGGCTGCGCCGGATCCCGGCTCGATGCCGAGGGGTCGAGTGCCGAGCCGCTTTCCTTCCTCCAACTCCCAGTATGTCGTGATGTCGGAATCGGTCGTGGCGGCGAGATAGCGATCGTGATCGAGGAACTCAACCCTCTTGGGGATGAAGCCAACAGAGAGCGGACCGATCTTGCGGCCGGTGTCTACTTCCCAGAGGATGAAGTCGCCGCTTTTAGTGATGGATTTGAGGAATCGCGATCCCGGGCTGATCTGCAAACCGGCGAATTCAAGCGCCCCATCTCGCGTCTGGATGAGGTCACGGAGGGCGTCCGGGATGGCGATCCAGCAGGAGGGAGGCGCGAATTCCCATACCTTCAACAGGCCGTCGGAGCCGCCCGAGGCGAACTGTTTCCCGCCGGGTTGGAAGCGGACCTCCGAAGGTCCCTCGTGCACTTTAACCTTGAAGACCGGCCGCCAGTCGGAGCCCCGATAACCGGAAATCGTCCCGTCAAAGGCGGAGACGACCAAGGATCGAGAGTCGGAGGAAACGGCGACACTCGCCCCTCCCGGAAGTCGCGCGAGTTCCCGGCCGTCGGGGAGCGACAGGATGACGAGCGAGTTATTTTTGTTCGCCAGGCAGGCAAGGAACTTGCCGTCGGGCGCGACAATAAATTGCTCCATTTTTTCGCCTTTCGCGAGAACCTCGCCAACATCGACCCCAAACTTCCAGGCTGTCAACCGGCCGCTGGATCCCAGCGTGAAGATCGCCTTGCCATCGGGGTACCACTGCGATGCCCGGGTCTGATCGCCCGGGTGAGACCATCTCTGGATTTCATGCCGGTTTTTGACCTCCCAGACGATGATTTCCTTGAACATGCCCGTGGTGACAACACGTTCGCCATCGGGGCTGAACTGGACCTGTTTCACCGGTCCGACCTCGCCGGAGAGGGGGGCGAGCTCCTTTCCGGTCCCTGCCTCCCAGAATCTGGCCTGATTGCTGTGGTCAACCGCCACGATCCGGCCATCGGGGCTGAACTGGACGCAATAAATGTAGCCCACGTCCTTCGTGAGGGCCTTCAACTCGCGGCCATCCTCGGTGGACCAGAGCTTGACCGAGTTGAGGCCGGATGTCGCCAGGATTTCCGAGTTCGGGCTGAAGCAGAGGTTCAAAAGACCTTGATGTTCGGAGCTTATAACTCCAATCGGGCGTCCGCTCGTTGCGTTGAATAATTTGATTAAATGAGCATCTCTTTGAGGTGCGGCGGCCAAGACGGACCCGTCGGGACTGAATCCGACCCTCAGCCAGAGATCCTCGAACTGATCCAGGTGGTTGCGAATCCGCAGGGATGGCAATCCGTCGATCAGGGCGGTGATCGGGCTGATCGTGGGGAGGGATTCCAGGTCGTTCGCGAATGAGATGTCGGACCGGGAAAGGGACTGGAGGCCCCGACCGGCCTGCATCGCCAGGAGAATGCCCTCGATCTGGTCGTCCTGGAACAGTCGAGACGCCTCGACGCCGTCCTGTTCGAGCTGGGTGCCGAGATTGGCGCGGTGGGTCGCGGCCCTGGCCTTCGCGGCTTCTTCCTTCTTGGTGATGAGATCGGACTTCACGGTCGTCAGGTCGCCGGTCGTTTTCTCGAGTTCTTCCCGGCTGTGCTTGGCGACGAAGTAGGCCCAGCCCGCCAGGCCCCCCAGGCCGATCGTGATCCCGAGGAAGGCGACGAGAAAGCGGGTGAGTCGGCGGAGTCGCCGATTCTGGGCGATCTCCCGGTCCCGCCGGGCGTCCTCGGCGGCGATGCCGGCTTCGAGAAACTCCCGCTCCTCGTCCGGGAAGTCGTCGGGCTGGCGATCGAGCCAGCGGCGGGCCTCGGCCACCCTCGCGCCGCTGAGGAGCCAGTCGGGGGCCCGGTCGTGGGCGGTCCAGTCCTTGACCTCGTCCACGATGCTCTTCTTCCAGAGCATCAGCTCGCGGCCCTCGTCGAGCCAAGCGGCCAGCTCGGACCAGACCCGGAAGAGTGACTCGTGCGCGACCTCGACCACGTCGCCGTTGGAGGTCAGCAGCCGGGCCTGGACGAATTTTTCGAGGACGGGCGCCGCCTTCTCGGGCAAGTGGGCCCATCGGGCCTGCTGGCGAGTGTACTGCCCTTCCTCGTTGACCCGGACCAGCTTGAGGAAGGCTCGACGCAATTCCGGCTCGATCTCCGGGGTCCACGCCGCGGCGTCCTTGATCTCCTGGACGACCCGGCCCACCACGCCATCCATCCGGCCGAGTTCGTCGCGATAGACCGCCAGGGTGAATCCCGCTTCGTTCTTGCACCTTTTGTTCATTTGCTCGAGCGTGAAAGCCAGGAGCGGGAGTGCGTCGGAGGTCTTGGCGTCGGACATCATCGCGTGCACCAGCCCGGGTTCGAGCGTGATCTGCGCCCGGGCCGCCGGCCCCTCGATGACCTGCGCGAATCGATCCACCGGAAGCAGGCCCAGCGGCACGTTCGCGAACGGGAGACCGCGAAGACTGGGATGATTCTGGAAGCTCCCGAGGAAGTCCGATCGGAGGGTCAGGATCGCGAAGACTCGCCCTCCCGACCGGCTCATCGTCCGCTGCAAGGTCGCCAGGAAATCCGAGGCCGCTCCCGGATCGACGCTCGGAAAAAGCTCCTCGGCCTGATCCACGACGAGGAGGACCGACGCCTCTCGCTCGCCCACCGCCATCGCCAGATCGTCGGCGATCTCCGCCAGCGCGGGCGTGGCCTCGGCCGAGGGAGGATCGTTCTTGAGCCGGTCTCGAAGAACTTTCCAGTCGGGTCGGCTCGGGCCTTCGGGAAAGGCCATGCTCAGCGCCCGGGCCAGCTCGCCCAGTGGGTTGGTCGTCGGTCGGAACGGCGGGACGATTGCCCATCGGGATCGGTCCTTGGCCAGCCGGGGCAAGATCCCGGCGCGGACCAGCGACGATTTGCCGCTGCCCGAGGAGCCGACCAGCACGAGCAGGCGAGGCTCCCTCTGGCGACGCATCTGGGTCAAGGTCTCGATCCCCTGGCGGATCTCGTCCTCGCGGCCGAAATAGATCCCGGCATCGGCCGAGTCGAAATACATCAGGCCCGGGAACGGAGGGCGGCTCGGGTTCCAGTCGAAGCTGTCGGCCGGGTCGAGCCCGGCGACGCGAAGCCCTTCGAAAAGCCGGGCAAAACCGTCGTCCTCACCCCCGCCGACCAGGTCGATCACCTGGCGGTCGGTGAGCGTGTCGACCACCTGGCAAGGTCGGATCACGATCGGGAAGATCGCCTTGCCCAGCGCCTTGGCCTGGGTGATCTCGGCGAAGCACCAGCGCGAAGCCATCGACTCCGGGCTGCAGAGCACCACCACCGCACCGGCCAGCTTGAGCTTGCGGTAAAGGTCGCGCTCCCAGAAACTTCCGGCCTTCAGACCGGCCTCGGGGTCGGAGTCGAGGAAGAGCGACCGATACCCCCGATCGCGGAGCCGATCGAGGACCTGCATCGCCGTCGACCGGTCCACGCTGCTGTGACTGATAAAAATATCGCTCACCCACAACGCTCCATCCCCAGAGCAGGCCATCGCCCTTCGACGGTCCTCGCCGCCAATCAAGGCTCTCATCTCATCATGGGGTGCTTCTTCGGGCAAGTCTCGGCTGGATGAGACCAGTCCGGTAATCGGCACGCTTGTCGCAACCGGCATGATCGTTGAAACTGAAAGGGGTTCGCGGGATTCCAGGGGATGGGATTCAATCGCGTTGGTCGATGAATCGAGGAGGGCTCGAAGGATTCGGGCGTGCCTGACCCGGTTATGAGCTTGCCGAGCTCCCAAGGAGTTCCGATGCGTCTCTCATCCAGGAAGTGGCGGTGGCTGGGCCTGGTCGGGGTCGTGCTGATCGGGGTCTTCTTCGTGGTTCGCCAGTGGGTGGTTCCCTGGTTGATCGTCCAGCAGATCGAGGCCCGGTATCACGGTCGGGTCACGGTCGGCGACTGGTGGTTCGGCTGGAACTCCGCCGGGATCAGCGGGGTGAAGCTCCAGGAGACTCCCTCGAAGGACTCCCCGACCTGGTTCTCGGCGGACCGGATCTCGACCGACCTCTCGCTTTCGAGCCTCCTCCGCGGCCAGATCATGCCGAAGCGGATCGAGATCGACCGCCCGTCGATCGACTTCCGGATCGGCGCCGATGGCCAGCCGATCACCAAGATCCCGATCGGTTCGCCGGGCAACGCGAACGAGCCGAAAGATCCCGACATCCACCTCCCTGAGATCGTCACCAAAGACGGCCAGATCACCCTGGCGCAGGATGGTCGCAAGCCCATGATCATCCACGGGGTCAACGCCCGGCTCGCTCCCGCCAAGGACGGCAGCAACCTCGAGATCAAGACCGACGACCCGACCTGGGGCCAGGTCGACGTCACCGGCCACTTCCAACCCTCGTTCAAGAACGGGACGTTTCAGATCAGATCGAGCCCCGGCTTCGTCGCCGACCCCGAGAAGCTGGAAAAGATTCCGTTCATCCCCAAGGAAGTCTGGGCGAACCTCGAACCCCGAGGCCCCGTCGACGCGAAAGTCCGGATCGACCTCGCGGCCGAGTCGAAAAAGCCCGTCACCGTTCACACCGATCTGACCCTCAAAGGGACCACGGCGCGGCTCAACTCGCTCCAGGTCACCTCCACCGACACCACCGGCCACGTCACCATTGATGACGCCCTGGTGACGGTCAAGGACCTGAAGGGGAAGACCCTCGACGGCACCATCGAGGCGAAGGGAAAGCTCGATTTCGGCCAGAAAGTGCCCAAGTTCGACCTCGACCTCCGGCTCAGGGATGTGGACGTCACCAAGGCGCCCCCGTCCTGGCAACTGGGCGAGGTCGGCGCCACCGGTCGACTCTCGGGGCGGATCGATCTGAAAGCGGCGCTCGACCCCGACGGCATCGACCTCGTCGGAACCAGCGGCCGGGCCGTCATCGAGAACGGCACTTATCAAGGCATCCCGATCAAATCGATGAGCCTCGGCCTCAAGGCTGACGGCGGCAACCTCCGCTACGAGACCCTCCCCGAAGGCTCGGTCGACAAGAACCGGCTCGACGCCCCCCTGCCCGTCCTCGCGGGTGAGGCTGCGAAAGCCGTCGATCAGGCCGATCCGGGGCTGATCCCCGCGCCCGTCCTGGCCGCCTTGCCGCTGCTCGATCTGGCCTCGCGCAACCAGGGAATTTTCGGATGGCTGGCGTACCTTGGCAAGGAGGCCATCGCCTACCAGATCCAGCAGGAGCACCACCGCAAAAAGGGAGGGCTCCGCCTGCCCAGGACGATCACGACCAAGATCGAACTCGAGGACGTCGACCTCGTGACGATCCTCGGCAAGGCCAGGAAATACGGGGTCATCATCCCCTTCCCCGTCGCGGGCCGGTTCTCGATCAAGGCGACCATGACCATCCCCCTCGACTCGCTCGCCCAGATCAAGCTCTACGCCTTCGAGGGAGACGCGACCCTCAAAGCCGCGTCGATCGACCACGTCGACCTCGGCCTCGTGCGGACCCATCTCCACCTGGCCGACGGCGTCCTGGAACTCTCCGATTTTCGGGGTCAGTTTGTCGATCATCCCGCCGGGAACGCCTTCAACCCCCCGAGGCCGACGGACCCACCGCCCCCGGTCGGTCCCTTGCCGTCGGGCGGATTCCGCGGCAATATCCGGGCGGCGATCGCCCCTCGGGGGCTGGCCTCGGCGAAGTTCGAAGGGAACCAGCTGCCGCTCGGCGAGATCTTCGCCCCCGTCTTGCCCACGCCGACCCCGCTGGCCGGCGACGCGACCCTCCAGATCACCGCCAGCGCGGATCTCTCGAAGGTCCAGGACTCGAAAACCTGGTCGCTCCGGGGGCAGGTCGATAGCCGTCGGATCAAATATGAGGACGCCGTCCTCGACCAGGTGACGTCAACCATTCGGGTCGAGAACGGCCGGGTCACGGTCCCCGACTTCGCGGCCAGACTGCTCGGCAAGCCCCTGAATGCCCGGGGGAACCTGGAGATCGCCGCGCCTTATCGGTTCGACGGCGGCATCACGATCGAAGGCTGGGAGATCGCCGAGGCCTGGAAGCTCGTCCCGGGCCTGAAGGGCTCGCCGCCGGTCTCCGGCAAGCTCGACGCCAAGGGAGAAGCCTCGGGCGACCTCCGGCCGTTCGCGATCTCGACCCACGGCGCGGCCCGGGTCCTCGGGGCGAAGGCCGCCGATGCCCCCATCGGCAATGTCGGCTTCCAGTGGAAGACCGACGCCGACGTCATCGCGATCAGCGGCCTCGAACTCTATGCCTTCGGCGGCAAGACCACCGGCGAAGCCCGGATTCCGACCAGGAAAGATCAACCAATCCACGCCTCGGCCACCTTGAAGGGGATCGACTCGGCCAAACTCTCCGCCGCCTTCCTGGGCAAGACCATCGCCCTGTCGGGCAAGGCGGACGGCAAGATCGATCTGACGATGCCGCTCGACGCCTCGACGATCGACGGTCGGGCCACCCTCAACTCCTCGGAACTCAAGATCCGCGAGGGCTCGGGACGGTCGGTCGACGTCCAGTCGCTCCTGGTCCAGGCGGTCGCGAAAAAAGGGGCGATTGATTACGAGATCACCGCCGACAGCCTGGGCGGCAAGCTCCGGTTCCACGGCTCGGCGCCGGTCATGAAGGACCTCGCCCGGGTCGTCGCCGAGGGAGAAATCCTCGCCGTCGGCTTCCGCCTGGGGGATCTCTGGAAGTCGATGGGGATGTCGAACAACCTGTCCAAACTCGACGGCCTGGGGGCCTTTGACGCCAACATCCGCGCTCCGATCAAACCCTTCCAGCTCTCCGGTCGAGGCCAGTTCGAGCTTCGCGAGCTGCGCTATGGCGCCTTGCCCAGCCTGGGGAACCTCAAGGGGATCGCCTCGCTCTCGCCGAACTCGTGGCGGATCGACAACCTGCATGGCGACCTCCTGGGCGGGATCGCCACCGGCGAGGCCCGGGGCGAGACGATAGCCGGCGGGTCGAAGCAGGTCGCCTTCGACTTCCGGGTCGACCGGGCGTCGTTATCGAAAATGATCAAACTGGTCCCCAGCCTCGCCCACGACCTCGAAGGGTTCGGCACGGTCCAGGTCTCCGGCCGGATCTCCGAGGCGATCCAGGCCAACGCCGAGATCCTGGTCTCCCGGGCCAGGATGCTCAACCTGCCGATCACCGACCTCCGCCTGCCGGTCGAGATCGAGATGAACCCCGCCACCGGCGCGGGGTCGATTCACGCCAGGCACTGGACCGCCCATATCGCCGGCGGCCATGTCCGGGGCAGCGCCCGGAACCGGTTCGGCCACGATCAGTCGTTCAACACCGAACTCCAGCTCACCGGCGTCGACCTCGAAGTGCTCTCCCGGCTGCACCCGACCGGCAAGAAACCGCCGACCGGCAAGTTCTCGGGCAAGATGACGCTCCAGGGTCCGAACACCCAGCAGCTCGAAAAGATCCGGGGGCGGGTCGACCTCGACCTCAACGACGCCTCGCTCTTCGAGGTCCCCCTGTTCAAGGAACTCGACCGCTTCCTCGGCTCGACCGGCGGCGGCCTCTTCGAGGACGGCGACGTTCACGGCGTCATCTTCAACCGGACCCTGGTTCTCGAACGGATGACCCTGACCGGCCGACTGGTCCAGTTGCACGCGACCGGCACGATCGGCTTCAACGGCGGCCTGAACCTGGAAATCCTGGTCAACACCGGATCCACCCTCTCGAACCAGGAACTGGCGCTCCTGAACGTGATCCCCGGTCTCGGCCGGGTCCTCGGCGAAGGCGAGGAAGCGCTCCGGCGAGTCGCCAGCGTCCTGGAAAGCAGCCTGCTCAAGTTCCGGGTCACGGGAACAACCACCAATCCTCACGTCCAGCTCGACCCCGCGGTCACCATCGGCAGCGGAGCGGTCGGGTTCTTCTCCTCGGTGGTCAGGGTGCCGGGGCGGTGAGAATTCAGCAAGTAGACTTCGATGAATTACATTGGCAAGTGACACGAAAGAGCTTACATCACAACAGCGGGCTGGTCATAAGCGAGCGAGAAACACCGATTCGGCCCATCGTACGCCAGCAGGCATCGATCCAGGACATCGCGGCCGAGGAGCATGTCAACCTTCAGTCCGGATAGCTTGGATGATCCGATGACGGGAAGATCCTCGGCCATGGGGCCAGGTTGATCTCCGGCCGAGGCGAGATCGACCACGTAGACGTCCATCATCAACGCGACGTCGCCGGTCGAGGCCGTGAAGACGTTCACGTCGGAAACCGGGTCGAGGCCGAGTGCTTCGAGGATGGCCAGCGAGACCTGGGACCGCCCGGCTCCGGTGTCAAGCAAGGCATTCACCGCAACGAGGCCGGGTACCGGGTCGCCGGATTGGCGACGCTCCTCGGCCTGGGTCGTGCTCATGGTCAGGTAGAGTTCGACCATGGGCCGGCCGGTGTGATCGATCCGGACGTTCAGGACCGGCATGGTTCGGAGGCACCCGACTCGGCCGCCGGCTCTTCGGCCAGGACTTGCTTGATGTAGAGAGGACCCTGGCCGAACCGACGAAGTCCCTCCCGGTACGCGGATCGGAAGTCGGCGAACGGACCGGCCATCGCTTCGCCGACGAAGACCACGAAGGTGCCGGGGTCGGAGCGGAGCAGGTCCGCCTTGCGAGACTGGTAGGCCGCGCGTTCCGTCGTGTAGCCCAGGTGGGTCCGGGGCTTCAGGGTCAGGGCGGCGCCGACGTCGGGTCCGATGGTCGCGGTCGATGGCAACGCGGGCTCACTCATCGGTGTTTCGAGATTCGAGACCGGACGGACCTTGCCCTGTCGCTTGCCCATCGGGTGGCCAATCGAGGCGGGTCGCCGTCTTCGCTTCTTCAGGTTCAAGCCCATCCGATCACCCTCCCCTGGCTGATTATACGACTTCGGGCGGAACGTTCAACCAGGCCTTGATTTCGAGGAGATGACACGCAATCGTTCGCGAATTCGCCACGAAAACTCTGCTAGAACCCCCGCGAAATTAAGGAATATGAGTTCGAAGGGAATGAGCCCACCACTTCGAAACGGTGGGACTTCCACACCCCCATCGAACGGATCGAGGCCCGACCATGATCGTCAGCGCCGCCCGCAATCTCGCCAGCCAGACCAACGGCTCGAAGTCCAAGGGTCCGATCACTCCCGAAGGCAAGGCCGTCTCCCGCGCCAATAGCTTCAAACACGGCCTGACGGGAGCCGGGGTGGTCGTGCCCGAGGAAGACGCCGCCGAGGTGGCCCACCGCTTCGACGCCCTGCAAAAGCAGTTCAACCCCGCCACGCCGATGGGCCAGATCCTCATCCTCGTCCACCGCGTCGCTTTTCTGTCGGTCCGCTTGGAGCGATCCGCCCGTCAGGAAGCCGCTTTCCTCGGCGAGAAGATCCGCCACGCCCGCGAAGATCACGACGAAGAATGTCAGAGCGAGGTCGACCGCCTGCTCGCCGATCTCGCCCACCAGCCTTCGCTCTCGGTCCGCAAGCTCCTGCGGACCCCCGAAGGAATCGACGCCTTGATGATGTCGTGGGAAGGCTTGAAGGACGACCTCAACCGACCGACCTTGAACCACTGGACCGCCCGGCACGATGCACTGGCGCATCATCTGACGGGTCGTCGGGTCGAGGATATCCCGATCTCGCGGATTCACGAATTATCGACGGCGATCTGGGGAGATTTCGGACTCCTGCGCAACCAGGAAGGCGAGGGGCTCGACATCGACGATCGGCGGGCCTGGGCGCGCGACCTCCTGATCGAGCTGATCAACGAGGAGTTGAACGTCCTGAAAATCTGTCGAGAAGGTCTCGACCTCGAAGGGTTCGAGCAGGACCGCGAGGAAGCCGGTCAGCGAGCCCTCTTCGACCTGTCCAAGGCCGCCATCCTGGCCCGACGCTACGAGGCCGCCGCCGAGCGCGGGATGTTCCGCGCCTTGAAGGAACTCCGCCAGGTCGAGGAGGCGGCGACCGAAGCCCCTCAAGTTTCCCCATCTTGCCCAGGGGTGCCGTTGGGTTCGTTTGGCAAGGCGGATCAAGGCCAGTCTGAGCCCGACGTGGCCTGGTGGGAGCAGGTCTCGGACGCCGATTTGACAACGGTTTTGGGGTCAAATCGGGCCGAAATTGACCCCATATCGATCGATTTTGGGGGTCGCGGGGGGGTGAAATCGCGGATTTCGACGACCTGATCGGCGGAGGGGATGGACGACGCTCAAATGTTAGCTGTTGTCCTGTCCCCGGCCACCTATCGATGAAGACCGACCCGTTGGCCACGACCTCTTCTTATCGGCGACGGGTCGGTTCGCCGGCGGCGTTGTCGGCGAGTTGCGGGCGGCCGGTCGTGGCGTTGGGTCGGCGAGACTGGAGGACGACTTCTTGAAAGCTCTTGCGCTTGAGCGGGTCGATCTGATCCTGCTTGACGACCACCGAGCAGGCCCAGGTCGGGTAATTCTCGACCATCCGACCCATCAGGGAGACAAACCAGCCCGCTTCCTGGACCTGGTCCTCAAGGACCTTGTCGAGCAGCGGCCGGACCGTCTTGGCCAGGGCTTTCCAGCCTTTGGAGTCGACCTTGACGAAGACCTCGACCTCGTGCGAGATCCAGGGGTCGCCGTTGGCTTCCTTGTAGTAGCCCGAGTGGACGACCAGCAGAATCCGACCGCTGAGGCGGGCGTTGCCTCGGGGGCTGACGTAGTCGAGATCGCTGAGCAGGACGTGAAGGCGGGGGGATCGGACCAGGTATTCCCAGGTCGCCGTGGCTCCGGCGCCGTCGGTCCCCTGATAGCGGTTGGGGTCCATCTGCTTGAGCTTCACTGGCGAGGCGGCGAGGTCCTGCCAGAGCGCCAGGGTGATCGCCGGCTCGTTCAGGAGGCTCAGATAGACCTTGGAATGACAGGGGAAGGTGTCCGCCGACCCTTTGCGGTGCATCGTATGTTCGCGAATCACCTCGACGACGGCGTCGCGGTGCTGGGGGGGAATTTTATCGAGAGGCAGGACCGTGGCCGGGTCCATCGACCGGGGGCCGGCGGGCAAGGCCGTCGGTGGCGCGGAGGCGGCCAGGAAGGCGACGAGGCCAAAGACCAGGGTCGCTACCTTTCGGCGCGTCGCGAGGGAAGTCATGAGCGCTCCCGGTTTAAGATCGGGCGGTCCCATCCTCGAAGGCTCGGGTTCTCCACCCCGAGACTTCCAGGTCCGCTCCTTATTGATCGGCCCAAAACCGCGATTTCGTCACCCTCGAAATTCCGATTGACACGATTCTCGGAGTTGCTCACCCGCCCGGGAGGGGGTCGACCGGCCATCGTTGAGGTTGTGCATTCTGGTCGTGCGAAGACATCCCCCACCCCGGCCCTCTCCCACAAGGGGGGAGGGAGACAGACGCAAGCGTCGTCGCTTTCTTATCAGCCGTCTTTTCTGGTCCCCTCCCCCCTTGGTCTTTGTTTAGCCCAGGCGTTCACGCCTGGGAAGGTGGGAGAGTCGGTTGTCAACAGCCCCCTTCAGGGGGCTTGCCACCGGCTTCAGCCGCATAAGAGGATTGGCCTGAAGGCGATCGGAGTGAAGCCCCCTGTAAGGGGGCTGTTTCGTCGGTCGATCTGTTTCCCAGGCGTGAACGCCTGGGCTAAACAAAACCGCCCCTTGTGGGGGAGGGCCGGGGGGGAGGTGTCGTCGCACGACCAGAAATTCTGCGACACCCGACCGAGAGCCGCTCGAAGAAGTGGCCTTGCCGCTTTGGGGGGTCTCATTATG
>Ga0080006_1154910_pt1 | contig 12592 bp, 2 predicted proteins | sample RS3BMetagenome_FD_69209 | JGI IMG/M metagenome (GOLD analysis project Ga0080006, IMG submission 69209) | Ferric oxide microbial mat and aquatic microbial communities from Rainbow Spring, Yellowstone National Park, USA - RS3B (SPADES... ...
TGTTGTTTTAGAAAACCCTCGTCCTGTTTTTGAGGTAGCCCTGAAGCGTTCAACGGAGCTCCTCAGCCCAAAGGTTTGGTGCACGTGGTTTTGGAACCCCGCTCGAATCACGGCTTCACGGTACCATGGACCCCTATCCGTGAGTATAACGGGGTCTCCGAGACACCTTGTTCTCAGTCCACGGAGAAACCTGAGCGCGTTCTCTGTTGTCCTCGTGAGTGAAACACCCAACCAGATGGGTTGCCTCGTTACAGCGTCCACACCAACCCACACCTACAGTGGTTGGCCCCCTACACTTCACCACAGACTCGTCAACAGCGATGAATACTCACGTGGCTTTGGGTTGAAGCTCAGCTTCTCCTCAACCTTTCTCGTCCACTCCTCAACACTCGACTTCGAGACTGGCTCTGAGAGTAGACCGAAGAAGCTAGATGTTTTTCTGAGGCTTAACCCAAAGGCGTTTAGGAGCACAGCCATCACCTTGAGCTCGTGAGAACCTCTTCTTGTTCCTCACGAAAACATTTAAATTCCTAAAGAATGTAAAGACATCCGTGGTGGGATCCACGGGTAGTCACCAATTCCGAACCGTGGCGCCCACCACTTAAGCCTTATCCGGACAGGATCTATAGCGATGGGAAAGGAATATAAGATACTTAGAAATTTTAATTAACGTGAGGCTCATCACGTTAAAGTTCACTTCCCCCTATAGTATAGGAGAAAGAGAAAACCATATCGATGCAATAACTTTGTACCGAGCATTAATTAAGGCTCTAACCCTTCTCGAAGAACCATTCGACGAAATAAAAAATGGAGAGGTTAAATTTTCTTCGACATTTCCAGTAGTTAATGGAAAACTGTATTTGAAAATTCCATACAGAATAGTCAAATGTACAGATAGGGATAAAGAAAAGATGTTAAAGAAAATAGAGTACATTGATGCCGACATTTTCAAAAAAGTATCTCCTCCCTACACGCTAGAGTGCGAAAATGACGTAGGCTACCTAGTAGGTGACGGTGAAAAAGTTAAATTAGACTCAAACTTTCTCCAATCTTACGGGGAAAGTGTAGTGCAGTACAAGAACAGAATGGACAGAGTAAATAACTCCGCCGATATCTACTCAACCTCATCTTTTATCCCCAATACCCCTGTAGGATTTCTGGCAACTGGCTGGAATAACAGGCTTGAAAAAGCGTTAAAACTACTCGAAAAACTGGGAATAGGAAAAGACAGGAACTTGGGATACGGTAGGTTCACTGTGCAGGAGGTCAAGGATATTGACCTAACGTTACCGAATAGAGAGTATAAGTACGTCACCGGTAGAGCGTATACGGAAGGCGAGTATCTCTCAGAAAAATTAGAGAGAGCACAAATTATAGGTGGAGATATGGATGCTGTATTACACTCAATCTTAGTTCTTTTACCCGTAGGTTCGTTGATCAAAGAAACGAAAAGGATCGTACTAGAAGAAAATAATAATATAGTAATAGTAGATCCCATAGCTCTGTGAGCGTGAAAATGATTTATATAACTGATTCTAAAGGAGAAGGTAGTCCTTGTTTAAAGGTTTATGATGGAAACGTGCTGAAATGGTACTACTGTAATGATGAGAGAGAGTTATTCTCGTCTTTGATAAACTTACTTAAAGGCGAGAAAAATTTCAGAATCTATAACGTTTACGGTAAAAGAATTTACATTCCCCACGAACCTAGGGAGTTTGTGGTCAAGGAAGGGTTGGAAGAGTTTGAGGGAGTGATATACGATTTATCAAAGGTGTTAACACTGATCAAGATATCCAAGGAAGTGAACCTACATAAGAGGTTTGTAAAGGTTAAGTTAAAGGATAAGGTTAACGCCGAAGAGATACTAAAATTGGGAATAAGAATAGTTAAGCCAATACAATTGCCTAGCCTTTACGGTTCTAGAGAGTAAAAACAGTGCGAGCTAGGTCGGTACAAAAATATACATTCTTGAATAATCTACGCTATATTTCAATTTACCAAAAGATTTAGCAACACTACGTGAGGTTAAGTTGGCAAATGTTATTTCTAAATTTCTCTCTAGAGCAACCTTAATGCTATCTTTATAACGTTAAAATTAGAAGGAGGGTCTTAGATAAGAGATGTTATCGAAAAACGATTGTAGCTGGATTAGACAGTGTTGGGCATTGCAGCCACACGTGGAGGACCGTTATCCATACACCATCGAAAAAACAAGGGTCTCCTTATAATTTGGAGACTAAAACCTAATTGTGTGATGCAACACACATGTAAGGATATACGGTGTTCAACCCTCTAAAGTGCCGCAACAGGTCGTGGTTTTTTACCCCAAGGGTTTAGATTTGAGTGTTCAACCCTCTAAAGTGCCGCAACTACAGCTCGGTATTAAAATAGTTTAAGACCATCATAGACTATATCGGTCAGATAGGGGGTAAAATAGCTCATCGACTACACAACATGGATTTATGCGTTTGGATAGAACCATCTCAAGTGCACGTGATGGGAGGCGAACCCGCGGAAAACGCATATTCATTGTAAGAGGAATAAAAAAGAAGTCAGTCAAAGAGAAGGCCCAAGCAGTGCCACCATCTATATCAAGGCCCTGATCATAGGTTGTGAGAAAGGAACCACAGGCGCCCACACTCCAACTTGCTAGGCTTGTTTCCTGCCGAATGCATCCCTACCTATGATGGACCAGACCCCGCGAACCAAGCCAAGTGGGTTCAGCCGCCCCATCAATAAAGGTGACGGGTTCAAGCCTCTGAAACTGGTGAGGAGGCATGCAGCGGTCGGTCGTGAACGAAGCCAAGCCGTGACGAACAGCGAATGCGTAAACTTCCAGTGACCCAGACAGATGGATGGCACACCTATATGTGTGGTTTTCTGTGACTAAAAGTGATGTGACATCTGGGAGCTCTCTCCACTACACCCTTCTATTCTCCCCGAGAGGGGAGGCTCTAAGATCCAATGTGCAAGTGATAACAAACCTAAATTCTACTTGGTAGAAAGTGATCCGTGGTATATGAGTTTGCTTTTGAATAGCACGAGCTTGTTCTCAAACAACACGAATACGCGCAAACTAGTTTGGGATAAACGTGGTCAAGATTACCCCGGCATCCACGTCCAACTACTATAACTCGCCTTTCATAAGGATTATGAAACAACCCCAGCAGCCGTAGAAGGCGGTCCTGCATAACCAATGTTTAGAATACGCGAAAAGCTGAGGTGGCCACATGTAGTGAATCTTTCAATTCCTCATTTTAGGATACTGGCGCTCAGGCTTCTGGACACAGATGCCGCGGCTAGGCCTTTCAATTCCTCATTTTAGGATACAAGAAGCATATAATGAATGGCTTGAAAACAATAGAGAAAACTTTCAATTCCTCATTTTAGGATACAAGAATACTAGCAAAGCATCCAACAAAGCTAAAAGTGTTCTTTCAATTCCTCATTTTAGGATACCTGCATAACTTAGGTAGGGGCCTACCGCTAACACGTTCACTTTCAATTCCTCATTTTAGGATACAGTGTGATAGATGAACCAACATTAGCATAAGCGTTAGCCACCTTTCAATTCCTCATTTTAGGATACCAGAATATATCACTCTCTTCACCACATTTAGAACACCTAATCTTTCAATTCCTCATTTTAGGATACAAGAACGAGTATAAGGCCAAAAAGTTACTTAAGAAACTCTTTCAATTCCTCATTTTAGGATACAGCTCTGTGATAAGCGACCATAAACTAGCCCACAGGTAACTCTTTCAATTCCTCATTTTAGGATACCGAAGGTTAGGGAACTCACTGAACGTGAAAGGAACGACAAGCTTTCAATTCCTCATTTTAGGATACAAAATGTGGGACGCTATTAATTCTCTATCGCTTTTTACATTCTTTCAATTCCTCATTTTAGGATACAGGCGAAGAGCGCCAACAGGTGAAAAACCCATGTCTCTGAACTTTCAATTCCTCATTTTAGGATACTGCCCCGTGTGCGGAGTGTGGCTGTGCCACTATTGTCTTTCAATTCCTCATTTTAGGATACTCGTCCTAGTGGTTCTTGGTGCTGGTTTCGATGGGTTGATACTTTCAATTCCTCATTTTAGGATACACCTCTACGTGGTGCGGGGGAGGCAACTGTCCAGAACTTTCAATTCCTCATTTTAGGATACCGTGGACCAAAGAGTACGAGAGCGCAAACATGGTCTTTCAATTCCTCATTTTAGGATACCGGGTGGTTAGTGTATCGCGGGAAGGTACTCACAAGGTCCTTTCAATTCCTCATTTTAGGATACCCGTGGGCCAGACCAGACCCCCTCCACCACGAGAAGGTTCCTTTCAATTCCTCATTTTAGGATACCAGTTTGGTGTTTCTTACGGTAGGGGGGTTCTTCTCTTTCAATTCCTCATTTTAGGATACAGGGAGCAGGCTGTGAGGCTGGACGCAGTAGACACTTTCAATTCCTCATTTTAGGATACGCGTGGGCTCTCGTACCGATCTCGGAGGCGGGTGACACTTTCAATTCCTCATTTTAGGATACACAGACCTCTGGGTGCTACCCAGCCGTGGTGGACATGGTCTTTCAATTCCTCATTTTAGGATACGGGTAAACGACGCCTCCAGACCTCGTAGCCACCATACTTTCAATTCCTCATTTTAGGATACATACAGCACCAGTTTGTACGCTCCTTGAAGCGTGTCTTTCAATTCCTCATTTTAGGATACTTCGAGGTCTATATTATACGCATGAACGGTCAGGAAGCTTTCAATTCCTCATTTTAGGATACGAGCGCGGGTACCGTGAAGTGGAGAACAAGGGCACCCGTCTTTCAATTCCTCATTTTAGGATACAGGCAAAGGGGAAAGGGGGGACGTAGGTGTCGCAACAGCAACTTTCAATTCCTCATTTTAGGATACCATCATCGTAAATACCTACGAGCACGGGCGGATCAGTTCTGCTTTCAATTCCTCATTTTAGGATACGGTTTTCTAGATGTAGAGCACTTTGTTGGTAATCTGCACACCTTTCAATTCCTCATTTTAGGATACCCCTAACAGGCTCCAGTCTTGGGTTTCAACTAAATCTTTCAATTCCTCATTTTAGGATACCTGGTAAATCGTTTTCAGTTGTCTGGTGTGGTCCTCTTTCAATTCCTCATTTTAGGATACCTTCAGGGAGGAGAGGAGCAGGTACCTTCAAGTGTACGACTTTCAATTCCTCATTTTAGGATACGTTGAAAACAACGCTCCCCCGATGGCTCCAATCTATTTTGCTTTCAATTCCTCATTTTAGGATACGTTAGAGTCGATAGGTGAAGTTATTATTACGTTGTTTATTCTTTCAATTCCTCATTTTAGGATACCCACTGGGGGCTCTGTGGAGCCCCGTCAGAAGCACTAGTTCTTTCAATTCCTCATTTTAGGATACTTTCCTCCTCTATTTCCTCGTATGTCTTCCCTTCCTCCACTTTCAATTCCTCATTTTAGGATACCCTCGATGGTCCACCACCCGCTCTGGGTGGAGAACACGTCTTTCAATTCCTCATTTTAGGATACAGGAGGAAGAGGAAGGGGAGGAGGATACCATTGTGCTGAGCTTTCAATTCCTCATTTTAGGATACTTATTACAAACAACGGTTCTGCGACGGGTACTTTTGGTGTCTTTCAATTCCTCATTTTAGGATACAGGATATTAATATAACACTGAACGCTGCGGCTACACGCATCTTTCAATTCCTCATTTTAGGATACCTACACCCTGCTTCCAAGCCTCGTCACTCGACGCATCTTTCAATTCCTCATTTTAGGATACTCAGGGGAATTATGACACCGAGTTGTATCATGATATCTTTCAATTCCTCATTTTAGGATACGTGAATAATACCTAGTCGTACTTGCATCAAATGTTGCAAAACTTTCAATTCCTCATTTTAGGATACGTGGTAACATGACGGTTTATGGTTTTGTTGCTATTCAAGCCTTTCAATTCCTCATTTTAGGATACGGCGCATATCTGTGTGGCGTCAAGGGCATGCGTGGGTCTTTCAATTCCTCATTTTAGGATACCCGTGGGCACACGCATATAGAGCCGTGAGCCTATCTCTTTCAATTCCTCATTTTAGGATACTCATTGAAACTATCGGTGTAAATCGCTTGAAGAGTGTAGTCTTTCAATTCCTCATTTTAGGATACCTGAGTGGATACAGGCGCACGGTAGTCAGCACCTCAACTTTCAATTCCTCATTTTAGGATACTTGAGGGATGTACCCTATAAAGAGGCAATTCAAAAGGTGACTTTCAATTCCTCATTTTAGGATACCCACAGCAAACCACTGGGCAAACAGCGCTTGACACGCCTTTCAATTCCTCATTTTAGGATACCTAGCCATTTTCTTGTTTATTTCCCAAAACCGCTCTTTCAATTCCTCATTTTAGGATACCGGTCAGACACTGAATACCTTCAGCAAAGTGATTTACCTTACTTTCAATTCCTCATTTTAGGATACACTTGGTGGCGAAAGAAGGATAATAGATGTCTCGAAAGCTTTCAATTCCTCATTTTAGGATACACAAGCTGCGGTATGACATCACTGCGTATAATGTCTTTCAATTCCTCATTTTAGGATACTAAACCACTTGGTATATTTTCAACGCTTTTTTCTGCTTCTTTCAATTCCTCATTTTAGGATACAGGGGAGCGTAGGGCGTGGTGGTGTCATATACCCGTTGTTCTTTCAATTCCTCATTTTAGGATACGTGGTGATGGGCTACACCACCCAGCGCCATCTGCTTGTCTTTCAATTCCTCATTTTAGGATACAATACTTACTCTTCCACCCGCACCCAAGGAGAGACAGGATCTTTCAATTCCTCATTTTAGGATACACTTTGTTGGGGTCAAGCACAAGCACTAGCCCAGTGTCTCTTTCAATTCCTCATTTTAGGATACACACCAACGGTGAAAAAACGGTTAGGCGCACGGATAGTTCTTTCAATTCCTCATTTTAGGATACCGGCACGAACTTTACAGAGTACTCTCGTCTCCACATTTTCTTTCAATTCCTCATTTTAGGATACGTAAATGGTGGCTCAGACGCGAAGGTGAAGCCCTTTATCTTTCAATTCCTCATTTTAGGATACGCGGACTTGTGGGTTACGCCGCCACGACTGACCCAACTGCTTTCAATTCCTCATTTTAGGATACTGAACCCGGTCAGCGCCGAACGCCAACACGGCTTGTTGTACTTTCAATTCCTCATTTTAGGATACATGGCTGTGGTCGATACAGACTTCCAGGGAATATACTATTCTTTCAATTCCTCATTTTAGGATACCCTTAACCGCATAGAACACACGGAAATGATGACATATACTTTCAATTCCTCATTTTAGGATACAGGCGGCTGAGAACCTGCCGCCTACCCCGTTTCTGGAGCACTTTCAATTCCTCATTTTAGGATACAAACCTCTACGTGATAGGCACAGCTGCGGGCGACACAGTCTTTCAATTCCTCATTTTAGGATACTTGCTAAAATATTTGACGCGCTAGAACTCGTACCATTCCCTTTCAATTCCTCATTTTAGGATACTCGACGAAGATGAAGAGCTCTTCACGCCGCTGAACCATGAACTTTCAATTCCTCATTTTAGGATACGTTCTTTGACAACTTCAAGGTAGACAGCCTCCTTTTCCTTTCAATTCCTCATTTTAGGATACTCATCTTCCGCGGCGTTCGGCAAGTGCTCAGCGCCGACTTTCAATTCCTCATTTTAGGATACCGGATAGTTCTCAACGTCGACCATAAGGTTACCAGCTGAATCTTTCAATTCCTCATTTTAGGATACCACTACTTGGTAACCTCACGCTTGACTTACTGGCGAAGGCCTTTCAATTCCTCATTTTAGGATACCCGTAAAGGTGTTTGCGGTCATGTTATGACCATATCAGTATATTCTTTCAATTCCTCATTTTAGGATACATGTGTTGTTTGATTTTAACATCCTCATCACCCCTTAGGCTTTCAATTCCTCATTTTAGGATACTACAACTTGGACTAGATATACCTGAGGATATATTCTTTCAATTCCTCATTTTAGGATACATGCCCTTGGCTATCCACGTAGTTTAATGTGATTTTCTTTCAATTCCTCATTTTAGGATACGGTGTCCCGAAACTTTAAGTGGCCACCAGTACCTTCTAGTCTTTCAATTCCTCATTTTAGGATACACTGTAAATTATTAGCGTGTAGTAACGGGAACTTTATCTTTCAATTCCTCATTTTAGGATACTTGAGGCCGCGTTCAACGATTGGCTCTCCGAGCTCAACAACTTTCAATTCCTCATTTTAGGATACTGTGGAAAGCGGGTGGAAAACAGAGGAACTGAAGAGTGGTCTTTCAATTCCTCATTTTAGGATACTGAGCGGCGGCCTCTGGGTCTACGACTTCGAGCGCTACGACTTTCAATTCCTCATTTTAGGATACCGGGTGGTGGTGGCACACCAGCTGGGGGTGCATGAAAGACTTTCAATTCCTCATTTTAGGATACAGGCGAAAGAAAAATGAAGATTAATGCTAAGAAAATTATAGCTTTCAATTCCTCATTTTAGGATACAGTGTAATGGGTGACACAAGCTTATAATACGGGTTGTCCCTCTTTCAATTCCTCATTTTAGGATACTGAACGCTTAAACGCCAATGGGATAATTCTTTGGCGCCCATCTTTCAATTCCTCATTTTAGGATACATACTTGATACCGCTTGGTGCTGTAATAGTGAAGGGCGACTTTCAATTCCTCATTTTAGGATACCTACAATATCAATCATATATGCCGTCGTGGTAGAGTTTTCTTTCAATTCCTCATTTTAGGATACGTGTCAACCCTTCTTCTCTCTTTGTTTGGTCAACGGTTCTTTCAATTCCTCATTTTAGGATACCTCAAAAATGAAGCTTACAATCAACGATTCAAACATAATATACTTTCAATTCCTCATTTTAGGATACACATAGTGCGGGCGGTGATACGTGTTAATGTCGTTACTGTCTTTCAATTCCTCATTTTAGGATACTCTACCTTGAAGTTGTAAAAGAACCAAACTACTACTTTCAATTCCTCATTTTAGGATACAGAGCTCTGGCGCTGTGGTGTCTCACTCTGTGCTCTTTCAATTCCTCATTTTAGGATACTCAGCGGTCTCGGGTCTAGTAACCTACACATTGGATGAACCTTTCAATTCCTCATTTTAGGATACTTAAGGGGTGTGAAATAGTATAAGTATGTCTCAACTTTCAATTCCTCATTTTAGGATACAGGCGTTACGCCTAGCTAAGCAACTCATCGATGAAGTAGACTTTCAATTCCTCATTTTAGGATACACGACGAAGTTGAGGGGCTTAAGAGGGGGTTGGGTGTCGACTTTCAATTCCTCATTTTAGGATACAAGCCTCTCACGTGTTCCTATGAGCGCCACCCTTAGTGTCTTTCAATTCCTCATTTTAGGATACTTAACCCCCGCCGAAGAGACGGCGAAAACCGCTAACTTTCAATTCCTCATTTTAGGATACCACACTTCACTCATTATTTAACCCACCACGTCCAACTGTGCTTTCAATTCCTCATTTTAGGATACTCCAATTACTACGACAAAATATTCCCCGTGGAGCCGGATCTTTCAATTCCTCATTTTAGGATACCGGGCGCCGCTGCGCCGCCCGCTGCTAGCGCGCTCTCCTCTTTCAATTCCTCATTTTAGGATACTATTTTCGCATCGCTGCCGCCCGGCACGCTGTGGCTCTTTCAATTCCTCATTTTAGGATACTGAGTCTTCTGTTTACCTATCATCACGGGAAGAGTCTCTTTCAATTCCTCATTTTAGGATACCACAAATAGCGCAAAAACTGCACCTACCCATGAATCCTTTCAATTCCTCATTTTAGGATACATACGAGTATCGTGGATGGAAGCGTTGGGTGTACAAACTTTCAATTCCTCATTTTAGGATACACGGTGCGCTAGCAGGTACGCAGGTAGGCGGTACAGCCAACTTTCAATTCCTCATTTTAGGATACTAATGAATGTATTCCAAATTCCAAAAGCGCAGCAAGAATCTTTCAATTCCTCATTTTAGGATACGCTGGGGCAGTTTGACACGCAAATCACTTACAGAGTCTTTCAATTCCTCATTTTAGGATACTGAAGGGTTCACCAATGTAACCGTGGCGGTAACACTCTTTCAATTCCTCATTTTAGGATACTGGTTGTGCTTCTCGTAAGGCATGTATTACAAGCACAACTTTCAATTCCTCATTTTAGGATACAGTAGCTACTACCCGCCTACATTAATCGAAAAGTATGCGTCTTTCAATTCCTCATTTTAGGATACGGGCACCTACACGGCTGGTGCTGGTAACATTATACTAAGCTTTCAATTCCTCATTTTAGGATACCGTACTTGCATCAAAACTAGCGAACAAAAAGTTTCTTTCAATTCCTCATTTTAGGATACCGGTTGGTGCTGCTCGTGGTGTCTATAGGGCGCTTGATGGCTTTCAATTCCTCATTTTAGGATACCCATAAGCACATCCCACGCATCAGGCGGTGAACCAAGCTTTCAATTCCTCATTTTAGGATACTGACCTAGCCGATAAATATGTGAAAACTATTTACCTTTCAATTCCTCATTTTAGGATACAGGAAAACTTCGACCTCATTGTATCGGGTGAGTTACCCTTCTTTCAATTCCTCATTTTAGGATACTCGCGGTAGCCCTGCGTGTACCCTTCACGGTAACCCCCTTTCAATTCCTCATTTTAGGATACCAGGCGCTTGCGCTCGAAGGCTTCACGGCTGACCTAGCCTTTCAATTCCTCATTTTAGGATACCCGGGGGATGGTATTAACAGGAAAAACATAGAGATTACCTTTCAATTCCTCATTTTAGGATACCTGTTATACTGATTTTCGCTCATGCTTTACTCACCACTTACTTTCAATTCCTCATTTTAGGATACCTCTACGTACGCGGTGCGGGGGAGGCAACTGCTCAGTATCTTTCAATTCCTCATTTTAGGATACCTCATCTACAGGGGAAAAGTGCTGACAGAGGCGGACACCTTTCAATTCCTCATTTTAGGATACGTAATATGTACGTGATAGGCACCGCCTCAACGGATACGATCTTTCAATTCCTCATTTTAGGATACCCATATTGAGCATGCGAGTCGCAAAGCCGATGGAACCCGCTTTCAATTCCTCATTTTAGGATACCAACCCTTCTATCTACGACATTTTCAACATATATTAACTCTTTCAATTCCTCATTTTAGGATACCTCAACGGCTACTACTACTGTGGTCTCCAGATGGGTAACCCTTTCAATTCCTCATTTTAGGATACCGCCAGCAATGGTGCGTTTCAGCGGTGATAAACTCTTTCAATTCCTCATTTTAGGATACAGGTACGCCGAGCTCACTAGGCAAGCGAAACAAGAAGTAGGCTTTCAATTCCTCATTTTAGGATACGCGCCGCCTTTCCGTCCAACTATTGGCATACATTATACTTTCAATTCCTCATTTTAGGATACCAAGTCGAAGAGGCCATGCGAGCCGTAGGAGCGCACAACCCCTTTCAATTCCTCATTTTAGGATACGTGATGTATGAGGGTGTGTCACCAGTAACCCTGCTCTTTCAATTCCTCATTTTAGGATACTTGTTTAACTGAGTAAACTACCAGGCTATCCCGATCTGTGCTTTCAATTCCTCATTTTAGGATACCACAATAGGTATACTCGTTTGAGGAGCCTGGGGCTCATCGACTTTCAATTCCTCATTTTAGGATACGGGTGGTTACCAGGGGGACACGCTCAGCCCCCGCCGAACAGCTTTCAATTCCTCATTTTAGGATACGTAACAGTGGGTCAACTTCAGGTAGTGAGACCCAAACCCGTCTTTCAATTCCTCATTTTAGGATACGCACAAAGAACCACTCTTCGCTTTACTGTACTTTTTATAACTTTCAATTCCTCATTTTAGGATACCAGGCTAGCACGGGTGATTATGTGCCTACGGCGTCGGTTCACTTTCAATTCCTCATTTTAGGATACTTTACTACGGTATCCCGGATGCGGATGCCCCTTCGCTTTACTTTCAATTCCTCATTTTAGGATACTAGTCAAGTAACCATGTCTATCTTTAACACGGAAAACGTGATCTTTCAATTCCTCATTTTAGGATACTGGTAAGAGAAACAGGGCCGTTGGCTCCATTAGTGACTTTCAATTCCTCATTTTAGGATACCTCAGCCAAGTGTTCCCGTCGTTACGGAAGAGACCGTTACTTTCAATTCCTCATTTTAGGATACCACAGACTGGGACAAACCTGCAAGGATATACGCCTAATCCTCCTTTCAATTCCTCATTTTAGGATACCGGACGTTTATCTATATCTCTTCAACGATTTAAGTTTTTTGTATGGGGGGTGTTTTTCTGTGGCATAGTGATCGTCGGCACTTTTTGAGCTTGTCCCCACCGGGCTTTTAGTATTTAAGCTAATGTATTGATGACGGGGATGGTGTCTGGATAACGATTTCCTACG
>Ga0080006_1155317_pt1 | contig 12590 bp, 11 predicted proteins | sample RS3BMetagenome_FD_69209 | JGI IMG/M metagenome (GOLD analysis project Ga0080006, IMG submission 69209) | Ferric oxide microbial mat and aquatic microbial communities from Rainbow Spring, Yellowstone National Park, USA - RS3B (SPADES... ...
CCGACCGCGCACCGGTGGCGCCGCACAACTGGTCACGGTCGATCTCGGCCACGATCTCCACGATGCGCCCGTCGATCGCGTTGCGCTGACCGGTCAACTCCGCCAACTCCCCGAACAGCACCTCAAGACGCTCAGCAGGACTCACCACCACAGCAGGCGACGCGCTCGAGGACATGGCCACATCATCGCAGCCGGGTACGACAAGCCCGGCGTGAACACAGTTCGCGCCGGCAAGGCCCAACGGCCGTCGCGGTAATGCAGGATAGTACGGCTGGCGGGCTCGATATCGATGCGCCAGAACGACCTCGGTGGTGCGCCCAGCGCAAGCAAAATCGCCGCCCGGATCACCGCGGGATGCGTCACGGCCACCGTCCGTACGCCCTCCGTCACGCATTCCAGCCAGTCGCCCACGCGGCGGATCAGGTCGATGATCGACTCGCCCCCTTGCGGCGCGTCGGCGGGAACGGTCAGCCAGATCTCGAGCGCCCGCGCATCGATAGCCCTCAGAGTCTGCCCGCGCCACCCTTTGCAATCGAGATCGGCCAATCGGGGCTCAACGGTAGGTTGCATGCCGAGCAGCTCCGCGGTCCGGCGGGCGCGCCGCTCGGGCGCGGTGAGGTGACGGGTTTTTCTCAGGGCCGCGAGCCTTTTCAACTGTCGATTGCCACGGTCGCTGAGTGGTTCATCATCGGGGAAGCGCCCGGCCTTCATGGCTTCGGCCAGCGCGTGCCAGCCTCAGGCGAACAACGCCGGTTACGCGCGAACGCTGACGGCCCGTTCCTCCAACGGCCGCCCGGCGAGGGTCGCAAAGACCACGCCAATGGTGGCCCACAGCACCACTTGGGTGGCCAGCGAAACCATCCTGAACTCATAGAGAACGTCGGCGGGAAAGCCCGGGTAGGTTATCCCGCCCGCGGCATCGCGCATCGGTCCGGGTACCTCGTCCACGGCCGGTAGCGCCACCATGACGACGGCAATCGCACCAACGTACACGCCCGCCGCAAGCAGCCCTGAATTCCATTCGCCCAGTGGCCCGTTCAGACGCCGCGCCAGCCACACCGCAGCTATCGCCAAAACCACTGAAGCCAGCACCATCGTCAGATACCAGCCGGTGCGCGCCCCGATCGTGTCCGCCTGACCCACTGCCGGCGGATTCGGTGGATACTTCACGAACGGCACCAAGTACACCACGCCGAATGCCCCCGCCGCCAGGAGCAGCGAAAGCGGCCGTGCCGCAAATCTTCCGACGCGGCCCGCAACAACGCAGAACAGCACAGCGAACAGCGCCCCCATCGCGACACCGAAAATCAGCACACCGAAACCCAACCCGGCGTTAGCCTGCACCCCGCGCGTCAACAACCCGGCGCCGTGCTCGTGTAAGCCGTGCGCACCCTCGACGTCGATCCGACCGTCTTCGTAGGCGATAGCGCGATCGAGAACGGGCTCAGCACACATGCGGGCGAATACGAACGCCGGCACTGCGGCGCTCGCACCGGCTAGGAGACCGCGCCCGATCAGGCGTTTCTCCACTGATTCAGTGGCAGGGGAAGCCGAGCAGATGCCGTGCGTCATGCACGAACTCATGCACGTGGGAATCGCTGCCGAACAGCGACACCGCGCCCTGTTCAACGCCGACGAAGTACAGGGCCAGCAGTGCCAGGAGGGCGGTCGCCGCTAACCAGAGGGCGGCGCTTACCGCCGACAATTCAACTCGGGTGCGGGCGGCAATGCGCTGAGGATTGGACATCGTCGGCTCCTTCTGGGGATATCGCGTCCCCGCTGGGGAAAGACGGGCGCCGGGTCTGACTTTGGACAGTGGCGCGACCGCTCTGGAGTTTCACCAGATTCCGTTGCCCGTCAAGTACCCCTTCAGTGTAAACCTCGCATCATTGCTTCAGCGACGGCCCACCACGTACCCAACTACGAGAAGACGGTGCGCGAAGCGGACGGTCAGCCCGAACACTTCGCCGAAAATGGGCGGTGGTCCCTGACGGGACCACCGCCCATTTTCGTCAATCGCTACTGCACTTCGTGCGCTCCGGCCTTTGCCAGATCCGGCTCGGCCGGCGGCTTGCGGGTACCGGTGAACGTGAACACCGCGTCCTCGCCGGCACCCTCGCCGTCCCAGTTGTCCACGTCGACCGTAACGACCTGGCCGGGCCCGACCTCCTCGAAGAGGATCTTCTCCGACAGCTGGTCCTCGATCTCGCGTTGGATGGTGCGCCGCAACGGACGGGCACCCAGCACCGGGTCGAAGCCACGCTTGGCCAGCAACGACTTGGCCTTGTCGGTCAGCTCCAGAGCCATGTCCTTGCTCTTGAGCTGGCCCGCGACCCTTGCGATCATGAGGTCGACCATCCGGATGATCTCGTCCTTGGTCAGCTGGTGGAACACGATGACCTCGTCGATCCGGTTGAGGAACTCCGGCCGGAAGTGCTTCTTCAGCTCGTCATTGACCTTCTGCTTCATCCGCTCGTAGTTGCTCTCACCGCCGCCCTGGGTGAAGCCAAGTCCGACCGGCTTCGAGATGTCGGACGTGCCGAGGTTGGACGTGAAGATCAGCACGGTGTTCTTGAAGTCCACCGTGCGGCCCTGGCCGTCGGTGAGTCGGCCATCTTCTAGGACCTGCAACAGGCTGTTGTAGATCTCCTGGTGAGCCTTCTCGATCTCGTCGAACAGCACCACCGAGAACGGCTTGCGGCGCACCTTCTCGGTGAGCTGACCGCCCTCCTCGTAGCCAACGTATCCGGGTGGAGCCCCGAACAACCGCGACGCGGTGAACCGGTCGTGGAACTCGCCCATGTCGATCTGGATGAGCGCGTCGTCGTCGCCGAACAAGAAGTTGGCCAGCGCCTTGGACAGCTCGGTCTTGCCGACGCCGGACGGCCCGGCGAAGATGAACGAACCCGACGGGCGCTTAGGGTCTTTCAACCCGGCCCGGGTGCGACGGATCGCCTTGGACACGGCGCGGACGGCATCCTCCTGGCCGATGATCCGCTTGTGCAGCTCATCTTCCATGCGCAGCAGGCGCGTCGTCTCGGCCTCGGTGAGCTTGAACACCGGGATGCCCGTCCAGTTACCCAGCACCTCGGCGATCTGCTCGTCGTCCACCTCGGCGACCACGTCAAGGTCGCCGGAACGCCACTGCTTCTCGCGCTCCGCCCGTTGCGCCACCAGTTGCTTCTCCCGATCGCGCAGGCTGGCCGCCTTTTCGAAGTCCTGGGCGTCGATCGCCGACTCCTTCTCCCGGCGCGCGTCGGCGATCTTCTCGTCGAACTCACGAAGGTCAGGTGGCGCGGTCATCCGGCGGATACGCATCCGGGCGCCCGCCTCGTCGATCAGGTCGATCGCCTTGTCGGGCAGGAACCTGTCGTTGATGTACCGGTCGGCCAGGGTGGCGGCCGCCACCATCGCCGAGTCCGTGATCGACACCCGGTGGTGGGCCTCGTAGCGGTCGCGCAGACCCTTGAGGATCTCGATGGTGTGCTCCACCGTCGGCTCGCCCACCTGGACAGGCTGGAAGCGGCGTTCCAGCGCGGCGTCCTTCTCGATGTACTTGCGGTACTCGTCCAGCGTGGTGGCACCGATGGTCTGCAGCTCGCCGCGGGCCAACTTGGGCTTGAGGATCGACGCGGCGTCGATCGCACCCTCGGCGGCACCGGCGCCCACCAAGGTGTGCAGCTCGTCGATGAACAGGATGATGTCACCGCGGGTGTTGATCTCCTTGAGTACCTTCTTCAGGCGTTCCTCGAAGTCACCGCGGTAACGGCTGCCCGCCACCAGCGATCCCAGGTCCAGCGTGTAGAGCTGCTTGTCCTTCAGCGTCTCCGGGACCTGGCCGTGCACGATGGCCTGCGCCAAGCCCTCGACGACGGCGGTCTTGCCGACACCGGGCTCGCCGATCAGCACCGGGTTGTTCTTGGTGCGCCGGCTCAGTACCTGCATCACCCGCTCGATCTCCTTCTCGCGGCCGATGACCGGGTCGAGCTTGCCTTCCATCGCGGCGGCCGTCAGGTTGCGCCCGAACTGGTCGAGCACCAACGACGTGGAGGGGGAGCCGGACTCTCCTCCCCGACCGCCGGTGCCGGCTTCCGCGGCCTCCTTGCCCTGGTAGCCGCTCAGCAGCTGAATCACCTGCTGGCGCACGCGGGTAAGCTCCGCGCCCAGCTTGACCAGCACCTGGGCGGCCACGCCCTCACCCTCCCGGATGAGGCCCAGCAGGATGTGCTCGGTGCCGATGTAGTTGTGGCCGAGCTGCAGCGCCTCGCGCAGGCTCAGCTCCAGAACCTTCTTGGCCCGAGGGGTGAACGGGATGTGACCGGACGGCGCCTGCTGGCCCTGGCCGATGATCTCCTCGACCTGGCTGCGGACGCCTTCGAGCGAGATTCCCAGCGACTCCAGCGACTTCGCCGCTACGCCTTCGCCCTCGTGAATCAAACCCAACAGGATGTGCTCGGTGCCGATGTAGTTGTGGTTGAGCATCCGGGCCTCTTCCTGCGCCAGGACGACGACCCTGCGGGCACGGTCGGTAAATCTTTCAAACATCGGTGGTTACCTGCTCTCCCTCACCATCGGTACTCCCTCGTTGCCGGCACAGGGGCCAGAAACGCGTACCTGACATCCACTGTAATGGTCGGCCTGCCAGGGGGCCTAACTTGCGGTTACTTGCTGTTCAAGACCCGCATTGCGGTTCCGCGAAATCCCTCTATGGAAACCGCCCCGTAATTGAAGAAACGAGGCGAACCACCAATTGGTTTCCCCCAGCGGCAACCGATCTTTTCGCCAGAGGCGAACGACAGAACCGGGGTCGCCAGAGGCGAACGACAGAACCGGGGTCGCCAGAGGCGAACGACAAAACCGGGGTCGCCAGAGGCGAACGACAAGCTTCGGCACCCGCCCATGCCGGCTCGGGCGCCGATGCGAGGCTCGTCAGGTCGCCGCGTGGAATGCGTCGATGATGTCGGCCGGGATGCGACCGCGGGTGGACACGTTGTATCCGTTGCGACGCGCCCATTCGCGGATCGCGGCGCTCTGCTCGCGGTCAATCGTGCCACGGGCACGTGCGGACCCCGAACGCCCACGCCGCCTACCGCCGACGCGACGGCCGGCGGCGACCCATTGCTTCAAATCGTTGCGCAGTTTCGCAGCATTCTTGGATGAAAGATCAATCTCATAGGTCACCCCGTCCAGCCCGAATTCGACCGTTTCGTCGGCAGCGGCCGCACCGTCAAAATCGTCGACCAAGGTGACGGTCACTTTTTTCGCCATTAGCTTACCCTCGCATTTCGTCCTGAGCAGTGCCGAGCAGTGTGAGGACAGGCCTCCCCGATGACTAATCTTCCATAAGAACGCAGCATACTCAATCCGTTGGGACCGCGCACAGTTAAAGTTGTATCTATGACTGCGGCCGAACAATCGGGAACAAAACTGTCTCCCGAATTGACAGCCCGGTCAAAGACATCAACAACCGATCGATACCCATTCCGGTTCCGGTGCATGGCGGCATCCCATACTCGAGGGCGGCCAAGAAGTCTTCGTCGAGAAGCATAGCCTCGGCGTCGCCGGCCGCGGCGGCACGGGCCTGCGCGGCGAACCTCTCGCGCTGCACGACCGGGTCGTTCAACTCCGAGTACCCGGTGGCCAATTCAATACCGCGCATGTAGAGGTCCCACTTTTCGGTCACACCCGCGATGCTGCGGTGCTGGCGGGTCAAAGGCGTTGTCTCGACAGGGAAATCCTTAACGAAAGTGGGGGCACTCAACTTGTTGCCGACGACGTGCTCCCACAGTTCCTCGACGAGCTTGCCGTGCCCATAGCCGCGGTCGTCGGGAATCACTAGCCCAGTTTCGGGTCCCAGCCGATCGGCGATACCGCGGAGTCGATCGACCGACGTCTCCGGTGTGATCTCTTCGCCGAGTGCCGCCGACAGCGACGGATACATTTGTATGGACGCCCATTCTCCGTCTATGTCGTAGAGACTGCCGTCGGGCAGCGGCACTTGTCTGGTTCCGATCGCTTCGTCGGCTACCTCTTGAATAAGCTCGCGGGTCATGACTGCCGAATCGTCGTAGGTTCCGTAGCTCTGGTAGGTCTCGAGCATGGAGAATTCCGGCGAATGGGTCGAATCGGCGCCCTCGTTCCGGAACACCCGATTTAGTTCGAAGACCTTGTCGAAACCACCCACGACGCATCGCTTGAGGAACAGTTCGGGAGCGATCCGAAGGTACAGATCGATACCGAGCGCATTGGAATGCGTGACGAACGGCCGGGCCGCCGCGCCACCGGCCAGCGTTTGCAACATGGGGGTTTCCACCTCGAGAAACCCGCGCCGCTCGAGCGCGTTGCGTATCGCACCGATAACGGCGATTCTCTGCCGGGCCACCCTCCGCGCCTCGGGACGGACGATCAGGTCGACGTAACGCTGGCGCACCCGCGATTCTTCGGTCATCTCCTTGTGCGCGACGGGCAACGGCCGCAACGACTTGGACGCCATCTGCCAGGAGTCGGCGAGAACGGACAACTCCCCCCGCCGCGAGCTGATCACATTGCCGTGCACATACACGATGTCACCGAGGTCGACGTCGGATTTCCAGGCGTCGAGCGCCTCGGCACCCACCTTGTCGAGGCTGATCATCACCTGCAAGGTGGCGCCGTCGCCGTCCTGCAGGGTCGCGAAGCACAATTTGCCGGAATTGCGCGCGAACATCACCCGGCCCGCCACGCCGACGACGTCGTCGGTGGCGGTGTCGACCGGCAGGTCAGGGTGGGCGGCGCGAACCTCGGCCAGGGTGTGGGTGCGCTCGATGGCGACCGGGTACGGCTCACGACCCTCCGCTAACAGCCGAGCACGCTTGTCCCGACGAATCCGGAATTGCTCGGGTAGATCTGCCGAAGCATCCTCACTGGTGGCGCTCACGACGTGCCAGCTTAAATGACCTCGCGCAGGCGCCCACGGTGACGGGCCGCCGAAATTGCGGCCATGGTCGTTGTTCGGGTCACATCCACGACCGCTGGGGCAATCTCGCCGAGGAATTGCTCAGCGCGCTGTCTTGAGCCGACCGCGCGGGGCTTCGCGGTTGCGTTCGAACACCAGCCGCAGGCCATGCAGGGTGAGGTGCCGGTCGTAGTGGTCGACGGTGTGCAGTTCGGGTAACAGTAGCGGCGCGGTATGGCCGGTGGCCACGACCGCCACCTGATTCCCCGGCTCGCGGGAGAAGCCCTCCACGTCCTCGCGGACACGCCTCACCAGACCGTCGACCAGCCCCGCGAAGCCGAACACCGCGCCGGCCTGCATGCACTCGACGGTGTTCTTGCCGACCACCGAACGGGGCCGGGCCAGTTCGACGCGCCGCAGCGCGGCGGACCGTGCCGCGGCGGCGTCCGACGAAACCTGCACACCCGGTGCGATCGCACCGCCGAGGAACTCGCCCTTGGCCGACACCACGTCGACGCAGATCGAGGATCCGAAGTCGACGACGATGGCCGCGGTGCCGAACTTGTTGAACGCCGCCAGACAGTTGACGATCCGGTCGGCACCGACTTCCTTGGGATTGTCGACCAGCAGCGGGATCCCGGTGCGGACGCCCGGCTCGATCAGCACATGGGGCACCGTCGGCCAGTACTGGTCGAGCATGACCCGCACCTCGTGCAGCACCGACGGGACGGTAGACAGGGCGGCTGCGCCGGTAAGCCGGTCGGAATCCTCTCCGATCAGGCCGTCGATGGTCAGCGCGAGTTCGTCCGCGGTGACCTCGGATTCGGTGCGAATCCGCCACTGCTGCACGACCTTCGCGTGCTCCTCGGATCCAGAAAGCAGCCCGACGACGGTGTGGGTGTTGCGAACGTCGATCGCCAGCAGCACGGTTACCCCACACCGATTCGAGGGTTCATCAACGCGCCCGCCCCCGGTATCTCCAAAGGGGGCACGAACGCCGGATCGTGGCCCAGGTCGACGGGTTTGTTGTCCGCGTCGACGAACACGATCCGCGGCTGGTAGCCGCGCGCCTCGGCATCTTCCATGGTCCCGTAGGCGATGAGGATGACCAGATCACCGGGGTGCACGAGATGGGCGGCCGCACCGTTGATCCCGATGACGCCGGTGCCGCGCTCACCGGCGATCGCGTAGGTGACCAGGCGGGCCCCATTGTCGACGTCGACGATGGTCACCTGCTCGCCCTCGAGCAGGTCCGCCGCGTCCATCAAGTCGGCGTCGATGGTCACCGACCCGACGTAGTGCAGGTCGGCCTGCGTGACGGTGGCGCGGTGGATCTTGGACTTCAACATCGTCCGTAGCATCAATTCCTCCAAGGTGATTCGAAGGTTTCCCGATATCCGTCCGGCCCCACGGGTGCCGGCGAAGGTCTTTCCGATCCGATCTCGATCGCGATGTTGTCCAGCAGCCTGGTGGTGCCCAGCCGGGCGGCGACCAGCAGCCGGCCGGGTCTGTCGGGCTGCAACGGACCGAGTTCGAGATCCCGCAGTTCCAGGTAGTCGACCGTGAGTGCGGGCACGGCATCGAGCACGGCACGCGCCGCGTCCAATGCGGCCTGTGCGCCTGCGTGCGCGGCGTGCGCCCCCGCCGTCAGCGCCGCCGAGAGCGCCGCGGCGACCTCCCGCTGCGCTGCGTCGAGGTAGCGGTTGCGCGACGACATCGCCAGCCCGTCGGCTTCCCGGATGGTGGCCACCGCGACCACCGCGACGTCCACGTTCAGGTCGGCGACCAGTTGCCGGATCAGCACCAGCTGCTGGTAATCCTTCTCGCCGAAGAACATCCGGTCGGGACGCACGATCTGCAACAACTTCAGCACGACTGTGAGCACGCCGGCGAAATGCGTTGGCCGGGAGCCACCCTCCAGCTCGTTGGCCAGTGGGCCGGGCTGCACGGTGGTGCGCAGGCCGTCCGGATACATCGCCGCGGCGGTGGGCGCGAACACGATCTCGACGCCTTCGCCACGCAACAGCGCGAGGTCGCCGTCGAGGGTTCGAGGGTAGGCGTCCAGGTCCTCCCCGCTGCCGAATTGCAACGGGTTCACGAATATGGAGACCACCACCACCGAGCCGGGCACCCGCCTGGCGGCGCGCACCAGGGCGAGGTGCCCGTCGTGCAGCGCGCCCATGGTGGGGACCAGCATCACCCGGCGGCCGGTGTGGCGCAGCGCCCGGCTGACTTCAGCGACCTCGCGCGGGTTCGCGTACACATTGAGTTCGCGGGCCTTGAAGGTGGGTGGCCTGCGCGCCGGGTGTATCGGGCTCACTGCGCCAGCACCTCGACGACGTCCCCGGGGGCATGCGCGCGCCGGGCGGTCCGCAACGCGTTCACCCGGTACGCCTGCGCCAGTTGCGGGTCCACCTCGGTCAGCGCGGCCAAATGCCCGGCGACCGCGGCAGCGTCACCGCGGGCGACCGGGCCGGTGAGCGCGGCCTGGCCACGCTGCAGCGTGTTCTCCAATGCCGCCCGGGCCAGCGGCCCGACGATACGTTCGGCGAGGCCACCCGGTTGGTCGTCGATGAGTTGTTGGCCCAGCAATTCGCTGCCTCGCAGCGCGGCCCGCAACGCTTCGAGTGCATCGGCGAGCACGGTCACAATGTGGTTGCCGGCGTGCGCCAGAGCGGCGTGGTACAGGACGCGGGAGTCCTCGCGGACACAGAACGGTTCCCCGCCCATCTCCAGGACCAGCGACTGCCCAATCGCATACCCGACCTCGTCGGCCGCGGTGATGCCGAAGCAGGTGTCCGGCAGCCTGCTGATGTCCTCGTCGGAGCCGGTGAACGTCATCGCCGGGTGAATCGCCAGCGGTATGCAGTCCGGCGTCAGCGGTGCAAGGACGCGGACGCCGTTGGCACCGGAAGTGTGGGCCACAATCGTGCCCGGCCGCACGGCCGACGTGGCGGCCAGCCCGGACACCAGGCCGGCGAGCTCGCTGTCGGGAACCGCCAAGACGAGCAACTCGGCGTTGGCGGCCACCTCCTGCGGGGGGGCCACCGGGGTATCGGGCAGCCGTCGCTGCGCTCGCTGACGCGAGGCACGGGAAATCGCACTGCAGGCCACCACGACGTGCTCGGCGCGCTCCAACGCGACACCGAGCGCGGTGCCTACCCGGCCGGCGGAGATGATCCCCACCTGAAGTCTGGCCGGTCGCAGACCGGCGAGCCGGGCCGGAGGCAAACCGTCGGACTGCATCATCGCAGACGACCTCACCTGTGTTTTCGTTCGTTCCGGTCCTCGGGCGGGTACCGGACGGTCACCAAAACTGTAGTCGATGGGTCAGGCAGGACCGTCGTCAGTCGCCGCGGCGCCGACGCCGGCCGCCGCCGGACTGCTCGACCTGCAGCCGCGCCAACAGTTCGGCAACCGAATGACCACCGGTTTCCGACCCTCTCCCCGAGCCGTCAGACTCCCGGTCGGCGCCGCGGTGCCGGGGGCTGGGCGGTGGCGCCATCCGTGGCGGCGCCGGCTCGGCGCCGAACACGTCCGGCATCCGAGGAGGTGGCGGCGGCGCGGCGGCCGGAGCGACGACGGGCGGGGGTGCGGGGGGTTCGATCACAGGCTCGTTCGTTGATTCACCGGCCGCGAAGTTGCGCACGCCATAGTCGCGGTACTCGGCCGAATGCCGCGAGCGTGAACGGTGACCGGATTCGGCGTACGGCGGCGGTGGGGGCGCCGACTCGACGGGCGCGCCGTCGGCGGGTTCGTCGGGATTGGAATGCCGGGAAGGTCGCCGCCCGACCCGCTCGGCGGCGGGTGCGCCGGACGGCAACCACAGCCCGGTCGTGGGTGCCGGCTGCCGGTCTTGCATCTGCGGTTGCGGCTGCGCTTCCGGTTCAGCCGGAGGCGGCTGGTGGCGCGTTTCGAATCGCGACGGGGGCGCCGGGGCATACCCGGCGGGCTCTTGCGGCCAACTGGGTGCGAACCGGACACGCTGGCGAGGCGGCGGCTGCCGGGGCGGCGACAGCGGTTCCTCGGGCACGTCGATGATGGCGGTTTCAGCGGTTTCACGGGTTTTAGCGGTTGCATTCGTTTCAGCGGTTTCAGCGGTTTCAGCGGTTTCAGCGGCGCGGCCGGCCGCACCGTCCGCAAGAACCGATGTCACCCGGTCACTGGACACCCAGTCGACGGGAGCGGCGCGGGGGCTCTCGCCGTTGCGGGCCCACTCGCTGTAGGCGCGTTCGGGTGAGCCCTCGGTCTCGGGCGTCTCGAGCGCCGGGCGGTGCTGCAGATCGGTGTCGAACAGGATCTCGAGACTATTGCGCAGTGCGCTCAGCTCGGCCCGCAGCACGGCCAGGTCATCGGCCGCCTGAGCGCGCAGCTCGGAGGCAAGCTCGCGACGCAACTGGGACTCGACGGTGAGCTCGTATTCGCGACGGGCCGAGATCTCCCGGTCCAGCTGCAGATCGTAGACGAGCTTCAGGTCGCGGACGCGGGCCTGATCGGCATCGCTTTGCCGACGGTAGATCACCGAAACGAAGGCGCCGGCGACTGCGGCCCACAGCGCCAGGATTACAGCGAGCTTGAGAAGTTCCACCCGATCGGTGAAAACCAGTGCGGAACTGGCCCCTATCGCGAGGACCAGCAACGCGGTCAAGAGCACCCACCCCGGCCTGCGACCGCCGCGCCGACCCCGGGCGCCGCGGGACAGAACGGTCATGGCCTGACTGTACCTGCGCGAGGTCAATCCGCGTGTCGCGCCAGCCCGGCGATTTTCACCGGGCTCTCTCGAGGCGCCGACAGCCGTGAATGAGACCTCGAAAAACACGGGCCCACATCTGCGGCCCGCAACGCCGGCGACGGGCCTAGCTCTCCGCGCCCTCACCGTGCTCGGTGGAGTCCGGCGGGGATTTACAGCAGTGTTGCAGCCACAGCGCGGCGACGACCAATGCCAGCGCGCTGGCCGCCGCCACCGCGGTTCCGGTGGTGTCCTCGGCGGCAGCCCGCAGCCACGACCGCCGCGGCAGGAAGTAACCGAGCACCCCGACCCACCACCCCAGCATCAGCGCCCCCACCCAGGCCGACGCCTTGGCGACCATGAGGCTGCGTGCCACCGCGAGCGGGTGCAACCAGCCCGGACCCACACCGATCTCACCGTCGCTGATCTTGGCCCGCACGTAAAACGCCCACAGCGCTTCGCCGATGGCCACCGCCAGCAGCGACAGACCTGTCCACACCGTGATCGGCGGAAACCACCGATACAGCGCGGTCACCAGCAGGTAGCCGACCACCGCCGCGGCGACCACCGCGACCGGCTGGTCTCCGGGCAGATCGGCCGTGAAGGCGTCGGTGGCCACACCGGCGGCGTCAGTGTAGACGACCTGGCTCACGCTGAGCCGGCCCAGCGGCGTGCACAGGGACGCCTGGGGCAACATCGCTGGCATAAAACCGACAGCGAGGCCCGGGCATTGCTGGAGGAAGGTCGCCGGCACCGGCGGGCAGCTGAAGGGGCTCCCGCAGGACTGCAGGGTGAAGCGGACAGCCGCACCGGCCACCGGTGCCCCGGCCGCATTGGTGACCCGGGCCTGCAGGACTGCGGGCTGACCCACCGCGGCGACAGGCGGCTGGGCACGCAGGGTCACCTTGGCCGGGATGGCGGCGGCAC
>Ga0080006_1128462_pt1 | contig 12588 bp, 10 predicted proteins | sample RS3BMetagenome_FD_69209 | JGI IMG/M metagenome (GOLD analysis project Ga0080006, IMG submission 69209) | Ferric oxide microbial mat and aquatic microbial communities from Rainbow Spring, Yellowstone National Park, USA - RS3B (SPADES... ...
CACTACATTTGGCGCCAAATCGCTCACCCGAAACGCAAAAACGAGAGCAAAACCTCGTCCGCGGGTGTGCGGACGAGGTGATATGGGAGCGTCTAGGAGAATGCGTTCAAACTCCAGTCAGGGATGCCGTTGGCGCGGGAGTATTCGCATCGGCCAGGATTCTCGCGGGTACGGGTGGGATCGCTCGCCGGGTGCGCTGGATGCACATCTCCGAGATCCTAGACGACTTCTCCGTGTTTCGTCCCGACGACTTCATCGTCACCACGGGGTATGGCCTCGCCCAGTCCCCCGGGCTCCAGGAACACGCCATCCGGGAGTTCGCGCGGCGGGGCGTTTCCGGCGTGCTGTTCAAACAGGGCTATTACCAGGACGGTTTGACCGAGGCTGCTCTGTACGAGGCCGACAAGCTTGCCTTGCCGATCTTCCTTGCGCCCAATTCCTTCGACGTGCCGGCGTTCACGGAGCAGTTGGGCGCCTTGTTGATGCAGGCGAACGCGGGGGGGCAAACGACGCCTCCCGATGCGTGGCGCCACCTCGAGCGAAACTGGCCCGAGCAGCTGGGCCGCGACGGTCACGTGGTCGCGGCATGTCGCGGGTGCGATCCACCGGTCCCTGCGGCGGTCGTTGCGGCGCGCGTCACGGAGCCTGTGGAATCCGGGGAGCCTGGCGTCCACTTGGTGGTCGTGTGCTGCCGCGACGCCGACGACCGCCTAGCCATCGCCAGCGACGCACACCGTCCGGTCGGGATCTCCAGCCTGGGCTACGGCCCGCGGCACCTGGAGCGGCAGCGCAACGAGGCGAAGGCCGCGCTCTCCGTCGCCGAGCAGTTTGGTACCTGCCAGACGTTCTGGGAGGAAGCCGAGCCGTTCCATCTCTTTGCGGCCATTGCCGGCACCCAGTACCTGTCCGCCTTTTCGCTGCCTCTCCTCCGGCGCATCCATGCGCTCGGCCTCGACGAGACGGTGGCAGCCTTGTGCTCCGAACCATCTCTCACCGCGAGCGCAGGTCGGCTCGGCATCCATCGCAACACGCTGACCTACCGCCTGGGCAAGCTCGAAGCGGAGATCGGTCTGCCGATCACGCGACCGCTGGTCCGCCGGTGGCTCGACTGGGCCATCTGGCTGAACCGCTTGCAATCCAGCTGATTGTGCAATGTGCACAATGACTCTGCAGCAGTTCCGACCTACAAAAGACCACATGGCTGCGTTAGTTTCGCCTTATGAACGCGCAGCAGGAATCAGCCGCAGCATGGGTATGGGACGCGCACAGCGACATCCCGGGAGACCTCTATCTGAGAGACTCGCCTCAACGCCTCGGATACCATCTCGCCAGACTTCGCAGGGCGAACGTAGGCGCCGTGATCGCCTGCCTCTGGGGCTATGCCGACGGGCGCCTTGAGGCAGGGTCGCAGCAGCTGCGCCAGCTCGAACTCCTGGAGCAGGGCATCGCAGCAGAGCGCGACGCAGCTCTCTGCCGCACCCCGGCCGAGCTTCAGGCAGCGCGTGATCACGGCGCGATCGCCATCATCCTCGGCGTCGAGGGGATCGAAGTGCCGCCAGGCACCATCGCAGGTCTGCATGAACGCGGCGTGCGCCACGCCATGCTGCGTTGGAATGTCGACAACGCAGCCGTTCAGGCAGATCATCTCACGCGGTTGGGAAAGGAGGTCTTGCGGGAGATTGAGGGCAGGCATTGGCTCATCGACGTGTCGCACCTGCCCGAGCCAGCCTTCTGGGAGCTTCTAGAGGAGACCCGGTGTCCGATTCTGGCCTCGCACTCCAACGCCTCTGCGCTGTGCGCCCACGAGAGGAACCTGACCGACCTGCAGCTCAAGGCCTTGGCGGAGCGAGGCGGGGTCGTCGGACTGAATGCGTGGCCGCCGTTCCTCGCGCCGCGATCCGCGAGCCGGGAGCAGTTTCTTCGTCATCTGCGGCACGTCGCTGATCTGATCGGCCCTGACCATGTCGCGTTCGGCTTCGATTTCGTCGACTACCTCTTGGACCGGGTGGACTTCAGTACAAGGACCTTGGCGCGGGGGCTCGCAGGGCTCGAGGACGTCCAGGGACTCATGCAGGATCTCCTGGACATGGGCTACTCCGCGGAGCAGACGGCGCGATTCGCACACGGCAACCTTCTGAACCTCTGGCAGACCGTCTGGCAGGACCCGCTGGTTGAAGGAGGCGAATTCCTTGAGTAAACCCAAGTCTGAAGTCTCCGGGCTGCACGCTTCCTCCCTGGGTATCATGAGCATACTCGCTATCGCGATTGCCGCCATTTCACCCACGACATCCGTCTTCCTCGTCTACGGAGCCGGCCTCAGCACTGCGGGAACGGGCATCATCTGGGCCTTCATCATCGGTGCCTTGATCGCGATCGGCATGGCGTTCAGCTATGCGGAGGTCGGCGGTAGCTACCCGTCGGCAGGCGGCGCGTACACCATCGTGCGCAATGTCCTGGGCGACGCCTTCGGCACGATCACGAACGTCCTCTTTCTTGTTCTCGGCATCGTGATCACCGCGACGATCCTCGTCGCCGCGGCGACGTACCTCAACTCGCTGGTGCCGGGGCTTCCCGCCAACTGGGCGGCCGTAGCCATGATGATCATCATCACGATCCTCTCTTTGGAGCGCATCGGCCCGACCAGCGTGGTGGCGGGCGTCATGCTCGCCATCGAGCTGACCGTCATCCTGGTCTTCACGGGCTTCGCGCTCGCCCATCCCGCGCTCGCCACCAATCCGCTGAGCCACCCCGTGCTTCCCGCCCACGGCGGGCTGAGCCCCGTGACGTTCTCGGCGATCCTGATCGCCGTGGTGCCGGCACTCTTCGCCTTCAACGGGTACGACTGGCCGCTCTACTTCGGCGAGGAGGCCAAGAACCCGAAGAAGATGCTGGCCCGCGCAGTCCTGATCGCGGTCACCGTGTCCATCGTGGTGGAAGTCCTGGCGGTCGTCGCGGCGACCCTCGCCATCAAGAACCTGGGCGCGACGTCAGCCTCCTCCGCACCCCTGACGTATATCGCGACCAGCGTCATGGGCCGCACCGGCGCCACCGTGCTGCTGATCGGCGCGATCGTCGCCATGTTCGATACCGGCCTCGCCGGCAACCTCGCCTACGCGCGCATCTACTTTGCGTCCGCGCGCGACAAGCTCTGGCCAGGGAGCCTGAACCGCGTCTTCAGCACCGTCAACAAGTCTCATGTACCGATGTGGGGCTTCATCGTGCTGGGGATCGGCAACGCCATCCTCTGCTACTTCGCTTCGCTTGCCATGCTGATCACCTTCACCGGTGTCGTCATCGTGGTCATCTACCTGATGGTGGCGATTGCCGCGCTGGTCAGCCGGGTACGCGACAAGTCCCTCGAGCGCCCATGGCGTATGCCGTTCTGGCCGCTGCCGCCCGTGGTTGCGATCCTCGGCGTCGCGCTCGCCCTCACCCAGCAGTTGACCCGCGATCTGATCATCACTGCGGTCATCATCGTCGTGGCGGCCATCTACTACATCGCCTACCTCCGCCCCCGCCGCGCGGGGCGCGACGCGGGGAAGAGCACTGGCGCCTAGATCCGGCCCACCGTGCTCCACGCCTGCTGACGCCTTCGCGGATCGTCTCGCGAATGGGCTCGCATCGAGCTGTGCATGGGCACATACGCACATGGAAGGGCTCAGGCCCCCCGCGGCTTTGCCGCGGGGGGCCTGAGCTGGTTGTGAGAGCTTGGGCTCGGGGAATCTGGGCAGGTAACACGAAGCTGCCGATGGGTGCGGTTTCTGCGCCGGAGGTTCTGGTGCATGCGCGATCGCCACACACCACCCAGGATGAATGCGCGCGTAGCCGCGTGCTACGGATCCGGTTCCGACATGTCCGTCATGCCCTGCGGCGCAGCGAAGGCGATCTGATCCAGGGTCATGAACCGACGCGTATGCGCAGGGTGGCAGCCTGAAAGTGCAGCAGTGCATGGCCATAGTCGACGGTATGGAAGTCAACAACGTCAAAGAAGCGTGACAGGCGCTCAACCAGCGCGTCGTCGGTGTGAAAGGTAAAATGGCGTGGCGGCAGGTAATGGTCGTCTAGCCAGATCCCGTCGCGGTCGACGCCGCCATAGATGCCAAGGCAAAAGAGGCCGCTCGGCCGCACCACGGCCTGGACCCCTGTGAGGATCATGTCCCAGCGCTCCTTAGGTACGTGCAGGAGAGCGTTTATGGAATAGGCGCCATCAAAGCTTGCGAGCGAGAAGTGTTCTGCTACCGTCGTGAAGTCCAACTCCTGGACATGCAGACCTTTTCCCCTGGAGATCCGGACCATCTCGGAAGAAAGGTCGACGCCCGTCACGTCAATTCCCGCAGCCTGAAAGAAGAGCGCGTCCTCGCCAGTGCCGGTGCCAAGCTCAAGGAGCTGTCGTGTATCAACAGCTAGGAGGCGATGCAAGAAATCCTGGCGCTCGCGCAGCTTCCAGCTTTCCTTTTCATGCCTGTCTCGCTCCTCAGCGGCGCGGTCGTAGGCGAGGCGCAACTGAGCCTTGGTCTCTTCCCAGGTCATCCCGGGAACCTCTCCAGTCGGCCGGTTCGCCAATCCCATCCAAGCCCCTCTCTTCCGGCGGAACAGGGACTCTTGCAGAGACATGCTCGTTCACGGCGCAGCGGCTGCCGTCTTGTGAAGCCACTGCTCGAACTGCGCCTCGAACGCTTCTGGGCGTTCAAGGCTGGGAAGGCGCGCAGTGTCCGGCATGCGCACCAGCCTGGCCCCTGGTACCCGTTCAGCGATGTACTCGGCAGCTTCACGTACCTGCGGCGTGTCGTACGCTCCGATGACAAGCAGCACCGGTATCGAGAGACGGCTAATCGCGTCCACGTCTGAAGTCTGGTGATCGAGGGGTTCGCGCTCGACGTCCAAGTGATCCAGCGCCTTGCGGTTCATCGCACGAACCAAAGCCAGGAAGCCTGGATCCACAGAGTCTCGTCCCCTTTCCGCACCGACGGCCCATGTCTTCTCCGTCAGGTCGAGAATACGGACGAAGTCCCTGCGTTCCCACGCCGAGGACAGGTCGAGCTGCAGCGACGAGGGAGGCGTGGTGGCCTTGAAACCGTGCAGACCAGACCCCAAGAGCACCAGCCGCTCAACGCGACGGGGTTCGCGCAGCGCCACCCTGATTGCGGTGGATCCCCCCATCGAGCACCGGATCAACGTCAGCCGCTGGATCCCTAGCGCGTCGAGTACGCCGAGTGCGTCGTCCGCGTGGCCGAAGGGCCCGGTGATCGGCGCCGTATCACCGAATCCCCGTGCATCCCAGGCGATGGTGCGGAACCTGCCGCTCCACGTTCAAGTTGGGGTCGCCACATGCGACGATCGGCGATGCCGGCGTGCAGGAAACCCAGCACGGGGCCTTCGCCCCGGTCCTCCACGGTAATGCTGCACCCGTTGACCGAGATCCTTCGCAAGGGAATGCCTCCCCTCGCAAAAGGGTATTCGTGGAAACCGCCAGCACTCCTGCGCGAGCGCGCCCGTCCCATAGCGATAGCCGCGCTTGAATTGCACGCGAAGAATCCTGTCATGTGGGAAATGCCTCGTCCCTGCGGAGCAGACCACTTCCGTTGCAGGTTCGGGCCCATCCCGAGATGAACGTAGACGCTAGCGCCAGCGAACTCACTTTGGGGGAGGGGTGCTGCTTGGCACGCCATACCCGGCCCCGGGCGATCTTCTTCGACCTAGCCGATACCCTCGGCTATCTCTGGGTCCCCAAGCACCAGCGATTCCTCTTCCTCTGCAACACCGCGGGAGTAGCCGCTCCTTCTCGGGAGGCTGCGACGAAGGGCACACTGGCCTTCTTGCGAACGTTGGCCCAGGAGGAGCCGGGACCGTCTGCTGGTTCTCTCGGATGGCGAGGCAGTCTCGCCTCTTATGCCGCAGGCTTCAAAGCAATGGGCTTCAACGACGCCGATGCCCTTGCACGGGACCTCGGCGAGGTCGCTCGGAGTCTCCAGTTCGTCATCTTCCCAGACCCTGCGGCGGAACAGGTCTTGGGTAACCTGAAGGCCAAGGGGTTTCGCCTCGGTGTGATCAGCAACCATCGTGGCACCCTGAAGGAGAACCTTGAAGAGCTCGCCCTACTGCACAATTTCGACGTCGTCCTGGACTCTCATCTCATCGGCTGCCGCAAGCCGGACTCGGAGATTTTTCTGATGGCTTGCCGGGCGGTGGACGTCGAGCCAGAGGAGGCGGTTCACGTCGGCGACGAACCGGCTTCGGACATCATCGGCGCCAGGAACGCGGGCCTCTTTCCCGTCCTCGTCGATCCGCTCTCCATCTTCAAGCCCACCGGCGGTGGCGACGTCAGCATTGAATCACTAGCGCAGTTGGAGGCCGTCCTGCCGCAGTAGTGGCCACCAGAGAGGGCGCTCGAACATTCGCTAAGCTGCATTCCGTATGCTCTGGCTCCGGGGAATCCGTGGCGGCGAAACGCCTTTGGGCGGTTTGCCCCAAAGACACGCGCACTCCGAGAGAGCATTCGCCATCGGCTGGCTCAAGCCAGCTTGAAGGTTTCGAGCTTCTCGTCGATGCCGTGCGCCGCACCCGAGAGCGCCGTGGCCATCTCGCCGATCGACAGGATGCCGTGGCTCAACATGTCCTGCGAAGCTGCCAGCTTCTCGGCCATCGCCGCGGTCTGCTCGGAGCCTGCCGCCACCTGCGACACGATGCCCTCGACGCCGCTTGCCGAGGTCAGCATCTCCTCCGCGGAGGCGCTGTCCTCCTCAGCGATGGAGGAGAAGTCGGAGATCGCCTGGCTGGTCCGCCGCGAGATCTCCTCGATGCGCTGGCCGCTATCGCGTGCCTGCTCCACCACATCGTTCGCCGCCTGGGTTCCCTCCTGAATCCGGTGGAATGCGTGCGCCACGTTCTGCCCGGATTGCATCAAGGCCTCCACCGCCTGCGCACTCGCGTCCACCGCCTCCCGGACAGCGGACGCCGACGCCTCCACCGACAGCAGAAGCTCACCGATTTCCCGGACGGCCTTGGTCGTGTTGTCCGCAAGCGTGCGCACGCTGTCCGCAACGACGGCGAACCCTCGGCCGTGCTCTCCGGCCCTGGCGGCTTCGATCGCCGCATTGAGGGCAAGCAGGTTGGTCTGCGAGGCGATGTCCCCGACGAACTCCGCCACCTCGCGGATCCTGCCCGTGCGCACGTAAAGGTCACTCATGCGCGCCTTGGCCGCCTCCGCCTGTGCGACGACGTCCTGCTGGATTTCAAGGGCGTCCGCAAGCTCCAGCTCGCCGGAGGTGACCGCCTCGTCGGACTCCTCGGTGACACGCGCCAGGCGCGAGAGGGCCTGCATCATCTCGGCCGCCCGCTCGGCGCTCTCGCTCGCGAGGCCCGATACCTCCTGCGCCTGTTCCGCCTGCGCACGTGCCGCGCGCGCGACCTGGTCGATGCTGATCAGCACCTCGCGCATGGAGCGCGACGCCTCCTGCAGGCCGCCCTGCTGCTCCGCTGCCGCCCGCGCCACCGTGCCCACCACCTCGCGCGCCTGTGCGACGGCAGCGTCCAGCCGACGGGCCGCCGCATCGATCTCGTGGCTGCCGGACGCGACCTGCGCACCCATCTGCTGCAGCCCGAGCATGAGATGACGCAGCTTCACGATCATCTCGCGTCCCGCCTGCGCCAGGCGCGCTGTCTCGTCCTGACCATGAAACGCGTCCGGGGACTTGGAGAGGTCCCCGGCACCGACGCTCTCCAGCGACGCGACGACCGTCTCCAGGCGAGACCCGAGGAAGCGTGAGAAATAGACGCCGAGAGGCAGCGCAACCGCGATCGACAGTGCCCCGAAGATGAGACATAGCACCCGGATGACAGCGGCCATGGCAGCGAGACCGTGCAATGTTGGGTAGGGCGCCGCGTCCGCGTGCACCATGCCCATGATGACGAAACCGCTGCCGGCAAGAAGTGCCAGCGCCACCGATGCGCCGATCGCCGTCCACATGACTTTTGCGCCCAAGGTCCGAAGCAATCTACCGCCCCCTGGCATACCCTGCGCCAAACGTGTCCAACCTTATGGACACGCATCGGCATGTCCAATCTGAAGTGTCAAATGTCGTAATTTCGACTACGCCATAAAGTCGGGGCCAAATTGGGACGGCAACGCCATGCAGCCGGGGCCGCGCATGCGCCGCGACGCGAGCCCGACTGGGCCACATCGGCCGTGGTGCGGCCGTTTGTGATGGTCACGTGGCGGTGCGCCCGCAAGGCGTCGAGTCACCACGTGCGACGTCGCGGCTTTAACGGATCTTATGGGGAAGTAAGAGCTTTACAAGATGCGGCGACCAGAATGGATCGGGACAGACGAAGCCTTGCGACGTAGCGTGCCGGTTTGCGCAGACGCTTCATGCAACCACACCCTCTTGAACGAGGGATACAAGGGAGATGTACCGGTCATGCGTGTCCTGGTGGTGGAGGACGATCCCTCGCTTGCCGCGACCCTGCGCCTGGGCCTGGCCGCAGAGGGCTTCGAGGCGACGCTCGCGGACACGGTCGCGGCTGCGATGGATATGATGGGCCGCTCCGCGTTCCAGCTTGCGCTGGTCGACGTCAACCTCCCCGACGGCTCGGGGTTCGCCCTCGTGCCGCGCCTCAAGGATCGCAGCATCCTGGTGATCATGCTGACGGCTCGTGGCAGTGTTCCGGACCGTATCCACGGCTTCGAGCTCGGGGCGGACGACTACGTGGCCAAGCCATTCGCCTTCGAGGAGCTCGTCCTGCGCATGCGGGCCGTGGCGCGCCACCCGGTTCCTGCGGATCGCCTTCCCGTTCTCGCGTTTGCGGACATCGAAGTGCACCTCGAGCGCCAGGAAGCCTTGCGCGCGGGCAACATCCTCGATCTCACGCGCCGCGAGTACGACCTCCTGTGCCTCTTCTTGCGCAACCCTCGCCGCATCCTGACGCGCGACCAGATTCTCGAGCGGGTGTGGGGGTACGACAGCGAGGTGGGCGGAGGGGTCCTCGACGTCTACATCAGCTATCTGAGGCGCAAGCTCGAAGCCTACGGGCCACGCCTGATCCACACCATGCGCGGCTTCGGCTACCGGCTGGACGACCATGGCGAGGCTTAGACATGGCCTGCAGAGCCTGAGCCGCCGACTGCTGCTCGCCATGGTAGCGCTCGTCGGCGCATCGCTGCTTCTGGTGGACGTCGGCGCCGTGTACTTCCTGCACAGCGTGCTCCAGCAGAACCTGGAGATCCAGCTCGAGACCTCCGCGCAGTCCGACGCGCGCTTCTACCTGCGCACCGGCGCGGTGCGCAGCCGCCAGGTGCCCGGGGAGTCGATCGCGATCTACGACGCAAACGGGCAGCGGATCGCCGCCATCGGCTCGGCGCCGGCCAAGATTCCCCCGCCGGGCCTCAGCCAGCAGGGGAACTCGTTGCGCGACGTCCTTCCCGTGCCGGGCGGCTTCTTCCTCGAGCAGGTCGATACGAACGCCGTGCAGAGGCCTGTCAGGATCCTGGAAGAGGTGCTGGCGCTGGTCACGCTGGCCGCGATCCTACTCGCCGCGCTGGTCGCGGAAGGCATCGCGCACGGCCTGACGGCGCCTCTCTCGGCCCTCTCGTCGGAGGCGGCTCGCATCAGCGAGACGGGCGATCTTGAAACCCACCTGCCGAAGGACCACGGCGTGCGGGAGATCCGAGGGCTGGCCGAGGCATTGCAGCAGATGCTCGGTCGGCTCAGCCAGATGTTCGGGGCACTCGAGGCGTCCGAGCAGCGCGAGCGCGCCTTGCGCGAGATGACGCTCCACGACCTGCGCACGCCCCTATCGACGGTGCTCGGTACGCTCGAACTGCTCTCGAGCGGCCGACTGAAGAGTTCCGAAGCTCAAGAGGCGGCGTCGCTCGCGCAGCGCGAGGCCACCCGCCTGGCAACCCGTATCCGGGACCTCGACACGCAGGAGGGCGAACCGCTTTCGCAGCTCGCCCTGGCCGTGCGGCGCGCCGCCCGCGGCCATGCGCGCACGGACGGGCCGGAGGATACGTGGGTGACCGCTCCGGCCGCCGAGGTGCGCCAGGTGCTCGAACTCCTTGTGGACAACGCCGAGCGGCACAACCCGCCTAGCACCGAGATCGACCTCGGCTGGCGCGTGGACGCGGGTGTCGCCGTCGCCTGGGTGCGGGACAAGGGGACCGGCATGCCGCCGGAGGTTGCGGAGCACGCCTTCGAGCGCTTCTACCGGGGCGATCGCCACGGGGGGCTCGGTCTGGGCCTCGCGCTGGCCCGCGTGCTCGTCGAGTCGCGCGGCGGAACGGTGGCCATGGAGACGGAGCTTGGGCAGGGGACCACCGTCACCGTGCGCTGGCCGCTCGCGGACCCGCCGCCAGCGCCGCAGAGCGTCTAGCAGCAGGAGCGGGGCGGCTGCATGCCGCCCCGCTCCTGCCTTCAACCTGCGTTCACCAGCCCCAGGCGCTGCGGTATCCGTACCCGCCGTATCCACCGTACCCGCCGTATCCGCCATAGCCGCCATAGCCGCCATAGCCGCCGTAGCCGCCGAACCCGCCACCGAATCCTCGATAGGCGTGACGGCCGTACGGGTAGACGCCCACGTAGGGAGACTGCGTCTGTGCCGCCGACTCCGTCACGGTGAAGCTCTCGCCGTCCGAGCCGATGGCGCCCGGCTGTGCCTGGAGTCCATCCATGCTTGCGAGCACGAACGGGGTGGGGGTGGCTGCGGTCGCAAGGCTTTCCGTCTGTCCGCCCGCCGTCTCGACGGTCGCCGCCTGGAAGGTCACCGGCGAGAACGAGGCGAGGGGCTCGATGCGGCCGCCCCCGGTGCTCGGCGCCTCGGTGATCCACTCAGCCGACTGCTCCACCAGCTGCGCATCGGTCTGAGAGAGCGTCACCGTCTGCGTCGCCAGGACGGTGGAGCCGCTGCGCACGCTGAGCGTCCACCCGTCCGTGCCGGACGGGGTGACACTGGCCGTCACCGGAGCGCCGATCGCCACCGTCTGCCCCATCTTCGCGGAGGCGGGCAGGCTCTCCGTGAAGGCGGTCGCCACGGGCTGACCGTCCGACCACTCCTCGATCACACCGGCCTGAAGAAGATCCGGGTTCCTGCCCGTGCCGCCGATACCGACCCATTCGGCCACGACGCCGCCCTGCTGCTGCGTCAGGCTTGGCACCGTCCACGAGCCGGAGACACCGGCATACGGCCCGGAACCGTCGACGTAGCCGGACCAGTTGGAGGAGACGCTTGCCGACGCGACGGCGTAGCCGCCCGGCTTCGCGGTTGCGGAGGATGCGGCCTTGCCGCTGCCGGCGGCGGCGACCTGCGGGGCACTGCGCAGCGGTGAGGACGGTGCCGCCGTCCCCGGCCAGATGAGCAGGGCGGCCCCGGCAACGCCTAAGATCGCGAGTTTCACGCACATCGGCCCCCTTTTCTCGCATACTTCGCGGTTCTGCTCGCAGCGTACCCACCGTCCGCTAGAGCGGCCTTAGAGCACGGCAAGATCTCACGCAACGAAGGTCTTGCGGATCAGAGGCAGTTTCTGGAGTGGCCGCCGCATACATCAGCGACGGCGGCATAGCCACGCGCAACCAGGGCCCGCCGGCATGCGCGAGCATGCACCAGGGCACGGATGGTCATCACCGCGATGCGGCGCGATCGCCGGCGCGCGACCAAGGGCAGGGAGGAGCGGGGGGATGCGTCCCGACGGGAAGGCGCCCTTTTGCGAGCGGTCAGGCAGGTACGTGCGGCAGCGCGATCCAGATCGCATGCTCCTCGTCGTGGAACACCTGCTGGTCTGCCCGCCGCGGCGTCAAGACCGCGAGAAACTCGTCCTGGCCGGTGTTGAGGTTGCGATCCCAGCGCGGGAAGCAGCTGCTCGTCACCTCGAGGCGCAGGCGGTGGCCCGGCAGGAACGTGATGCCCGTGGCCCAGAGATCGACCGTCAAGGTGGCGATCTCCCCGGCCCGCAGCAACTGGGGCGGCTGCGGGCGGATCTCACCTGGGATGGCGTAGGTCTGCCGCCAGCGGGCGCGGACGATGCCATCGGCGACATGCATCGCCCGGTGGTCCGGGTAGACGTCGACGAGCCGCACCACGACATCGGTGTCGGGCGCAGACGACGAGATCCGCAGCGTCGCCGCCACGGGCCCGATGACCGTGTAAGGCTCTGCGAAGGGCTCGCTCGTGTAGCAGAGCACGTCCCGCCGCGCCTCGTTCGGCCGCTGGTCCAAAGGACCTGGGCGGTAGCTGGCGGGCATCAGCAGGCTGCCTCCGAGGGTGGGCACAGGATCGAGAGGATCGTAGACGAAGCGGTCGGGCGGCTCCCGGCCAGGCGCACCGCGCACGAGGCGGCCATCGCCGCCGGACGTGTTGGCCCGTCCGCCAGTCGAGAGGTACCAGCGCTCATCCTGCGCCGCGGCTACCGGCCAGGAGGCGGACAGGTGTCAGGCGTTGACGGTTCCATCCAGCTTGGCGAGGACGAACTGCGCGACCAGGTTGGCCGCTGCGGCGTTGAACTGCCGGGCAGTCAGCCCGAATTCTCTCAGGTACTCCTGCTTGCATTCCGTCACGGGACGCCCCCGCACGTACTGATCGACGTAGAGGGCATGCTCC
>Ga0080006_1135043_pt1 | contig 12587 bp, 12 predicted proteins | sample RS3BMetagenome_FD_69209 | JGI IMG/M metagenome (GOLD analysis project Ga0080006, IMG submission 69209) | Ferric oxide microbial mat and aquatic microbial communities from Rainbow Spring, Yellowstone National Park, USA - RS3B (SPADES... ...
CACCAGCCCCTCCTCCCTGAGCAACTCCTCCACCCTCGTCCTCACCCTCTCCCCTCCCCTGTACATCACGGGTAAGCTCACCGTGACCCACTCCAGCCCGTACACGACCCCCGGAGGGAGACCTTGAACCCCTTCAAGAACCTGTACCTGGCGTAACCCCTCCTCCTCACCTCCTTCCCCCTGGCGTACCTGGGGGAGGTCCTCCTCTCCTCCAGGGCCCTCCTCTCCATCTCAGCTATTTCATTTAATAGCGCGTCCTTCCCAAGTAACTCGGGGACGAGCGAGGTCACCACGTGATTGGATGAACATCTCACGGTATGACCTAGCGCTCGTCTCCTTTTCGTGTACTGATGTAGGATCAATTAAGTCACTTTCATTCTATAGAAACAAATAGAAATCGCAATGGAGCCCTGAATCGCCCCAAACTCTCAACCGAAATAAAAATAAATGTGATCTATTTACTTTTTTCTATGACCAAACGTTTCATAGAAAGTGACACTTTCGCCTCACTAATTCTCGAAATTGACAAAAAGGCTAAAAAGGAGAAAGGATCGGGAAGACCCCCTTACTGGGAAATGATTTTCTGGTGGACTAGGAAACCTTTGATATCAGCAAGAGCATTTACGGCTGCTGCACTATTACCAGAAAACACGTCAGTGGTGGATTTCAAGAGGATAACTAGACTAAGTGAAGATAACCCTCACAAATATCAGCCCATAACCAACGGTAAGTTCAAACAGTTCACGGTATTGGATCCGTTTGCAGGGTTTGGCTCTATCCCTCTGGAAGCTAAGAGGTTAGGAGTTGGAAAGGTAATAGCATCGGACCTTCTACCTACCGCTTACGCCTTCCTAAAAGCAGTTCTGGAGTATCCCAATTACGGGGAGAGACTCATTAGTGATGTGAAAAAGTACGGCGAGGAACTGCTAAAGTCAATTGAGGAGGACGTAAAGGAGCTTTATGGAGACGCTTCCGGTTTCGTTGGGACATGGGAAGTGAAATGTCCTCATTGCGGTAACTACACTCCACTCGTTAATAAGTGGTGGTTATTAGCAATTAAAGGTGATGAGGAGGAGGAAGAGAGTGAGGAAGAGGAAGAAGAGGTTAGATCGGGCGAGTTTAAGAGACTTGTATTCATGAAACCCGGGGTTAACGGAAGAGAGTTACGAATTAGAGTAACTGACCTGAACAAGGAGCTAGGTAAAAGGTCGCTAAGAGCAAAGAAGACAAAAGATAAAGTAATTGTAGATGGAAAAGAATACCAAGTTCCTGAAGGAAATATCGTGGCTAAGAACTCTTTAGCTAAATGCTTGTTTTGCAACAATATCATGCCCGGTAAAGGCGATAATTGGTACGTAAAAGAGGCAATAAGAGACTGGGGCGAGAAATACGAGAAATACTTGAATGGAGAAATCGACTTAGACAGTTTAAAAGACGCTAAAGCTAGACCAGTCATTTTAGTGAAGTTTAAGGGAGAAGGAAAAGAGCTACAATTTGAGGAAATAGGTCAAGAGGATAAAGAAACGTTCTGGAAGACTTTTGAATTACTAAAAGAGGTTGACATTAGTAAAATACCGACAGAAAAAGTGGCTCCATACGGGACCGTAAGGTTTACGACATGGGGATTAGATAAATTTTTCAAAATATTTAACGCAAGGCAATTGATTATTCTCAGTAAAATCCTAGACAAACTATACGATTTAAAGGAGAAGATTGATTTTGATGATAAACATAAAGACGCGGTAATCACATACTTGGCTATAACGCTCTTAAATTATGTAAGACATAATTGCATGTTAACATTAGTAGAACCGACCAGAAAGTTTTTAGCTCATGCTTTATCATTTAGGAGATTCGCATTTACATGGAATTGGATAGAGGTTTCTCCATTAGCCAACGTTATTGGTTCTTTTTCAAGAAGCCTAGATCATGTGATTAAAGGTTTAGAATATTTAGCATAAACTAACTCTACATCTGTTCTCGATGTAGTTAATTCCGATGTTAACGAGTTAAACTTAGACCCAGTTGACGTTATAATAACAGACCCACCTTACGCTGATGACGTATCTTATCCCGAGTTAAGCGACTTCTATTATGTGTGGTTAAAGAGGATTATCCCATTACCATATAACACACAATGGGAAGAGCTTGTACCAAAGGATATTGCGGTTGAAAAACCTAGAGGCGAAGTCTTTGGTGACAACATCGGTACATATGAGTATTTCAGGGAAAGATTAGCCCAAGCATTTGCAAAGCTTGACCAGTTCTTAAAGGATGACGGACTAATGGTTACCTTTTACAATCACACATCTCCAGACGCGTGGATCTCACTTTTATATGGAGGCTGGTACTACTCCGAATTCAAAATATCAGCGATTCACGCAATAACTACTGAGGACGAGACCAGGGTTAATGCCAGAGGTACTATGTCATTAAACAAATCAATGGTTATCGTATGGAGGAAAAAAGCAGAGGGGCAAAGACTAATCCAAGAAGCCGTTAAGGAGGCACTAAATTACGCCTCAACGTGGGTTTCCACCAGACTTCTAGGAAAGGAGAGAATCATTGAACTTTCAATAGACGCTTACATAGAAGTTCTAGGCAAGGTCCTCGAGACTTTGACAAAATATGAGAAGTTGATCGGTTTGAAGGGGGAAGGTGTTGAAGCAGTAGAGAACTTGATAACAAACTACGCATTCCCCGTCACTGCACAAGCATTAGTAGAAGGATTAGCAAAGGGGGTAGGAACGAAGATTAACGATCCCCACGCGGTATTTTATACACTCGTAAAAGTCCTTCTCCCCCCAAAAAGAGGAGGGAGGAGGAAGATGGACTCAACAACCACCATATTCCTTAACATTGCTGGGAACATAGACGCAAACGAGCTTCAGGAGAGCGAAATAATTGAGAAAGAGAAAGATGGGGTCATATTAAACGAACCTGAAAATGACGGTACCGACGTGAACTCGACATTAGCTTCCCTTGAAAAGCTACCGCACGTAAGAGACGCAATAGACGGTAAATACGAATTCAAAACTCCGGTGCAACTCTTACACTACCTTGAATACGAGGCTTTAAAGCACGGTGACAAACTTCAGCAGATAGTAAACGACTTGAGAAACAAGACTAGATTCGTAGATGACGCAATAGCAATGGCGAAAATCTTCGCGGAAGTGCTCAACGATAATGACGTTGAAAAAGAGCCGTGCAAAGGTATAGTAGGTAAGAAAGAGGGAATTCTCAGGTTCACCTCATGAGGTGAGAGTGATGGCAGATCTCTCCTTATACAACAACAAAGTGAGGAAAGACGTATTCGATACCAAGTTAGACGACGAATTAGCACCGGAGCTCAGTGACGTTTACCTCAAGAAAGCTAGGTCTCTATACACTAACCCGGAGGAGTTCTTCTCTGTTACGTATTTCACTGATTCCATGGTTCAACTCATCAACGACATCTCTACTGCCTTTAAGGAAGGCAGGGGAATGACGATACCTCTGTACTCCTTCTTTGGCGGTGGCAAAACGCACTCCCTCATCATGCTTTACCACGCTTTTTCTAATCCAGCCGTGTTTAAGTCATTCCTTTCCAAGAACCCCGAGTTGAGAGGTTACAGAGCAGAAGTCGAGGAAGGAGTTAAAGTTATAGTTATTGGTGGTAAGGACTCAAATACGGCTCCTTCCCCTGATACTCAAGGGGACGTAAAAACCCTTTGGGGTTACATCGGGAAAATGTTGGGGAAGTACGATATAGTAAAAAAACACGACGAGGATCTGACTACGCCACCTAAGGACGTGTTAGAAAAGCTATTCCAAGGTGAAAAAGTCTTAATTCTAGTAGACGAGATAGTATGGTACTTACAGAGGTTGAGACACAGTGTTTTCTCTTCCTACTACTACCAATGTTTAGGCTTTTTCGAGGTGTTGGCGAGTGTTACAAACCTATACCCGGTAGTCCTTGTGGTTACAATACCCGGAGAGATCAACGAGACGGGTAATGTACAAGCTGAGGCAAGCTACAGAGACGAGGTGACCGAACTTAGCAAGAGGATCCTCAGGGTAGGTAAGGTATACAGAGCTCCTATCGAAACCCCCGTGGACTTAGGTAAGGTGTTGCAGAGGAGGATATTTGAACAAATAGACGAGAAGGTTAAGCTCGAAGTATTAGCTAAATTCAAAGAGCTAACGGATAACTACAGCGAGTACGTGGACAGCGAAGCTGTGAAGGAATTGAACGAGACTTACCCGTTCCACCCCTATTACGTTAACACATTGAGGAAACTGTTAGAAGAGGCTAGGCTACAGAAGACGAGGGACGGTATTAGACTGACTAGGATCTTAGTCAGGAAGTTGTGGAACGAGAAGCCTGTGAGGAGTCTCATATTACCTTCTGACATCGGCGTAAGTGACCCTAACATAAGGACTCTGCTTTTGAAAGACTATCCGCGTTTTAACCCGGTAGTTGACGTAATGAAAAATGAAACTAAAGGTCTTTACGTTTACTTCGCTTTGTCAGATTACGTGTTTCTCTCCACCTACATGTACGAGTTGGGGCTTAACCCCACGCAGTTCAAAGACGTCTTACCAGATTCCAAGAGAGTAGTGACTTCTGTCCTAGACCCGCTCTTGCTTGAAACTTCAAAGTTAACACCTTCCGACGTCAGGGGTAGGCTGGACGACATAAGCGGAATAAGCGACCCTGAGAAGAAAGTGACTTACCTGATAACTTCCGACGGGAGGTATTGGTTTACCTCTATTCTAGATCCAGTAGCTATATGCAGGAAGGGTAAAGACAAGGTTACCGATGCTGAAGCTGAGGAAAGGCTGAAGTATTTCACTTCACAATTAGCTGATACTCCAATAGACAAGGTTGAAAAGAGGGGAGCAAGTAAGGAGAAGTTTAGGAGCCAGGTGTTTAAGCCCTACGAACGTGTAGTGGACAGCCTTGACGACTTAATAGACGTAGACGATGAGGTTTATAGGACTGTAATTATCTGGGAACCGGCATGCCGAGACTGTGATGATGAAACAGCCCTGAGGAAGGCGGAAGAGAAGGCTAGGCGTTTCATTTACAATAGGATGGCAGGAAAGAACTCGTATACACCGAGGCGTAACGCCAACAGTATAGCTGTAGTCTTCTCCCTACGTGGAGTCTACCGTGATGTGTTGTTAAACCAGACGAAGGAGTTAATCTCTTGTGAGAAAGTAGACCCGCGACAGTATTCCACAGACGACGTGAGCCTTAAAGTAGCCGAGGGATTGTTGAATAGTCACATACATTCACTGATTTCAGCAATATACAATAAGGTGTTACAGTATTACGACACTGTAGCCTTTCCTTTCGAAAATAACGGAGTCTCTGTAAAGGTGAACAAGTCAACTGAAAAGACGATATTAGGTAACGTTGAGGAGACGTTAAAGGAAGAAAGGAAGCTTATAACCGAGTTGGACTTCGACTCACTTGATTACTACTTGTCCTCTACTAACATAAACTTGAAAGAGAGGAGCTTTTCTTATCAAGAACTGAGGAGGATGTTCTATACTAACTCTAACCTACCGTGGGTGCCAGATGAGGGACTAAAGGAGTCTGTTGTAAACGGTGTTAATCATATGGACATAGGTGTAATGAAGGGGAACAACGTTTACTTCAAGAGGTTTGAAGGTGAGCCTGAATATACCACCACAATACTGGACGATACGGTGACTATATTACCGCCTAGTCTCGCTGCTGAAAAGCAAATAGACTCACTGCTGCAAACTGAGAAAGAGATCGATGAGGGGGAGAGAGTTAGGAAGATCTTCTACATGTTAATTACGAGAGATGGGGAAGAGATTCCGTTAAGGGAGTTGAGAGGGAGGAGTGAGTGGTTAGATCTGTTTATTACGGGTAGGCTTGAAAGGAGAGAGGTCGTAGAGGAGAGCGGGATAGATTTAGAGACCATACCGAGAGAGGTAATAGGAAAAGCCGGGGAAGAAGTTGAAGTCAAAGTGAGAGTGTTAAAGAAGGGTAAGTTTAACGGTAACGTTGAACTGGAGTGTGATGGATTCGAAGTTACTCCGAAGTCAGGGATTCCGAATTTTGAGGCTACATTAAAAGGTAAAGTTGTAAGTAACGGGGAAATTAGGCTGAGTGTTAAATTTGACGGCAAAGTTAAGACGGTTTTAATCCCCGTCAAAGTACAAAAGGAAGAAGCACCGTCTGAGACTTCCCTCACTTTGCCAATACCTGAGGGAGTGACTATTACCAGAGTTGAAATAAACGTAAATTCGTCCTTAAAAATTAACGAAATTATGGACGTGGTGAATAAAGTGAGGATTATACCCGGGGTAAAGTCTATCACCGGTGAAGTCACTCTAGACAATATGGAGTCGTTAAGCATCACAGTAAAGCCTAAGGGCATGAAATTCGATCAGTTCATAACTACTCTTAACTCAGCATCCAGTCTTGTAGGTAGGAATAACTTAAACTTATCCGGTAAAATTACGGTAAACTTCACTGACCCTAAGCCTGTTCAGGACAAAGCAGTTCTAGAGTATTTAGTAAAGAAGGACTTCGTTAGAGTATACGCTAAGAGGTGATCTTGTGTTATACCAAATCAGGGAAACGAAATCGGAAGGCAGGGAAAGGCTTTACTTTTACGAAACAAGGAACGAGAAGACGTTTAGGACGTTTAAAGCTACGCTGAGCTTAAATGAACTCGTTGAACAACTTTACAAGAGGACGGACTTAAAGTACAAGAGGACTAAAAAGAGCATGTTTACGGATTCAGAGAGGTTGTTCAAGCTCTCCGTAGTGTATTCCGGAGTCAGGCAAACCATGAGGTATACGTCTCCGAGTAGGATCTTGACTTTGAGTAAGGTTCTGGTCACAATGGAAGAGTATTCCCTTCACTTCTGGTACTCCGAATTTGTAACACGTTACACAGAGAGGAAGAACGTAGTGGACACCTATAAAACAGGAAGGGCATTCAGGGACCTTTATGACATTTGAGTTCCTGAAGTCCGTTTTCGACGAGTTAGCGAAGTCTCACCCCTTTTTCCGGTACCCTATGCTTACTGATGGTGATTATGAACCGTATATTCACCAGGCTGAGGTCTTCTACAGACTTTTGCCAAGGTTACCGGTTAGGTTTCTGGTCGCGGATGACGTAGGTCTGGGAAAGACTATAGAAGGGATCATGATAATAGACCAAATGATAAAGAAGAGGGGAGCTAGGAAGATACTCCTAGTAGTGCCGAGAGTGTTGGTGAAGCAGTGGGTAAATGAGTTGCTTAAGTTCTCGAGGGAGTGGAAATTAGAGGTGGTTGAGTATGATAGTGGTAGAGATGTTTCAGGCGATGGAATTTATGTCGTAAGTGTTGACACGTTGAAATTAGAACAACATAAAAAGAAGTTCTTTTCGGTAAAATGGGATTTGATTATTTCTGATGAGATACATAAGATAGGGTTTGTAGGGAGTAAAGAGAACTTGAGGTACAAAGTAATGAGTCATTTAGTTGCGAGTAACCCGGACACTAACTTCGTAGGTCTTACGGCAACTCCCCATAGGGGGAATGACAAGGACTACTTCAAAAGGTTAGCATTAGTAGACCCCTATTTAAGGGAGGAAAATGAGAGAGTAATAAGGGACGCTGTTAGGGCGATAGTGTTAAAGAGGAATAAGAAGAACGTTAACGAGGTCTATGAGAACGAGCAGATATTTCCACCTGCCAGGTTTATACAGTACGTGATTGAACCGACTCAGGACGAGAAAAACTATTACACTCAGATCAGGGAACTAACATTAGCAATTCTTAAGGACTACTATAACCAAAAGGGAGAGCAACCTAAAGCGTTGCAGTTATTAGCCTTTATGATAGGTAGGAGGAGTTTATCCAGCCCACAAGCGGGACTATTGACTTTTAAGAGGATGATGGAGAGTAGGGCTGAAAAAGTGGACGAGAACGCAGAGGAGATAGCTGAAGAATACGCAGAAGAAGAGGAGACAGAGGAGGTAGTGGAAGTTGACAAGATAACTGAAGACCTCACGAGTCTTAATGCCAAGTATCTAGAGCGGTTTAAGGATCTAATTCCGGGCTTACTGGATCTAGCGAAAAAAGTAATAGAGGTGGACAGCAGAATAAAGGCACTAATCGACCTAGTTGATGTACACAAAAGGAAAGGGGATAAGATAATTGTTTTCACGGAATATAAGGACACGGCTAACTACATATACGGTAAGGTCAAAGAAGGTTTGAGGTTAAGTGATTCCGAGGTTAAGCTAATAACTAGCGACGTTTTGGGGCAGGGTAGAGTGTCTATTGAGGATATAAAAAAGTGGTTAGAAGGAGAGGGGTTCAAGCTCTTAATCGCTACCGACGTGGCCTCCGAGGGCTTAAACTTACAAGCTGCTAACGTTTTGATTCACTACGAACTCCCGTTAAGTATAGTAAAGTTTGAGCAAAGGAACGGGAGGGTGTGGAGGTTAAAACAGAAAAAGGATGTTTACATTTACTACATTTCTCTGAACACCGAAATAGAAAAGGCCATTCTAGACAATTACTACAACAAACTGTTAACAGCAACAATACAAACCGGGTCACAAGTAAACGTTGCAGACGCGATCATATATAACGGTGAGGTGAAAACGGTAATTAACTTAAGTGATGAAAAGGAAGACATACCAGTTTACTTAGCTTACAACGGACAGGGGGAGAAGAAGGATGAGGAAAGAATAACGCCGCTGAAAGTGTGGGAGGCAGCAGTAAACGGAAGGATGGATCACATTGTAGCATTGATAGGAAGCAGGATTAAAGTAATAAAGGACGCAATGAAAAAGTTCGCGTTGTATGAGCCTTTAAGGGGACAAGCCCTCTCAGATATAGAAAAAGTTAGGATGTTAACAGGCTTTAAGAACAGAAAAGAGCTAAGGGAAAGTGTGCGTTCACTTCTAGAGAGAGTAGTAATTTTATCTGGGGGTTCCATAGAAGGGAGTAAAATAAAAGTAGGGGGTTACCTTAGGTCTGTAGACGAGTCTAGGATAGGGCTGTTGATTCATACTCTCAACAAAGTAGTCCAAGATAGGGCTAGGGAAGCTAAGCCTTTCGTACTATGCAACAATATTCAAGCAAATTACTATATAGCTGAGGCCGTAGTTAAACTTAAAGAATCGGAAGTCTTGTCGATACCGATAGTAATTAAAGTAGAGGAGAAAGATAAATTGATTGTTGAAAGGGTACCTTTATCGCAATTCCTTAGAGAGGTTTTACCCCTTGCTGCTGAGTGCACAGCTTACCCTGAATATGTGGAAATAATCGACAAGCCGTTCTCAGGCATAATTAGGGATATCGAGGTTGATAATCTTAGGTATTCCAATTTGAGTGGGGCTCGTTTCACCCTTTAGGGTGTACTCGCTTTTCTTTCCTATTTTGGTAGCTTCCATATCTAGCCCAACAGTCCTTACATGAGGGAAAAGAGGTACGGCCCTTCAAACCTGTGAGGGAATTGGAGGTTATTAAAAGCACGGAAAGTCACATAGCTGGTAGACATTACCTACGGGTACACGCTCTCTCGTCATCTGCCGTGCCTCTGCTCCCTCCTGATCAGGTGTTGAGAACACTCCCTGAACCTAGGAGATATTTGGGGACCCAATATACCTTGATATCCGGAGTCCAGTACCCTGTCCCCAGTGAACTTAACCCATCCCCTCCCTTCGGGGTTCTTGAATATCACCACTACTTCACTTACGATTCCTAGGATAACCCTGAGGTTGCCGTTGAGCATTATTGTCTCCCTCAACTTGAAGCTCCACTCCAGGTCAGACATCCTTCTGACCTCCACAACCTTCCCCAAGCACCTTATGAAGGACTCCACGTCTAAGGTAACATCACCACCGTGTCCTTATCACATCGGAAGTTCCTCCTGAAGAGAGGGTTGAGCCTCCTCTGTAGGGCCTCGCCGACACACTCCAGGTACTTCACGCTCTCCTGATCTAATACCCCTATCCTGTACGTGAACTTGAAGGTTTTGGCACCAGGTGGAGGACTGTACTTGGCCAACTGATCCCTCCACACATCCACCACAAGCACCTTGTTAGGGTTTTCCAAGACCACGATGACGTCCCTCCAGTAGAGGTAGGGGGCCCTGAGGGAGGGTACCTGGTGCCACTGTATCTGCGGTTTGATTATCATCCATACATCTTCCTCTCGAGGTTCCTCATCCAGAGGGATATGACCAGAGCAACTCCGTTGAAGAGCATGGCCAGAGAGCCGCTAAGTATGAAGGGAAACTGGGTCTCTTTATCGAAGGGATTCAGCTTCGAGGAAGAGACTAATGCGAATATTGAGGCCATGAGTAGTATGACCAGGGAGCTCTTGATTACGTTCATGATGTATATCCTGTTCAGCATGAGCTGTATTCCCAATATCACTACGGCGTCGAACATGACAGAGAATATGGGTGTACCGACCTCGAGGGCTAGGAGAAAGAGGTTAGGTACGTAGAAGGAGCCCGAGACGTCATAGATATAGGCAGCCTCGAAGGTGGCCCTTATTATTGCTAAGACCATGAATACTACAGCTGAGACCGAGGAAAAGAAGTATGAGACGATCGTAGCGTATCTGAGGTAGTTGAAGAGTGGACTTTGGGACATGGAGTAATCAAGTGAAAAATGAATTATGTATTATAAATCTTCCTTATTAATTATAAGGTATTTCACCTCTGATCGTGATAGATTGATATGCTTTTTCAAGTTTTGAGTGTATGTTTTACTTTTTTCTAATCAATAAGAAGAGTTCCCTTCTCACTGCGTGGAGGGAAACGTCGCCGGAGGTTTCAAAAGAGGCTCTCGTCATATCCCCCAAAAGAGGGTTGGAAGATGATCTCTCAAGTGAAGGATTGAAAGCTCGGAAGGCCGTAGCCAACAGTTTCAGACAAACCGTAAAGTTTATATCATTTCGTCATAAACTTTTATACAATGCTGAGGCCTAAGGAAGTCCGCCAACGCTTAGGAATATCCTATGTAACACTCAGAGAATACGTAAAGAAGGGATACATAAACCAGTACTAGAGACTGGGAAGTGGAGGTTCAGGGAGAATGTAGAGAAGTTAATGGGTATTGTTAGAAAGAGGAAAGTGGTATTATACGCTAGGGTATCGAACAAGCGAAAGGACGACTTGGTGAACCAAGTTAAGTACCTAGAGGAGAACGTTAAGGAATACGAAGGTGATAACAGACGTGGGGTCTTGGTTGAACGTGAAGAGGAAGGGGTTACTCAACTGAGGACGATATTGAACAACGAGGTGTCGAAAGCCATTGCTTACCCGGACAGACCGGTGAGGTTCGGCTTCGAGATGGTAGAGGAGGTGTGCAAAGCGCACGACTGTGAGCTCGTGGTGTTGAACTGGGAGGACAAAACACCTGAACAAGAGTTGATAGAGGATCTGATCTCTATACGTATCGTTCAGCGAGAAATTGCAAGGAGTGGGGAGTCACGAGTACGAGAAGGTGAGGAAGTGCGTTGAGGAAATTGAGGTTTAAATCGTTTCAGCCAGAGAAGGAGTACGTCTACCTAACTTACTCCCTGAAGAATGATAAGGGGGAGGAGAGTGAAGTACTACTGGAGAACTACAGAGTCCTACTGCAGAGGGCTTTAGACTGGTTGTGGGATAGGATCGAGGTTGAGAGGAGAGAGATCAGGAGGGGTAAGAAAGTCATCACGAAGGTCAAGATAACCCTCCCCGAGAAGAAGGGGTTTACAGGACGTTGAGGGACGAACTGGAGGAGGTCAACGTCCTAGCCTCACACTACGCTGATAAGGCCATAAGCGACGCTTACTCCGTGTTGAGGAGCTGGAAGAGGAGGGCCGAGAAGGGGCGAGCTTCACTGAGGAAACCTAAACTGAAGAGGGTTTACGTGAGGGTTAAGTCTACTCTGAGGAAGGTTGATGGCGAGAACGTGAGGATTACTGTTAAACCTCACCAGTAAATTACCTTCTCCTGGTCCCACACCTGGTTTTCAGGGAGGGTTAAAGGGTTAGAACTGGGTGAGCCCGTGATAAAGGGGGATAAGGTTCACCTACCATTCCGTTACAGATTACCCCGGTTTACTCCCCTGGACTTCCTGGCAGTCGACAGTAACCTCTATACTCTGGACGCTTACGACGGCGAGAAGTTCGTCACTTTCTCCTTGAGGGAGTTGTACAGTCTGAAGTTTGGGATGGAGTTGAAGAGGAGTAGAATCAAGTCCTTCGCTTCCAAGCACGGTAGGAAAGGGGAGTTGTTGATGAGGAAGTACTCCCACCGTGAGAGGAATAGAGTTAGGGACCACGTTCACAAGTTCGTCAACGAGCTCCTTGAGATGTATCCCGTGACTACGTTCGCCATAGAGAAACTGAATAAGCAGTCGATGTTCCAAGACACTAACGACAAGTTGTCTAAGAAGATTTCAAGGACTGTATGGAGGTCGATCCACCGTGCGTTGAAGTACAAGGCCCCACTATACGGCTCCCTAGTTAAGGATGTGAACCCGCATTTAACTTCCAAGTCCTGCCCCAGATGTGGACGGATTTCCCGAAAGGTAGGACTTTTCGTTGTGAGAGGTGTGGTTTCA
>Ga0080006_1140177_pt1 | contig 12585 bp, 8 predicted proteins | sample RS3BMetagenome_FD_69209 | JGI IMG/M metagenome (GOLD analysis project Ga0080006, IMG submission 69209) | Ferric oxide microbial mat and aquatic microbial communities from Rainbow Spring, Yellowstone National Park, USA - RS3B (SPADES... ...
ACATCTCTTTGCGCGTTCACGAACTTACAAAAAGTGATTTGGTCTTTCTTTATAAAATTTACGGTCTGATTGAATTGGAAAAGTCGTTGACGGAAGGCCCTCTATCCGATGAGTTACTTATCTTCGCCAAGCAAAACGGATTAACCGATACGACGATCGCCCGATGCACCGGCCTTGATGCATGCGAGATTACGGAGAGGCGTCATCAAATGGGACTGCGTCCCGTGTACAAAATGGTGGATACGTGCGCAGCTGAATTTTCAGCGGAGACACCGTACTATTATTCAACATATGAACAGGAAAACGAAGTCGTCGCAGGTCGCAAACCGTCAGTACTCGTACTGGGGTCCGGTCCGATTCGCATCGGTCAAGGCATTGAGTTCGATTATTGCTCTGTACATGCTGTAACAGCTTTGCGCCGTGCCGGGTATGAAGCAATCATTATCAACAACAATCCCGAAACGGTTTCTACCGACTTTAATACGTCTGATCGGTTGTATTTTGAACCGCTCCATATCGAAGACGTAATGCATGTCGTTGAACAAGAGAATCCGATCGGCGTGGTTGTGCAGTTCGGCGGTCAGACAGCGATCAATTTGGCTGCACCGCTTGTCGAGCGTGGCGTGCGCATTTTGGGAACAAGCCTCGCCGACATTGATCGTGCAGAAGATCGTGAAAAGTTTGACCAATTATTGGAGCAGCTCGACATTGCGCGGCCTGAAGGCGTTACGGTAACATCTGTCGAAGGCGCCGTTGATGCGGGAAGAAAACTCGGCTTTCCTGTGTTAGTGCGACCCTCTTACGTGCTCGGCGGTCGGGCGATGGAAATTGTTTATAACGATGACGAACTCGACACTTATATGGAACATGCTGTAAAGGCGTCGCGCGCAAATCCCGTGCTTATTGATCGCTATTTAATCGGCACGGAAGTGGAAGTGGATGCAGTATCCGACGGAGACACGGTGCTCATTCCGGGCATTATGGAACATGTCGAACGCGCAGGAGTGCATTCAGGCGATTCGATTTCCGTCTACCCACCGCGCTCCTTGTCCGCTCGCACGAAGAATACCATCGTCGATTACACGATTCGCATCACGAAAGCTCTGTCTGTTAAAGGGCTTGTCAACATCCAGTACGTCGTACATCAAGACGAAGTCTATGTGCTGGAAGTCAATCCGCGCTCGTCGCGCACGGTGCCTTTTTTAAGTAAAGTGACGCATGTCCCCATGATGGATTTGGCGACTCAGATCATTATCGGAGAGTCGCTTTCGAAGATGGGTTATTCGGAAGGATTGTGGCCGGAACCGGATTATGTGGCGGTAAAAGTGCCGGTCTTCTCGTTTGCGAAACTTCGCCGCGTTGATGTAACGTTGGGCCCGGAAATGAAGTCGACGGGCGAAGTAATGGGAACTGAACGCACCTTCGCCAAAGCACTTTATAAGGGTATGTTGGCCGCGAACATGAAAATACCCGATCATGGAACGATCATTGCGACGATTGCCAACAAAGATAAGGGGGAAGCGTTGCCGCTCCTGCGACAATTCGCGGAACTTGGCTTCAATATCGTGGCCACGGCTGGGACGGCGGCATTCTTGTCGGAACACGGCATTCGCGTACAAGCGGTGAAAAAACTCAGCGAAGGGACTCCGAACTTGCTTGATCTCATTCGCAATGGCCGAACTGATATGGTTGTCAATACACTGACGCGGGGAAAAGAACCGCAACGCGATGGATTCCGCATTCGGCGTGAAGCGGTGGAAAACGGCATCCCTTGCCTGACATCGCTCGATACGGCGAGGGCGATGGTCGAAGTGTTGCAGACGCTAAAGTTTTCTACGATTCCTCTGACTTCAATGAACGGCATTGCGAAGGAGTGAGTCAACGTGCGCCTCAAAGTATTGGATCATTATGAAATTGGACGTGACTTGCGCTATTTAGCGCTTGAGGCGCCGGATTTGCCGCGCGGCTATCAACCGGGGCAATTTGTGCACATTAAAGTGTCGGACAGTTTCGATCACCTGCTTCGGCGCCCACTCAGCTTGTGTCGTCTGGACGTCGCTGCAGGGAAGCTCGTCGTCGTCTATCGGATTACGGGTGCGGGGACGCGCATGCTTTCGGAGAAAATTCCGGGTCAGACGGTGGATGTACTCGGGCCGCTAGGGCACGGTTTCCCGTTGCACGATGGAGATCGCCACGCCATTTTGATCGGGGGAGGGATCGGCGTTCCTCCAATGGTTGAACTCGCGCTGTGGCTCAAACGGCGGGGTGCGCGTGTCACGTCTGTAATCGGGTTTCAATCGAGTGATCAAGTCATACTTACGGATGAACTTCGCGAATATGGCGATGTGCTCGTTGCCACGGACGATGGAACATGTGGCCATCACGGCCTTTTGACCGAGCGGATTGATGACGCGATGATCGCTTCGGCGGATCGCTTTTACGCCTGTGGACCGACTCCAATGCTTCGCGCGGTGCAGCGATTGTTTGCAGAGCGACTTCCGGGATATTTATCATTGGAAGAGCGCATGGGCTGCGGTATTGGCGTATGTTTGGCCTGTGTGCACGGCATTCGTACTGACGACGACGTAAGCAATAAAAAAGTGTGCAAAGACGGTCCTGTGTTTTGCGCATCCGAGGTGGTGTTTTCATGAAGGAGCCCACATCTTCTTTGCAACAGGTCGATCTGTCTGTCCGCATCGGTTCGCTGTGTTTGAAAAATCCAGTCATGCCGGCATCCGGATGTTTCGCTTTTGGGAAAGAGTTCGCCGATTTCTATGATTTGAGCGAACTCGGAGCCATTGTGGTCAAGGCGACGACGCTCGAGCCGCGTCTGGGCAACGCGACGCCGCGCGTCGCCGAAACTGCGGCTGGCATGCTGAACGCCATCGGGTTGCAAAATCCTGGCGTGGAGCGAGTTGTGCGTGATGAGCTACCGTGGCTTCGCTCTTTCGACATCCCGGTCATCGTGAACATCGCGGGGACAACGGTGGAAGACTATGTGGAGGTGGCACGTCGACTTGGCGAGAGCGAAGATGTCGATGCGCTCGAGCTAAATATTTCTTGTCCCAACGTCAAATGCGGTGGCATTCAGTTCGGAACAGACCCCGCGCAAGCGGCGCATGTCACCGCTTCCGTGAAAGCGGTGAGCCGCGTTCCCGTCATTGTGAAACTGTCGCCGAACGTGAGCGATATCGTTGCCATGGGCAAAGCGGTTGAAAGCGCTGGAGCAGACGCGATTTCGCTGATCAATACGCTCGTTGGCATGCGCATTGACCTTCGAACGAGAAAGCCGATTATACATAACAAAATAGGTGGATTATCAGGGCCTGCGATTAAGCCGATCGCGATTCGCATGGTGCATGACGTGAGTCAAGCGGTCCACATTCCGATTATCGGGATGGGCGGGATTATGACAGGTGAGGACGCTGCGGAATTTGTCATGGCCGGAGCAACCGCCATAGCCGTGGGTACGGCGAACTTCGTGCAACCAACGGCGTGCCAAGACATCATTTCGGAGCTTCGGGCTTGGTGCGAACAAGCTGGGATCGCCAGTGTGACAGAACTGTGCGGAGTTGCGTGGAAATAGACGATTAACGATGGCCGGACACCGTGATGCAACTTGGATGGGCAGAACACGCGGAACCAGTCTGTGAAGGGAGTAATTGTCATGCATCGTGAGGCGCAAATCGCTTTAGACAACGACATTGCGTCACGCATTTTTATCGCGCTCGATTTTGACGACGCGGGGGCGGCGCTTCGACTCGTCGATGCGTTGGGTGAGTCGGCGCCAAGCTACAAGATTGGGCTTCAACTGTTTCACCTTGCGGGCCCGTCCATTGTTGATGAACTTCATCGCAGGGGCCGAAATGTGTTTTTAGACGTGAAATTTCACGATATCCCGAACACTGTAGCGGGTGCTTCGGACAGTGTGACGCGACTCGGTGTACAAATGTTCAATGTTCACGCGGCAGGTGGGTATATGATGATGATGCGTGCCAAGGAAGCGGCGATGAACACGGCTGCTCAAATTGGGATCGTGGCGCCGCTTGTGATCGGTGTCACGCAACTAACGAGCACAAGTCAATCTGTGATGAATGAGCAGATAGGCGTTCCGGGTACTATCGAAGCGGCCGTCAGCCGCTACGCGACATTGGCGCAACAAGCGGGACTTGACGGCGTTGTTACGTCGGCGCTGGAATTACCGATCATTCAGCAAGCGTGCGGAGCCAACTTTGTCACTGTCGTGCCAGGTATCCGGCTGTCCGACGGCAATGTGCACGACCAAGCGCGCATCGCTACGCCGAGCGAAGCGTTTGCCCGCGGCGCCTCATACATTGTCGTTGGCCGGGCCATTACGGCTGCGCAGGATCCGGTTGCCAGTTGGCAAACACTCATAGCGGATATACATCGGTGATTGGCACGATCGCGTGAGAAAGTGGACTCCCAATCATTTGGAAAGGGCGATTTCAGTCATGAAGAGAACGATAGCACGCATGTTGTTACAGATCGGAGCGGTGACACTGAGGCCTGATGAACCGTTTATATGGACATCAGGCATACGCTCGCCCATTTATTGCGATAATCGCTTGACGCTCTCTTATCCATCAGTCCGTGACACGATCGCGGAAGGGTTTCGCTCCTTAATCGTTGAGAAATGGGCGCATGTGGATGTCATTGCAGGCACGGCAACAGGCGCCATTGCCCACGCCGCGTGGATTGCGCAAAAGATGTCACTGCCGATGGTCTACATTCGTTCAAGCGCGAAGGGGCACGGTAAACAAAATTTGATTGAGGGTGTACTCCGTCCCGGCCAGCGCGTCGTTGTCATCGAAGACCTCATTTCTACAGGCGGGAGTTGTCTCCAAGCGGCGAAAGCTGTAGAGGATCAAGGCGGAACCGTCGCCGGAATCGCGTCGATTTTTACGTACAATCTTTCTGCGGGTAAAGTGGCGTTCGAACAAGCGGGGCACTCCTATGAAGCCTTGTCCGACTTTGCGACACTCATCGATGTGGCCCGTGAAGTAGGTGTGATCGACGGGAGGCAACTGGGGCTGCTGAAAGGCTGGGTGGCGAACCCGACGGGTTTTTCTCTTTCTTGAAAGAGGAGCGAGGCGGAAGGTTCCCTCCTCCTTCCCCTCGCAGCATCCACAGGCTTAGACTATACCCATCCGCGCAGTTGCATCGCCTCGGCAAACGGTTTGATGCCAACCATGTAAGCGGCCGTACGCATGTTAACCTCGTAGCGCACAGCAGTTTTGAGCGTCCGTTCAATTGCGTCGATCATCATCTTTTCTAGTCGTTGATCGACTTCATTTTCGGACCAATACCAACCTTGATTGTTCTGTACCCATTCAAAGTAAGAGACACTGACACCACCGGCATTGGCGACCACGTCGGGAACAAGCAATATGTCGCGATCCGTTAAAATGGACGTTGCTTCTTGTGTCGTCGGACCATTGGCCGCTTCGACAACGAGTCTGGCCTGGATGTTTGGCGCGTTGTCAGCTGTAATTTGGTTTTCGAGCGCCGCAGGAATGAGCACGTCACACGGTTTGACGAGTAGTTCCTCATTCGTTATGACGTCCGGTCGTCCGGTTGAAACGATGCCATACGAATTTCGACTTTTGAGCAGTTCAGTGATTGGAAGTCCGTTCGGATCGTACATTGCGCCGTTTGCATCGGAAATTCCGATCACGGTGACGCCCCATTCCGACAAAATTTCTGCGACATGGCTACCCACATTACCGAATCCTTGGATAATCACTTTCAGCTTTTTCAAATCTTCCCCCAAATGTTTTGCCGCTTCTCGTGCGGCAATGACAACGCCGAGGCCCGTTGCTTTATCTCTTCCCGGCGAACCGCCAAGGACGAGCGGTTTCCCCGTAATAAAGGCAGGAGAGTCGAATTCTTTGATTCGACTGTATTCATCGTACATCCAAGCCATCACCTGGGCGTTCGTATAGACGTCAGGTGCGGGAATGTCTTTCGTTGGACCGACAATTTGACTCACGGCGTGAACGTAGCCTCTTGCCAATCGTTCGATCTCCCGAGCTGACATTGTACGGGGATCACACACGATTCCACCCTTGCCGCCGCCATAGGGCAAATGAAAAATACCGCATTTGAGCGACATCCAAATCGAAAGCGCTTTGACTTCTTCGAGCGTGACCTGGGGATGAAAGCGGATACCTCCTTTTGTGGGCCCAATCGCGTCGCTGTGCTGCGCGCGGTATCCCGTAAACACCTGCGTCTTATCATCGTCCATCCGCACGGGTATTCGAACGGTAAGAATTCGCAGCGGTTCCTTCAACAATTGATAGACCGCATCGTCAAAGCCGAGCTTATGCAAGGCCTCTTCGACAACTTCTTGTGTTGACTCCAAAATGTCGCTGCTTGCCGCTTTTGTTGCTGCGCCTTTCGCTAACCTTTGAATTGGACACATGACTATCATCCTTTCGGTAAACACGTCGCGTATAGGTGAACGGCGCAGTTGCAGTTGCCTATTATTTCGGCAATTCACACGTGATTCCTGCCAAATTCAGTGATTTTTGAAAAAGCTCGTAAAGAGTGCACATTTTTACACCATGGACAGCCTTACGGATGTAGTGTGTCTAAAAATCAATCGTAGCGTTCGGGGAACGATTGGCAATGTCTGTTGCAAATGTTAAACGCGTGTTGTCGCAGGCAAGATGTGAGTTGCGCGCGGCGTTTGGTAACATACTAAGCAGTGTCCGAGCAAAATAGGATTTGGAGGGTGGTGAAGAAGCAATGAAACGAGGCCGAGCTCGCTTGAATGTTACCTCCATATCACCGATTCTCGCTCATTTTGCTGTTGCATCGATTATCGTCGCGCTCGGTTTTTTGTTCATGCCGGCTCTGTTTCTTGGCGATGTCGAAACCGCACGCAATTATTTGAATACGATCGTGGCTTGCTTGTCGACTATTCTCGCGCTTTGTATTTCGATCATCATGGTGGCTATCCAATTCACAGCCAGTAAATATACGCATCGCGTGCTCGATTTTTATATCCGACTACCGTATAACGCATCGCTGCTCACTTTTTACTTAGTGGCTATAGTGCACAGTATATATTTGATGGCAAAAATTCGCGACCCGATTCACGCATCGCTGCAAAAGTCGTTGAGTCAAGCGATGAGCGCAGATTTGTTTCTCGTCGTCTGCTGTTTCGTGAGCTTGATGGTATATATTTATGCCGTCGTGCAATTGATCAAACCCGGCACAATTTTGCGAAGCATTGAACGCGAGTATCGAATCGCTTATCGTCGGCAGGACCATGCAGGCGCCTTGGGAAAAGTGGAGCAAATATGTGACCTCGCCAAAAAAGCGGTGTTGGAAATGGACTCGATTACAGGTGTGAGCTGTGTCAAGTCGCTTACGAAGATGATATGCACCGCGCAACAACCCGTTAGAGGAGACGAATTGGCACTGCAGTATCACAAAACGCTATTGCGTGAACTTGTAGGCATTGCCGTTATTGCGGGACGCGAACGCGAACACGGAACGTCCGTAGAAATATTGGACAGCTTAAAGGAAATTGGGATGACGTATTTGCGAGGTCGGGCATCACTGGCAGCGAGATTGGTTGTCGAAGCGTACGCGATGATCGTAGCCGATGCGTTGATTGGTCAGCAACAATTTTCGCTGATCGAGCGCATCGTAACTCATTTGTATGCGATGGGCGCGGAGACAGCTTCGCTCAAACATCGCTTTGCAAAACGGCGTGCGTTCATATTGCACGTGTTTCGGACGCTTAATCACATCGGTCGGCTCATCTTAGACCGCGAAGTGGGCGGTTCCGCCTATGTTGCGCGCGACCTGTTGTCGGATGCGTTCGGTGCTCTGCTTTCTTCGATCGTTGAAGAGGGGACGGGAAACTACGGAAAACGGCTCGTCAATGTGTTGTTGTTCGAATATATGAAACTCGCGAAGTTGCTCATGCAAACGGCCGAGATGCGCAACATCCTTCAGATTACAACGTGGCTACGGCGGGAAATGCTACCTTCCGCAACGAAGCCGTACGTCATCGAACTCTATGTGCAATTGTATATGTTACTGGCATCGACGGCGCTTTATTTGCATCGAATCGATATTGTAATCGTGATGATCCGCGCGCTTGGAAAAGCGTTGAAACCCGACCGTGGGGTCGTTCAGCGCATCTTGAAAAGCCGTAAATCCATTCGCTATTTTTACGATTATCACGAACCAACGCTTTACTTAGTAGGCGTGCACAATCTGTGGTTCGCATATCACGAATATTGTCAACAAACGATCGCTTCCAGCATGCTTGTGTCCGACGAAGGATTAGGCGGGCACATCGCTTTCGATGACAGAGCGATCGTGAGAGCATCCACGCGTTTATTAGCACACGAGGATTGGAGTGCCCTGTTTGACGGGCGGGATGCGGGCGAATGGCTCGACATCGTTGCCGCGAGCAATGTTACTTCGCCGCTGGGCGCAGGCGTTCCACCTCATCCCGGCTGGGCGTGACAATGATTGTACGCTGATGTTCGTAGAGAACGAAGCCGGGACGCGCTCCGTTCGGTTTCCACACATGGCGAACGAGTGTATAATCGACAGGCACCGAACTTGATTCTCGCGCTTTACTGAACCATGCCGCCAATAATGCGGCATCTTGCAACGTTTGCTCAGATACATTTCGCTCACGGATAAGCACGTGCGATCCGGGAATATCTTTCGTATGAAGCCATGTATCTGTTTTTTGCGCAAATTTCATCGTAAGGTATTCATTTTGCTTGTTGTTTTTTCCCACGTAAATTTCAATGCCTTCACTCGACACAAAGCGCTCCGGTTTGATCGGTGTTTCCTTGGTTTTCAGCTTTTTTTGGCGACCGGTTGTTATTCGCCGTTTCCGGCGTTTGGCAAAGCCGCTCGCATCCCATTCGTCGCGAATATCCTTAATGTCGGCCCAATCGGCATGCTCAATTTGCGTCGCAAAAGTTTCCAAATAAAGCGCATCGCTTTGTGCCTGAAGAATTTGCTCTTGTAATGCCGGAATACTGCTGCGCCCTTTATTGTAACGCCGAAAATAAGCTTGCGCGTTTTTACTTGCGCCAAGCGCCGGATCAAGCGGTATCGTCAGTTCGCGCATTTCCTCGTCGTAGTAATTGGGCACCGTGACTGATTTGCTGCCGGGTTCCACCATATATCCGTAGGTGTTCAGCAATTCGCCCCAAATGCGCCATTCGTTCACGTCGTGCGCTTGTGCCAACTCTTCGCGCAATTTACCCAGTTTATTGACCGTCTTTTGCCATTCTTTATCAACGAGTCTTTTTAAATCACCGGCCTTTTGCCGCACAACTTCGCGGCTCGCGCGCTCATCGTAAAACTGTTCGACGCAAGCGCTGATGTCGTTGATGGCAACCAATTCATTGGTCAAAGGCGCGCCTAAATGGACGTTCGGATCCAGATGTGCCAACTGAACCGCTGAAAACGCCACAGGGCCTTCGTCTCTTCGAACGACGATCGATGGCAGTTCATCGTTTGCAAACACATGTTCAACAGTGTCAAACAATGCATTTCCTTCCGCAAGCGGACTGACCTCCACTTGATCGGCTCCCGCCCGAAACGCGATTTCGCGCGCAAGCAGCGGACTGATGCCGGTGTAAGTCCGAACAAGCCATTCGTGTAGCGGCGTATCGGACTCCAGCTGCCTCACGGCGACAAAGTCCTCAATCTTTCGCTCGATCGGGGAGCGTTTTTGTTGATCAGGAGGTGACACATACAGTCTTCCAGGCAACACTTCGCGGTGTCGATTGACGGCACGGCTAATATGCGCAACACTGTCCATGATGTTCCCCGTGGTTACATCGAGCAATATGGTGTTACTGTGACGCCCCATGATCTCTGTAATGAGTCGACGGCGTCGGATATCGCCAAGCTCGTCGCGATGCTCGAAATCGATCCATAAAATGCGTTCCGCGCCCACCTGTCTCACATCGACTATGCGAGCGCCCTCGGCGTGTTTGCGCAGCAGCATACAGAACATCGGCGGTACTGCGGGATTAGGCGCCGCCGACTGTTTCAGGAGATGTGCGCGTGGGAAACTGGCGTGCGCCGATAGCAATAGACGAAATGTTTGTCCTTGTCCACGAATATGAAGCACGACGTCGCGATCCGTCGGCTGATACACCTTATCAACGCGTCCGCCCAAGATCGTTTGTCGCAATTGACGCGTTACCGCAGCCAATACTATACCGTCAAAAGCCATACCGATCACCTCTTATCCTGCTTAGTATAGGCAATCGGGTTGGGTGGGTCAACGTACGTGTGGGGGTGGGAGGATTGGACACGCAATGTGGACCGTTCGCTTGCTCAGACAGTAGAAACGGACCCGTTTCTAGCAGTTGGAAGGTGGTGCGGCGTGTTCGTTTCCCAACTCGCCGCTCATCGGTCCCCACCGCGCGTCTCAAAGGTCGCCCAGGAACCGACGATTGCTTAGGGATTGCGTACTAAGCCAGGCAGGCGATAGCGGGTGGCCCGTGACAACAAGGCGTGTGAAAGAATCGGAAGCATGCGTTGCGATCCCCTTTATGCTTGTATTCCCAGATGGTTCGAGTATCATGGGAGGGTAAGAATCAATGAGGAAGCGCCCCGCTCAAAGCCGATACAATATCTCTTAAAGAACGATATCGAGAAATATGGATTAGTTGAACTTTAGGGAGGGTCTTGTATAAACCGCATTCGAGAGTTTGACCTATTACGTGCGTTCGCCGCTTTGTCAGTGATCGCGATCCACGTAACAGCCAGTTATGTAAACAGCAATATGATCGGTTCGTTTTGGAACGAACTCATGCGGTATTCTGTTCCGATATTTATCATGATCTCAGGTTCAGTTCTCATGTACGCGGAACTTCAGCGAGGATCAATGTCCTACTTCGCGTTTCAGCGAAAACGATTGGGGAAAATCGTCCTACCGTACATATTGTGGACTGCTTTCTATGTCTACTTCGGTGCACGCACCGTGTGGCGTGAGGAAGGTTTCGTTGGATTTCAACGCATCTCACATACGCTACCGAGCCATTTTCAAAACGGCGACGGCTGGTATCACCTTTATTTCCTTCTCATTATCGTCCAACTCTATTTACTATACCCGATTCTTCGCGGGGGCTTAAAACGTTGGCCAATTTCTGTCCTAAGCCTAACTTTCGCACTCACGGTAGCTGACCAGGTGTCCTTCTACCTAGGAAGAGGCGTGTGGCGCTATGACTTTTTTCCGAACTGGATCTTCTTCTTTGCATTTGGAATGTTTTTTGCTTTGAATAGGGTTCGGCTGGAAGGGCTGTTGAGTGCATATAAAAACTGGATTGGCGTCTCATGGATCCTCAGTCTCGCCCTTTTAATTGCGGACGGCCGTCTAACGCATTCGAGTTATACATCGATTAAGCCGACTGTCGTGCTGTACGCTTTGACGAGTTTTCTCTTCTTCTATGTCATGGCGCGCTCATTGAGTCCCCGACTTGGACGGTATGGCCGTTTGGTGGATTGGGTATCGACTCAGTCATTCTTTGTCTATCTCGCGCATCCGTTCGTCCTGAACCTTCTCGACATTATTGCGAAGAAAGTTCACAACGATAGTCTTTGGGATGGTACGACGGGAATGATTGCAAAATACGGGCTCACCGTGGGCATTACGCTCGTGGGAACGATGGTTGTCGCGCGTATCCCATTCACCTCTTTGATTGGTACCGTACGGTCGAAAAGGAAGGGCGATAGACAGTTGCCTCAGGCTCAAATCCCCGTGAGCCATGTCCGATAACCTGTGAGGCGTGTAAAATCCCTCGTGTTAACACAGAATCTGCAGGTATTTCCTTGTTCCTACATCGGCTTTTACACGCTGATCAGTGCATCAGGATTCTTTTCCACCGTAAGACAGTCGGCTAACATTATACGGAATGCAATGGAATAATCTCTTTGTATAAAGTTGGCTGGATGAACTTAATAAAGTTACGGTGTTCACAAGGAAGTATAAGGTTGGAGCGAAATATACTATCGTGGACGCCAAGGAGGTTGTGGCAATGAAGGCAAGTGTGCTAAAGGGCGCATCAAAAATGGAGGTCGCAGAGATTCCTGTGCCTGTCATCAATGAAGGGGAAGTATTGGTGCGGGTTATTCTTTGCGGTGTCTGTGCTTCTGAGCTTGAAGCATGGATGGGCGGCAACGGAGTTGACCGTGTATTTGGCCATGAGGCAGTAGGTATCATTGAGGCCATGGGAGAAGGGGTAGTAGGTTTTCAAATAGGGGATCGCGTGACGGGTCTCATGTATCAGGCTTATGCCGAGTACGCGAAGGCGCACTTTAGCAGTCTCATCAAAGTACCTGAAAGCCTCGATGATATCGAAGCGATGGGAGAACCTTTGTCGTGTTTAGTTAGCGGGGTCAATCGAACTCCCGTAGATCCTGAAGATACGGCGGCCGTCATCGGTACTGGTTTTATGGGATTGGGATTTTTGCAGTTATTGCGGATTAAGGGTGTTGGTCAGACGATCTCCATAGGTAGGCAGCGGCAGGAGGGACTCGATATCGCTCTTCGTTTTGGAGCAGACG
>Ga0080006_1157632_pt1 | contig 12584 bp, 21 predicted proteins | sample RS3BMetagenome_FD_69209 | JGI IMG/M metagenome (GOLD analysis project Ga0080006, IMG submission 69209) | Ferric oxide microbial mat and aquatic microbial communities from Rainbow Spring, Yellowstone National Park, USA - RS3B (SPADES... ...
ATGACAAACGAATAAAAGAAAATTTAGCAAAAGGTAAAAAAGGTACAGGTCCTTATGACGTTTTATATTTTGATATAGTAAAAAATGTTAGTAAAGAAAAAACAGAGCATATAGCACAACTACCTTTTGGGTTAGTTGAGTTGTTTGTTAAAGCGAGTAGTAATCCAAATGATATAGTTTTTGACCCGTTTATGGGTTCAGGAACCACTGCGGTTGCATCAAAGAAGAATAACAGACATTATCTCGGTTGCGAGATTAGTAAAAAGTATTACAACATAATAAAGAAACGTCTTCGAGAGTTAGATAAAAGCATGAAAGAGGCTAATAGCCAAACATAAGCTGGTAATAAGTAAAAAGATTATAGCAAACTGTTTGTTATATTTGTGATGTCAGAACAAATGATTGATGGGTTAATAACATAATTTCTATCGAATCTCGTTTCTGCTAGTTTAATACAAGCCATTTTGTATCTTCTATAGTGTTTTGATATAAACGAATAATCGGATGAACAATAATAATTTTAAAAGTGAAAAATGTGGATAAATTGGGGGTTATAAGTGAAAGATATTTTTTCTTACAAATTCCTTTCAATAGTTTTAGTTTTAGGTTTAATTACATTTTCTTTTGCGCAAACAAATATATCAACCACAACATTAAATCAAGGAGCACTACAAACAGAAAGGTGGCAAAATACACAAGCAGTTCAATATCAAGAACAAAACACACAAAGTTTAGCAAACATAGTTGGTAGCATTATTGAAAAAGAATTTCTTATAATATTATTTGTAGTTGTGATTATAGGTATAGTATGGTTATTAGTTAAAAGAAGAGGTAAAAGAGAAGATAATGCACAAAATACTTATACTGTACGAATGGAGTATAAGTGGCAAAGATAAATATGAAGAAAAAATGGAGATAATAAAAATACTTTTTAAATCTTTATTACTTAAATTTTAATAGTGATAAAATGGAAGAAACCCAAAACGATGAATATGTGGAAAAAGAAATTGAAGGCTTTGCTGGTGATATTAGCGGGTATTATACAAGAGATCCAGATAAAATAAGAATCTCTTTTTCTGGCGAGGCAGTTAATTATGTTGCTGTGATTTACAAGAACGGAACTTTTGACTATAAATACAGCAATCTCTTTTCAGGAGATAATATAACAAAAGAAGGTTTGAATAATAAGCTGTCAGACGTATATGATTATGATAGCATAAAGAAGTTTGTTGAGAACAAAAGAAACAGCAAGGCAAAAATTTCAGAACTCCTTTATCATGTAGTTTACGAACTTTCTAAGGTTGCTGGTATTGATGCGGTGTTTGATTGAATTAGAAATAAAGTGAAAGAATGGATAAAAAGTATTTGATTTTTATACCGCTATTAACTTTTGCATTTTTGTCGTTTATACCTAATGTTTCTCATGCAACCGGAACAAGCGCACCTTATGATGAACAGCTGGGGATGACATTTGTGCAAAATTTTACTGCATTGGGGTATAATGTTACGGCAGTTGCTCAAACATCTGGCACAAGTGGAACCGGACCAGGATATTTACTTAATGGCTTATCTAATACTGGTTATTGGTATCAAGTTGGATTATCATGGAACTGGGCGACTTTCTATGGATATAGCCCAAATCAATTTCTCTTGTCCTATGAGATTTGGTCTCCTAATGGAACATCGATATACCCAACAAATGGTGGTGCAGGAACGCTTGATCTTTCAGGACCAGTAAATGAAGGAGACATAGTTTTACTCAACCTCTATTTTAAAAACAATACAGTAATTCTATTGGTTAAAGACTGGAATACTGGTGCTACCGGATCTATAACATTTCCTGCCTACGGAGCTACAGAATTTGTTGGAAGTCCTAATTATACGGCAAATAATAATGGTTTTTTCACTGGTTTGATGACAGAATGGTATGGAACGGATTCTAATTTTCCTATACAACAGCAGGTAACGTATTCGCCATATGGGACTATTACTTCGCCAGCATGGTTATGGGCTGATGAATTTTATTGTGAAGCACAACCTTGCTATCAAAAGAGTGCAATAGGATATAATAAAAGTAATTCATTTGTTTATCCAACTTCCCCACATTACTTAACTTTTACGCCGGGCTCTACAGAAGAATACACGTATGGAGGAGTGTTCATTACAGGCGCTACGCCACCTGCGCCCTTCTATTTGCTTTCTTCAAATATAGAAAACTTGCAAACAGATGCTGGTATCGAGTTGCGTTACTCTATAACTGTATCAGTTGCAGGCGGAACTCCGCCTTATATATACGCAATAAATTTTAATGGAAAACAATATGAAATATATCCATCGAATTCAACCAGTATTACTATACCGTTTTATACAGTTAGTTTAACTCCAGGTACGTATAACTACAATGTTACGGTGACTGACAATAACGGACACGAGGTTTCAAGTCCAAACGGTCAAATTCAGATAAATAATCCGCCACAAATATCTCTTAATGCGAAGCAAACCACTATTGATGCGGGAAAACAATTGACGGTGAATTATAATATTACTGGAGGAACTCCTCCATTCAATGTTTCTTATTTTCTGAATGGAGAAAACGTTGGAACTTCTTTGAATATTTCTAAAGCGGGTACATATTATTTATATGCGCAACTGAGTGATGGAGCAGGGTACATTACAAACTCTTCACAAATTAGTATTACAGTAAATCCTCCACCTCAAATCAATCTGCATTTAAATAAAACCACCATTGATTTTGGGCAAACATTAAAGCCATATTACAATATCACAGGAGGTACAGAACCATTTAATGTTTCGTATTTCTTAAATGGTGAAAATATAGGTAGTACACTAACAATACCTAGTGCTGGGAACTATTCTGTATACGCTCGCATAATAGATAGATATGGACTTGTTGCTAACTCCTTGCAAATAAATTTTAAAGTTAATCCCAAACCAACCATAAGTATAAAATACAATAGGACAATTACGGATGTTGATACGCCAATAAAATTAGTGGCGATTGGAAATTATGGAACACCACCTTATAGTTATAAATGGTATGTAAACAATCAACCTATCGCCTCATCAAACACGACATATAGTTTATTAGAAAATAAATCTGGGAATTATGTAGTATTTGCAAGTATAATTGATAGTGTAGGAGGAACAAATAACTCGTCACAAGTAACTTTCATCGTAAATAAATTACCTAACGCTAGCAGGTTGAATGTTCAGCCTTCCAGTTCTCTATTATTCATAAATAATAGTGCTAATGTAGCAGTAAGCGTATCTGGTGGCAGTCCGCCATATATTTATAAATGGTATGTAAATGGAATATTTCAGAATAATTCTAATAGTTCTTATTACACTTTAAGAAATCTAAAAAGTGGAAATAATAATGTAACTGTGGAAGTTATAGATGCCTACGGCAATAAAGCTTATAGTAGTTATGTAATTGCTACTAGTATTAATTATACTTTAATTATAGGTGTTGTAGTTGTTGGATTAATAATAGTTGGAGGGTTAGTTTATTTCTTAATAAAGAGAAAGCCAAAAGAAGGCTCAGTAACAAATTATGTGGCTGATTCTAATAAAATGAAAGAAGACGAGGCAAAAGAAGACGATGTAATAAACTAACTTAACTTGCGGTATGCAAAAGGCGAAATAACAAAAGAGCAGTGCACAGAAATGAAAAAAGATTTAAAGGAATAAAATTTACACAGATGTATTTATGAGCACAACACCGCCCCATACTCTCTATGGCAAGTCGTGTTGTATCGCCTTATAAAATATAAAGAACTACTTTTATTCATTCAATTAGAACTTGGCGATTTTTCGATATATATTGCATAGTGCTCTAAACGATTAAACATCGCATATATGTAAAATCCTGCTAGAGAAGATATAGCAACGAACACAATAAGATTAAACATGAATATAGCACTAAAATTACTAATACCGCTTCCTATTCCACCATTAGAAAGCATCCAAACGTAAGGACTAATTCCAAAAATAACGCAAATCAAAAAACTAACATTTGTTAGTTTTTTCACGCTATTTGTTTTCATTTTATCACATTATATTTATATATCATAAAATATAAAAAGGTGTTGATGCAATATTTGATTAAATTGTAAATTTAAACTTGTTTATTAATGAAAAAATAGTGATATAATGAAAATTTGGGTTTTAATCTTTGGGCTTGCGTTTTTATCGCTTGCGTTTGGAATTGAGGCGTACACATATTTTCAGCAACAATATCTAATGCAGGTGGCTGGCAATATACCGGCAGTCGAAGCGCTAGCCTATATAGATTCTGGGTTGTGGATAGTTCCAATAATGTCTAGTTTAAGTACTGTGTTAGTTGTTTTAGGCTTACTTATACCCAAAAATGTAGATCTTGAGAAGTGGGATATAAACTTTAACGATTTTCGAATAAAAAATAAAAGATCGAAGAAAAAGAAATAATTAATTTTTATTGATTTTTGCAACCCTCTTTTGAAACAACGTTTTTGCTTCTTCGTAATTTTCAGCTATAGTTTGTAGACATTTCGGGCATTTAAAATAATCCAAGTAAGAGCAATCTCCAAATATATCCTCTTTGCCAGGCGTATTATCTTCATTAAACCATTGATAGCAAGACAATTCGCCATTATCGTTTGGAGCCACTATATAATCACGAAGTATTTTTGCTACAAACTCGTCTGCTTCTAAATAGTATATTCTTGAACGGCATTTAGGACAGATAGCATATGGTCTGCCTTTTTTGTCTCTTCTCCATTTAGGATTTATTTTCGCTTTCAGCGTTTGATTGTTTGATTGCTCTTCCTCCTCCTCCAAAATATCAATTAAAGTAGATGAAGCTTCAGAAATTTTAGATTTTAATTTATTCCAAAATTTTGTCATTTTATCGCACCACTAAATATAAATTCTTTCCTAAATTCGCATTTAATTTTATTTCATTATGAAATTAAATATTATAGGCGTAAAACCTATCTATAAACCTTCCCTTCAATTCGTAATATTTCTCAAATGAAGATTCGTTTTTTTCAATGTTGTTTATTAAAACTCCTTTTGATTCAAGATTGTTTCGCTTTCCAAATTTTAATATAGATTCTATCGCATCTCCAACTTCTTGAGAAAAACGCACATGAGCAACTACATCTATTTCATCTTTGTTTTTCTCTATGTAGTAATCCAGTCCTTCCAAATCGCTCGCATCAAACCTTTTTTCGGTCATATAATCGTCAATATAGTTTTAATATAAATATTTAAAAAAGTTTTGCACAGATGTATCTGAATACAACACGTTTGATTCATCATCATCGGCTTGTTGTATCGTTTGATAAATAATCAAGGATTACGTTTATCGGAATAGTTCTTCTACTTCTTCTTGGCTCGTGGTTATAACTTTTCCGCACTCTGGGCATTTATATTCATATATACTTTCATTTCCCGAATCCCAACTTTCTAATTTTTTGTAGCGTAGTTTTCCTTGCGTATTTTCGAATACGTCATATGTTTTCACATATACTACAAGTTTGTATATTCGTTTGTGGCATTTTGGACATATAATATATCGTGTTTTGGTCCCGCCACTTTTCAATTCATTATTTGATTTTTCGTTCATTGCATCACCATGTTTAAATAAATTAAGCGAACTCAACAGGCACAATCCATATAACTTTATATTTTTTATAAAATCCTTCAAATTCTTCTTCAGTTATTTCGCTTAAGCCCAAGTCATAAAGATTGTTTTTCTTCAGAGCATCTTCAACTAATTGCTTTCCAAGTTCAGTTCTGTACAAAACAGGTTCGTAGACATGATAACCTTTAATCTTTTTCTCAAATTTTAGCTTGTACATAAATTCATTGACGTATTGTTCTATTCTTTCCCTGCTTTCACTTTTTATTGATTCAACCAATATTGTATATCCCTTTCTCATTTATTCACCTATATATATTCATTTACAAAACCTTAAAATGAAAGCGAAAGCAGAGAAGAGGCAAAAAGATCAAAGAACGTATTGAAGTTTTTATCGCTTACTCCATAATCTTTGAATATACTTTTAATGTATTTGGCAACAGCTCCATTTTTACTTAGAATTCTTTTTTCGCTCTTCTTTCTTTCGTCAAAAAGCAAATTAGTGAGACCATCTTCATAATTATAATATTGCACGCCATTGATTTCTTTCTTTTCGCCCACATCTTCAAAATACGCATCAATTGCATCTAGCAGGTTTGCGGAAATTTGTCTAAATGGATTTTTCTGTATGTCTGCAAAATCTTCGCTCTCTTTAAATGAATCAGGATATTCGCTCAATTCCATATTATCACAATTAAAGATTGGAAGATTAGATTTAAATAGGTTTCGATACAAAACGAAACATATTTAAAAGCTTGTAAATAAAATATAAATATATAAAAAGGCGGTCAAATGGACAAAAAAAGAGGAATGATTTTGGTGAAGCAAGAGTTGCGTAAACTTTTGATAGACTTGCAAGATGAAGTGTACGAACACGACGATAAAAGTGACTGCATAGCAGATCATCTTAAAAAAATAAAGAAGATAATAAAAGATAGCGATGTGCTATACGCTGGGTATATATTTCCTGATGTGGAGATAAATGATTTTTAATAATGTGACTAAATTATAAATTATAATAAAAGCGATGAAATGGATGAAACAATAAAAAGCAAAATAGAAAAACTATGCAAGGAATTGGGGTATGAATATGAATTTATAGGTAACTATGACGATTTAATTGTGTATGGTATATATAAAGGAGGAAAGATTAGTCATTATGTTGCACCATTGCTTATTAAAGAATTGACATCGTTAGATTATCACATATCAGAAATTTATTTTATAAATAGTAAATTATGGGTGCTTTTTGATAAAAATACAAAAGGCGAATAAATGGCAATTGGGGAAAAAGTATTAATATGTGATTATTGCGATGAAGAGGTTGAAGAATGTGATAACTGTGGCAAAAAGTTTAAGACTGATCAAAAAATCTTTTGTTTTCCATATGAAGGAGGAAGCCATTTTTGCTCTGAAAAGTGCGCAGATACATTTTTAAATGGCTGGACACACGAATTGGTACCAGCAGAAACTTATTCAATATAGATACAAATGATATAACCAGCCAATATCGTGCTTGATAGGGGTAGAACGTTTATCGAGGAGAAGTGGGTAGGTATTTGTGAATTTTTAGAAAAATTCACATACTGAAAATCTTCTAAACTGACATTTTCTGCTTTTAAGTATTTCAAGATATTTAAAACTAATTATAATAAGTTTATTTAGGTGTGTGATATATGATAGGAAATCCTTACTCTGAAGTTAAGTTCAGGTATGTTAAATACCTACAAGGCAGAGTTAAGCAACAAGCGTTAGACAAAGGACTAAATGATGACAGTCTAGTTTTGGTTAGGGCAAAGATTAGTAGTTCATTGCCAGAATATGAAATCATAGAAGTAAAAGGCGACCCTCTGAAAGTGTTGTTTCAAACAAAGTAGTAGATTTCCAGTCAATCCAAAAGTTTATTTTGATAGATTCTCTTAAATATCAAGTTTTAAAACCAATCATAAAATTTAATATTGCTTGATAAAATGTTTAAGCCAAGAAGTGTGTTCAATAATCTAATAAGTGGTGGCGAGGAAAGAATACTCACAAAAAGCATAAAAATTCTTAAGATCGGTGTAGAAGCAACCAGTATTCTTAAATCAAAAGATAATATAAAAGTAAAATTAGAAAAGATAAGAAAATTGGAAAAACTTTCAGATAATATAGTTTTTGAGCTTTCTGAAATGATAACATCTGGTGGCGTTGCTCCAAATCTAATAGATGATTTGCTAGAATTGATAGATAAAGAAGATAATGTAATAGATTCGCTTTATAATTTAACAAGAGAACTGGCAAGATATGAAATAAAAGAAGTCGATGTAAAAGAAAAACTAAATAAAAATGTTGAGCGATCTATAAGTTTGGCAAATTCTGCGATACAAACTCTTATCAAAATGGAAACAAGCAAGGATTTGTTAAAAATGGGAAAATATAGAGAAGAAATTGAAGAAATTGAAGAAAACGGAGATGAAATAAAAGATAGTTTATTTGATTTTGCGTATAATAAAAATAAAATAAACTTCAAAACATTTTATCATATTTTTGAGATAGCCCATTTATGCGATGATGTTTTAGACAATTGCGAAGATACAGCAGATAGTTTTATCGCTATAATGAACTCAATAATTTCGTGATCTTATGTTAGGTATATTAGTACCAATATTAGCATTTATTTTAATAATGCTTGTATCTGGTAATAATCTACCAGCCTGTACTGGCTCTATTATATCAAGCAATATATTATCAAAGAAGTGGGGGATAACACTTGCAATAATTGGCTATATTTCTGGATTGTTCATTGAAGGAAGTTTATTAGGACGTGGAGTTCATTCTCTTATGCCATTTACTTCCAATGAACTTGTTATAATCGCACTTTTGGTTTCTATAATAATATTTTTGATCGCCCATAAATTGCGAGTTCCTCAATCTTTATCAATTACTTTTGCTTTTGCTATACTTGGAATAACTTTTGCAATAGGAAAACAACCTAACATGATTTTCACTTTAAGTATGATAATATTTTGGATAATAGCACTTTTAATAGCAATACCTTTTTCGATATTTTTAATGAATAAAATTAAAAAGCACACTAATAAGAGAAATGTTTGGAACAGCATCCATATAATAAAAATTTCACTTATTATTGTATCATTTTTTGTTGCTTTCACTCTTGGAGCGAACACAATAGGGTTTATTTATTATGCTCTTCCGAGTTCTATTTATAATTTTGTTGCCGTAATAATTGCAATAATTGTTGGTGGCATATTGTTTAGTAGCGGAGAACTTAAAAGAATAGGAAATGAAATAATTCCAATGAGATATATAAATTCTTTAACGACACAATTAGTATCTGTTATATTGGTAGAAGGTGCAACTATATTTGGCATACCAATATCAAACACTCAAATGTTTATAGCCAGTGTTTATGGAACAGGAATGGGATACAAAGATAGATTCATAAAGAAAAAACCACTAATGATAATAGTTTCAACGTGGTTTATAACAGCATTAGTGAGTTTTGTTTTAGCGTTTTCTCTTGTATATTTGCTTGTATAATTTTTTATTTTAAGCCTCATATTTTATATTAATTTGAAAAATAATGAGTGAAATAGACCGTATAACTGGGCTACCAAAAGAAATAGCCAACGAAGTAAATTTGAGTAGTTCCTCGAATAATATTAAAATCTATTCAAAGGAAGTTAAATCTGAAAAAATGATTACTTTCATTGAAGGAATAGAAAAAGAAAAAGTTGGTTTAGTCGCTAAAAAATTAAAGCAGTCTCTTGGATGCGGAGGAACCATCAAAAATGATATTATAGAACTTCAAGGAAAGCACGAAGACAAGGCATATAAATTATTAAAAGAATTTGGGTATTTAAGTTGAATATCTATAAAGTTTTGAAAGCATATAGAAGCAAAACGAACTAATCTGTTGCTATAAACAATAATTCAGAATTTCCTTTATTATTACTTAAAACATATTTGTATTTTTTATTTTTTACAATAACATTTGATTTATATCTTTTAAGTAATTCTACCATTTCTTCTTGAGTTGGTAACCCATCAGACCTATAAGAAACGACTAAAATGCTTTTTTGGAATTTATTAAATAATTTATCAAAAGCATCGTATATCTGATTTTTATCTGTCCAAACTGAATGGATTTTTTTAAATCCTAAATTTTTTGAGTTCCAATCGATCATGTTATTCCATTCACTATAATTTGCAACACCTTCTAAAAAATGATAGAAATCTCTATAATCTGCCACTGTCAGACTGCGACTTGAAAAGTAAGGCGGGTCTATATAAACTAAATCATATTTTTCTGGGTTTGGTATATCAAAAACATCAAAATTAAACGCCCTATTATTTCTTTTATTATCAAAAACACAATTATTTATCTCTTCAACAAAATTTTTAAAATGCTCTTCAAATGGAGTATCCCACGTTTTCTTATTTCCAAAACTTCGTTTAACCTGTGCAAATCTTAAATAAAGGTTTTTTCTATGAAATAAATTGAAGGGTCTTTTAACCAGGCACGCTTGAAATAGTGCATTGAATGCAACAGCTTTTTTGTATTTATTCTTTATATGGTTAATGTTTGTAACAACCATATCAAGCCGACGATTTTCTTCTTCGGTATAGTAAATATCTTTAAATGTATCTTGAATGAATGTAGGATATTTAATTTCTGGATGTTTTCTTAAAATAAAATTAACATCATCTTCTGATAATTTTTCTTTTGAATTTTCAATTATTGATTGAGCGATTATAAAATTGGATTTAAGGATGTCGTTAGCTGTAACTTCTTTGCCGTTTAATTTAACATAATAACCTACAACTCCAGTTCCACTGAAAGCATCCAAAAAAGTGTCAAATTTTAAGTTTTCTATATTACTCCAAATCCACTCAACTATTTTTTGCTTGCTACCTTGATACCTTGTTGATGGAAGAGTTACCATTTTTACCATCCTTATTAAATTATATTTTATAAAAGTATTTATAAAGGGTATGATTATGCAAAAAGCAGAGTTAATCGATTTACCTAAATATATGAGACTATCGCACGAAAAATTACAAGGAGCAGTCCCAACACCAGAATGGATAGTTAATTTAATGCTAGATAGAATAGGCTACATTAATAATCTAGATAAAAAATCGATTATAGACCCAGCTTGTGGTGACGGTAACTTTTTAGTTGTTATATTAGATAGATTACTAAATTATTTAGAAAAGAACAGGTTTTCTGATGATGACAAATTAAGAATAGTCAGGCAAAATATTTTTGGGATAGATAGAGACAGACACGCATTAAAAGTATGTAACGAAAACCTCAACAAGATTTTGTTAAAGCATAATATTAAAGATAGACTTTATTTTCATTTATACAATAGAGATGCGATAGATGTAAACGAAAACAAAAAAATATTGCAAAATTTTGATTTTGTAGTAGGTAATCCGCCTTATATAAGAATTCAGAATTTAGGCAAAAAAGAAAGAAGATATATACAGGATAACTATTCTTTTTGTAAAAGTGGCTCTACTGATATATACATAACCTTTTTTCAAATAGGAATTAGTCTATTAAACAATAAAGGCAGATTATGTTTTATAACACCAAATACATATTTTTATACAAATACTGGAAAAGAGTTGCGAAAATATTTGAGAGAAAATAAACTTATTAAAGAAATTATAAATTTTGACTATAAACAGGTGTTTGATGGCATTACAGCTTATACTTCTATTACGGCGTTAGAGAAAAATAACACTAAAAATTCTTTCGATTATTATCTTTATAATAATAAGTTACAATATGTAGACAGCATTCCATTTAGTAAATTAAACGATGATAAGTGGATATTAGATAAAAATGAAATAATAGATAGGATATTAGAAATCGAAAAGCGTGGTAAAAAACTTGGGGAAATTGCTGAAATACATGTTGGAATAACCACTCTTGCAGATGATCTTTATATTTTTGAAAATCCTTCATTTAAAGGTAGTGTTGTAACAATAAAATTGAAAAATGGAAGCGAATATAAAATAGAAAAATCAATACTCAAGCCGATAGTAAAAGCGTCTACGCTCAAAAGCTCTAACGATGAACAAAATAGGTTTATTATATTTCCTTATAAATTAGTGAACGGAAAATATGTCGCCTTGTCAGAGAAAGAATTAAAACAAAAGTATCCATTAACTTATAAATATTTCTCGTCAGTAAAGAAAAGATTGTTAATGAGAGATAAAGGTAAAAAAATATCTCCATGGTATGCATTTGGAAGATCACAAGGATTAAACACATCTTTTGGAGAAAAAATATTAGTTTCTCCGATTGGAAATAAGCCAAAGTTTATTCTGTGGAAAAAACCAGAATATACTTTCTATGCTGGTTATTGTGTTAAATATAATGGAAATTTGAACGAACTGTCAAAACAATTGAATTCTGAAGATATGGATTTTTACATCAAGCATACAAGTAGAGCATATAGAGGCGGTTATAGGTCATATTCCAAATTATTTATTTCTAATTTTGGAATAAGGCATAAATAAGTTATAACCTAAACTAATTTAAATCATTTTAATTATTTATATTTAGTGAGTATGTGACTTCCAAAAAATTAGATGAACAAGTTAAGGCAGACATATCGTCTATATATGATTTTGCGGACGCTCTTAATACTAAGGCAACAAACATTCTCAATAGATATTTTGAAGAAAAGGATGCAAATGAAAAAATTCGCATTGCAAAACATATACACGAATTAAGCAATAACTTAGAAAAAGTGAAATGGATTTAAAGGCATTTAAATAGATTTAATTATATAATATTGGTGAATTCATGACTAAAACAAGTGAAAATAAAAAAGAATTTGTTGATAGTGTTGATATAGACGATGAATATAGAGTAGAAAAGATAAGAAAACATCCTTATTCTCCATCAATTATTGTTTTT
>Ga0080006_1145115_pt1 | contig 12583 bp, 4 predicted proteins | sample RS3BMetagenome_FD_69209 | JGI IMG/M metagenome (GOLD analysis project Ga0080006, IMG submission 69209) | Ferric oxide microbial mat and aquatic microbial communities from Rainbow Spring, Yellowstone National Park, USA - RS3B (SPADES... ...
TGGCCACGGTGCGTTTATGCACGATGGGGCCTTCGCGTGACGATTCCCGCACGAGCGTGGCGGGGCGGGAGTTGCGATTTGGAACATCTTCGATATACATGCCCACATCATATACACAATATTATCTAATGTCAAGCATAATATTGTCATTTACATGGGTACACATTGCCGACAAAAAACAGCCCGAAAACGCATCAAACGCAATACTATCAAGGGGATTCTCTTCCGAAAATCACGTTTTGGGGGCGAAACTCCGGCTTAAAACTCACGAAACAACAGGCCAAGGTGGCGGAACTGGTGCTGCGAGCCGCCGGGGACAAAAAGGTGGCCTATGAATTGGGGCTGGGACTGCCGACCGTCCGCACGCATTTGCACCGGATATATGAAAAAGTGGGGGTAGCGGACCGTGCGGAGTTGATCATTCGTATCATCAACCATGCGCGGGGTAATGAAACGTAAAAAAGACGTAATTCATTATAATTGATTACACGCAAAGTATTGCAACGGATTTTGATTGAGGGATAATTGCTTTCGTAGTTCAAAGCTGCGTTTCCCCGGAGATGAGAGTTTCAGCCCGAGGGACTTTGGGCATAGCTGTTCGCTCAGAGCATCGAAAGATCACATTGGCGGAGGTGGGTGAGTGGGAAAAAGCTGTCGGTAGACACCGGGGGTGCGGCGTTTGCGCCGTGTGCAGGTGGCCGCGTTGACTTCTGGATTGTAGCCCGGAATTGAGAATCGCGACGACAAAAATCAATTCCGCTTGTAACCGTCGTCGGTATTTGCGGTAGTAATTTGTGTAGGGAGGGGAGAAGAGCAAGAGTTTGTTGTATCGGCGATGAGTGCCGTTCACAGAGAGAAACACATTTTTCAGGAGTGAAAGTATGAGGCCCTATCAAATTGTCAATTCTGTCCGTGCGACCAATCTGGCTGGCCTGAGTCAATGCAGAACGACACGCCCGCGAATGTCCTGCGGTTTGGCGGCGTTGTCTCTCGCCGTCACAGCAGCGCTGGTGGCGTCAGTTCCGTCATTTGCGGCAACCACCAGCACGGCGACCTGGACCAACGCCGGCGGTGATAACAATTGGGCTAATGTCGCCAACTGGTCTTATACCGTGGTGCCGACCCCCCTTACCGCACCGGAAAATGGGAGCGGTGGAATCAGCGATTACAATGTGATTGTCGGTTCGCCCTCCCCCACGGTCCTTTCCGGGGGCACGGTCACGCTGGATTCGTTGACGATCAACAGTGGTGGTATTGTGGACACATCATCGACCGGACTTGATCTGGTGGGTACCAGCGGATTTTCCAACTCCGGAACGGTCAATGTTACGGGCAGCCTGCAACTTCAGGCCGCAGCCCTGCAAGGCAATGGCACCATCGCTCTTGAAAGCGGCACGGCGCCTGCGGCGCTTACGCTGCAACTGCCTTATACCGCATTGATTTCCCCCACGACAGGTATCTCTTCCAGCAACACCGTCACTGGGGCGGGAACTGTTTCCGTGTCGGTGCCCGGCACGGGGATGTTTGTTAACTCCGGCATCATCGCCGCCGATATTGCGAACACGACGTTGGCGCTTGAGTGCTTGGCAGCTGGTATCTCCAATCAGGGCACTTTTGAGGCACTCAACGGAGGCACGTTGAACTTTCAGAACGATGTCGGAAACTCCAATATCAGCCAAACTTCTGCGGGACTAATTTACGCCAATGGAGGAGCCATCGCGGCCAGCTCCGTTGACGGCGGCACGATTAGTACCGATAATGGGGGCACTCTTTCAACGAGTTCATTAAGCGGCTCGGCAACCAACCCGTTGAATATTACCGCAGCATCGATTATCGAAATGACATCGGGCATGTCTTATCTCTCCGGCGACATCGTGAATAATGGCATAATCAACTTGGGCGGTGCGGCCAATACATATTCGCAGATTGACCTGAATGGGGATACCACCATGGGCGGAAGCGGTTCGGTGGTCTTAAGTGGTGGCACCCTGAACCTCCAACAAGGGCAAACGACCGGCACCAGCTACGATTTTACCCTTGGCGCATCTCAGACACTTTCAGGAACCGGTGTACTTGACTCAGGATATTCGCCGAGTGTTACCTTAACGAACGATGGCACCGTAGATGCCAATGTCGCGGGCGGAACCTTGACGGTGGCGGCGGCACCGAATTCCTATAGTCCGATCACTAATAATGGCGCGTTTGAAGCCACCAACGGAGGAACCCTGCAGCTTGAGAACGTGGCGCAATCCACAACCGGCGTTATAGACGCGGCCAGCGGAAATGTACAGATCGAATCCGTCTCCGGTGGAACGCTGGAAAGTGGGACGGGATATTCGGTCAATCTCGGCATTCCGGGTTTATTCACAGGTTCTGCCCCAGGCAGTGAAATCAGCGGTACATCAGCCAATCCGCTTACCATTACATCGGGATCGTCGGTGATCGTTGCCGCGAGTACCTCCTCATCCGATAACGTCGGGGTGGCAGGCTCAATTGTCAATAACGGTACGATCCAGATTGAAGGTCCGCCGCTGGACGACAATACGAACCTCGCCGCCCTGTCGCTTTCCGCCAATACAGAAATATCGGGTGCGGGCACCATCATTCTCTCTAATAACGGAGGAATTACTTCAACGTTGGACACAAAGCCGGGGCCAAGCTATACACTCACGGTTGGACCGCAGCAAACGATATCCGGAAACGGATTCCTTGGTGCGACCAACCCCTCGTCCCTTGGCTACGCTTTTGACCTAGTTAATAATGGAACAATCGACGCCAACAGCGCGGCGGGTGGATTATCCGTTGGCGGCTACTACCCTGGCTATAATGTGCCCACATCCATCACCAACAATGGGCTGCTTGAGGCCACCATTGCCGGCACGCTATACTTATCCGGCCCAGCGATCAACCAATCCACTTCCGGTGTCATTGACGCCGACGGCGGAACGGTGTCCATCGGGTCTCTGCCCCCGGAATTCTATTCGGCTGGCCCTGTTGTCACGGGTGGTGCCCTCGAGGCCGCCGCTGGCGGCGAGATTGATAGTGCAGGCAGCTTCGTGCTCAGTGGCAGTGCCTCCACTCCCACAACCATTACAACCGGAACCATTGTGGATGCGCCGTTGGTGGTGACCAACCGGGGTGAATTTGTTGCTCCCACATTTATACAGATTTCCGGAACAATCACCAATAATGGTTTGATCCGCATTGGCGATGATCCGAGTAGCATATTCCCAGTGAATTACCCATCGTCCTACCCTCCATGCGAATTGATTCTGCGGCCGAATTCAACGCTGTCCGGCACGGGCTCGGTAACGATTGCCCCGTCGCCCTACCAGATTTATAACCAACAGCACCCTACCTCTGCCCCAATTCCACCTTCTCAATTATATGAATCTGAACTTGCCATTTCCGCGACCGAGTTCGGAAAGGGAACTTCTGTCGTGGATAACCAGTTGAACAATGGCGGCATTGTCCTAGCCAATGGGACGGGTGGAACCATGGAACTGCAAGCCAGCAGCACCAACAACGGCACGTATGAAGCGCAGAATGGCGGGACTCTCCAAGTGGATAGCGGGACGCTGACCAATTATTCCTCCGGCACGCTGACTGGTGGCGCGTATGATGCCGCCAGCGGAGGCACCATTGATCTTGTCGGTGCCAGTATCACCACCAATGCGGCCAATGTCACCATGGATGGTGCAACCTCAAGCTTCGCCGCCATTGCGCCAATAACCCAGAATACCGGATCGTTCACCTTGACCAATAGCGCAGCGTTTACCACTGTTGGCGATTTCTCCAACACCGGCACGCTGGCAGTTATGAATGGTGCCAGCTTTGTCGTTACCGGCAAGTTGGCCAATTCCGGCACGATCTCACTTGATCCCAGCACGATTACCGTCAATGGCGACATGATTCTGCAATCCGGCAGCACTTTGACTTTTGGCTTATCCCGCAACACGTCCGGTCAAAACGACCAGATCAATGTAGCGGGCGCGGCCACGCTCGCCGGTACGTTGAGCGTAAACGTTCTGTCCGGCTTTACGCCGACGCTGGGTGAAGCTTTCACCATTCTCACGGCAAGCAACGGAATCACCGGCTCATTTGATCAAAGTACTATTACCAGCGGGGTGGATGTGTTCCAAGTTCAATACAGCAACGGTGCCGTACAACTCGACACCACCGCCGTTCCCGAGCCAGCCACGCTGGTATTGCTGGGCATTGCTGGATGGGGGTTGATGTTGCTGCGCCGGCGGAGGGCTGGCTGCAACCGGAGCGCATGGATGGTGTAAATATTTGGTGGTAGAGGCAGAGCAAGTGTGCCGCAGGGCAATTGGAGGCATGGCGGCGATTAAGGTGAATACTGTACTGGGAGGAATTTAGGTATGCAGCGAATTCTTCAGACTTATGCGGTAGCTAGGCGAAAAACCCAGCTTGTCCTTGCGGCAATTGCCGCGGGAAGCTGTCTTTATGCAGCACCCGGTGCGTCGGCGGACGGAGTGATAAACCTGCTGACTGGCGGTGCAGCAGCGCATGTGCGGCCCGCAACGCCACATTCCGCCGCCAAGCCGCTCGCACATCCATCCGCCGTAATCCCTGCCGTTAATGACGGCTGGGCCATCCCGGTAAGTGTTATCCATTTACGCTACGCATCCAAAATAGCCGGCCAACCACCCTTGGCTGCTCTTCTGGCCGCACCGCTTATGCTAGCGAGGTTGCCATCCGGTTACGTCACGCCATGGGCCATGCTCGGTACGGCTACACGGATCACGCGCCCCGGTGTGCCGATGGTGAGCACCGATCTTCAGCGGCTCAACGCTGAGGGAATAAAGCAAATCCACGCCAGTGCCGTCAACGCCGTTGAGCAGCAACTGGTGGGGTTCCTTAATAAGCAGGGAATTGCGGGCGTATGGATTACGGTTTCACCCAAGCAGTTCCAAAATAATCAGAGCATCCGCGCACCCGGAGATGACACGCTCGACCTCATAATCCACACTACCACCGTCGCTCAAGTACAAACCATTGCTGAGGGTGGGCGATTTGCCGGGCAAAAGGCGACCCTCGACAATCCCGATCTTTCCTGGATTCAGACCGATTCGCCATTGCAGCCGACCACCGCTCCGTCAAAAGCGCCCACCGAATCACTGCTGAATCGTCGTGCTCTGGATAATTACATTGACGCGCTCGACCGCCAGCCGGGGCGGCAGGTTTCCGTAGCCATTTCACTGTCGAGGGTTCCGGGCGAAGTTGATTTGAAGTATCTGGTGCATCAGAGCAAGCCGTGGACGGCGTATTTTCAGCTTGCCAATACCGGCACGCCGCAGACGAATAACTGGCGGGAAACATATGGCTTCAACGATACCGAGCTTACCGGCAATGACGACATCTTGAGCGTCAATTATTCCACCGCCGGGTTCACGCGGGAAAATGATGTCAACGCTTCCTACTCCATTCCCATTTTCAATCCGGACGTGTTGCGTTTCCGTGTTTATGGTGGTTATGACAGCTTTTCATCTTCGGACGTAGGTTTTCCCGGCAACTCCTTTAATGGCGACCAAAGCAACATTGGCGGCGAATTTATTCTGAATTTGTTCCAGCATCGCCGGTTATTTATTGACGGAATTGTGGGCTTGAAGTATCAACATATTTTTGTGGATAATACGTTGCTGGATACCACCAGCACCGGTGATTTCATCCAACCCTATATCGGCCTGCATGCCGAGCGTTACAGCCCGACAAACCAGTTCACCGCCGATGCCACTGTCCTGGTCAGCCGCACATCTGATTCTGAGGTAACGCTGGAAGACCTTGGCCGGCCCAATGTAAAACGCGATCCGACGATTATCCAAGGCGATATTTCCGACGCCTTTTATCTTGAGCCGTTGCTTGATCCATCGGGTTACGCCGCCGGAAAAAGCACCTTGGCCAATCAGATTGTGATCTCCGCGCAGGGGCAGGACGCTTTCAACCAGCGGCTGATTCCGGAAAGTGAGGCCATCGCCGGCGGCCTGTACACTGTGCGTGGCTACCCGGAGGCGGCCACTGCGGGTGATTCCGTGGGCATTGAAACGGTGGAATACCGCCTGCATATTCCCCGGCTGTTTCCCGTGAACCCCAAGCCGCCCATGGTTTTTGGCTCGCCATTCCGCTTCGCCCCGCAGCAGCCCTACGGAAATCCGGATTGGGATTTAATACTCAAATCATTTTTTGATGTCGGCGAAGTCATTAACAGCCAGCGGCTTTCTTATGAACAGAACCCGATTCTGGTCAGTACCGGCCTTGGGGCGGAATTGGATTTGAAACGCAACATCAGTTTGCAGGCAGATTGGGGCATCGCGTTAAACAGTATTGGCACGGTAGCCAACGGAAATCGCGTAACCGCCGGTTCAAGCCAGTTTAATTTTGTCTTTACATTCAGTTATTGATTGGGGAATGGTGTGAGGTTTTCAGTTTTTAGTTTCCAGTGTTCAGCATTGTTTGAAGTTTCAATGTCGGTGTTGAATGATCAGGAGTATCAATCATGAAATCTCAACGTAGTAATGGATTTAATCAGTTGGCAATCGGGAAATCCAATCAGGTCGCATGGCGAACCTCCGCTGCACCGTTGGTCATTGCCACTGAAAACAAAGCGGCTGGGGATCCCGATTGTCATCGGAACGCTCCCGGACGGCGTATTTCGGCGGCTTTGGCCATTGCGGCCACATTGGCGGTGGGATCGTCGCTGCATGCTGCGGCCCCGATCATCCCCACGGCTATTGAGCATGGCGCTGCGACATTCGCCACGCATGGCCCGTTGACCACAGTCACCGCCGCCAATCAGACTATTATTGACTATTCCCGCTTCAACATCCCCACCGGTGATACGGTGCGTTTTATCCAGCCCAATGCCGCGGCCACGGTTTTGAACCGCATCAACAGCGCGGTGCCATCGCAGATTGACGGCAGCTTATTTGCCAATGGGGTTGTCTATCTGGTAAATCCAGCTGGCGTGATGTTCGGGGCGGATTCGGTGGTGGATGTCGGGCAGCTTTATGCCGCCGCCAGCCATATCACCAATCAAAATTTTCTATCCGGCACCAATCAGTTCATCGGCGGCAACGGCTTGGTGGACAACGAAGGGGTTATCCAGGCGTCGGCGGTGAATTTCATCGGTCGGCAAGTAAGCAATGAAGGTACCATTTTGGCCCCGCGCGGGATGGTGGCACTGGCGGCGGGCAATAACGTTTATCTTGGTAAACAGGATGGCAATGTGTATGTTGAACTGCAGGACCAGCCCGCCGGGACGGCAGCGCAAAAAGCCGGTATCGGAGTTTCCAATACTGGAACCATCAACGCCGCTGGCGGCTCTGCCAGCCTCACCGCCGGTGATGTGTATTCCATTGCGGCGCGCGAATCGGGCACGATTACGGCGGCGAATATCACGGTTCGGGGCGGATCAAAGTCCACCGTATTGGTGTCCGGCAAATTGGACGCGAGCAACCAGGGGACGCATCAGACTGGGGGAACGGTTAACATCGGCGGCGGACAGATCGGTATCGGGGTGGATCAGAACGTCAGCGGCAATTTCACCACACCGGGCGCGGTCATTGACGCATCCGGCCAAAACGGCGGCGGAAAAATCCTCATCGGCGTGAAGCCTGACAGCAGTTCGCCCACGGGCTACGCCGACGCAGCAAATTACGATTTTGTCAGCGCCAATTCCACACTGAACGCGAATGCTACGGTCAGCGGCAATGGTGGCTTTATTGACACCAGCGGTGCGAATTTGCAAATCAATCCCGGCGCGGCCATCACCGCGGTGGGTGCCGGAGCCGGTGCGCCAGGGGAGTGGCTGCTCGACCCGACAAATGTAGACATTGTCGATGCAATCCCTGCCGGCGAATGGGAATTACCGTACTCGGGCGGCGTATTCCAGGCCGACAGCAGCACGCCGACCACCGCATACGTCCTTGTGGGCGATAGCGAGACGCCGGGCACTATCGTTTATTCGCTCGCACATGGCACAAGCGTGACCATTATGACCAGCGTTACCAACGGGGAGGCTGGCACGGGTGACGCGAACAACCAAAGCCTTTCGACGGATATTCAAGAATCGATGACACTCGGAGGTGGTGGCCGACGCGCCACCGACCAACTCGTAGCAGAATCGCTGAACATTGCCAACTCGACGGGCTTGGGAAGCAGTATCCTCACCCACTTGCACCGGCCCCTCTTGGGCGGCAGCACGGTCCCCTCGGACGCTGTGTGGGGTGATATCACCGTCGGTGCACCGGTAAATGTGAATTTTAGCGAGAGCTTCCTCCATCCGCCGACCCTCACATTGCAGGCGGCGCACGACATAATCATTCAGCCGAGCGCGGGCGTTACCGCAATCGGTGGCCCACTCAATATAAAGCTGAATGCAACTGCCGCGAATTTTTATGGCTCCGCCAATCCGCTGCCCGCCCTCGGTGCTGGGGTTTTCATCAGCGGCCCGGTGGTGACCGACGGAGGCGAACTGCACATTTCGGTCTCCGCAGTCGGGAATGACTACGTGGAGACCGAGGAGTTCCAGAATCCCAACGCGTCTAATTCGTGGATTTCGCAGACCGCCACCGTCGGCTCCGCCACAGTCGAAATCGGTGCACCGGTCAACACAGCTAGCGGTAGCACTGGAGGTGGAATCTACATATTGGCGAACGATACAAGCGTGAGCAATTCCTATAACGAATCAATAGCGATGGCCCAGATCGACGTGCAATCTGAGGTGACCAGCGGCGGTGGCCCAGTGGTAATCTCGACCGACGCACCGACGCTTAACGGCCCCATCCTCTCCCCCTATGCGCCGGGAGCCTTTGCCTGGCACGGTGACGCCGCCGGTACTGCGGTTCCCGGTGTCCAGGATTTGGCAACCAGCAGCATAAACATCGTGGGGGCCGGTGGGATCGACAGCAGCACAACCAACGGCGGAACTGGCGGTGCCGTGATTATCAGCGGCGGGGCGGAGGTGGGGGTCGACTACCAGCAGAGCACCGCGGCCAGCACGGTGATCGTGGGAGCCGGGACGCAGGTGCAGACAGGCGGCGGAGCCCTGACCATAAGCAGCGTTGCCACCAACCCGGGCGAGCTGACGCAACCATCGGGGTCGGCCTCCGGCACGCCGCTTTTCGACCAGTTAAGAAACTTCCTGAAGTTCCTAGAACCGGTTGAGCTCGATTCCGTCCCTTTCGCGGGTGGTACCCCGGAAAACCAAAATTTCAACAGCAGTGTCTTGGTCGACGGAACGCTGAACGCCGGTACCGGCGCTGTCACCATCTCCGGATCCGTCACTCCGCTAATTTTCAGCCCGGCGAGCGAGACAACTGGATCGCAGGTGATTATCGGGCCAAGCTCAAGCGTGGCCGCCGGGAGCCTTAGTATTTCCAACGCGGCAATTGCCTCCGGCGGCTACAACCAGCAGATCGTTAAGCCCGCAGCTGCCTACGTTGCGACGGGCCTTGCAATTGCGGGCTTGGCCGGATTCGGCGTTTCGACCGCTGCACACCTTGCTTACGATATCCCGGTGGATGCCGAATACGCACTCGGCCTCATCCACACCCTTATCGGTGCCTTGAGCGGGGCCTCCGCGTCGATCAGCGGTACGAGCCACCCCGATAACGTCGCTCAGACCATCGTTGGCGGCAGCGTCACGGTTGGCGGGAATCTCACTGTGGATACAAGCGCCACTGCGTCGTACATCTACGCCCCCGAACAAAGCTACTCTCCGCCCGCAGACACGATCACACCCAACCTGCCCCAAGGAACCTTGGAAGAGTTGCCGACCATCCAGGAGATAGACATCGGTGCGGGCAACACGGGGATGTCCTCAATTATTTCTGCAGGCAATGTAGAAGTGGGTGGCCCGCTTACGCCCAATGCCACGGAGGCTCTGCGTTTGGTCGGACCGCTTTCCGTGACTACAAACGGCTCCGCCGGGCAGGAGTACGCTTGGCCTGCGCTTGTCTCAGGTGCCCCAGCCCTGGTGGCGAATGGCGGCGGGCCAATCACTTTCTACAGCTCCATCGACGCCGCAAATGACTACTCCCCCCCGCTGGGCAACGCCTCTTTCCTAACCGGCTCCCTCTCGTTGGTCGGCGGAGCAGTCTGGTTGGGCGGGAACGTAGGGAGCGCGGCACCGCTCTCAGGCCTCACTGTCACGGCAAGGTCGATCCAATTGGGCTGGGCTGACAACCAGCTATTCCCTGGCCAAAGCGAGAGCGGCTTTTCGGTCTCCACCTCCGGCGGCGGTCAGGACTACGACGGGCCAGTTATCCTCAACGGCCCGACCACGTTATCCGACAGTGGCAGCGGCAACATTAGTTTCTGCTCAACCGTCAATAGCGGCAACAGCAGCAACGGCGGTTCGCTGACCGTGAGTACTGGCGGCTATGTGTACTTCGGCGGGAACGTCGGCGGCTTAAGTACCACCAGTGACATCAGCAACCTAAAAGTAAAGAAAGCCAGCGCGATATACATGACGGGGAGCGTCGCCCCGGGGACGACGGATAATTTCGGTTTCATCACGGTCGTGGATTCCGCCCCGCCCGGCGGGACATGCCCCAGTACCGGCTCCGGCGGCTACACGCCGCCATCGAACCAGCAATTCACCCTCCCCGGCGCATCCGAGTGGGATGGCAGCGGTATTTCCGTTCAATCCGGCCGAACCATTACCATTTCCGCCAACGGCCAAGTTTATATTGGTGATGTGAGCTTGGGAATGCCGTCGGTAAGCAACTACCAAACACCGGCGGGTGATCCGAATTTGTCCACGTCCAATTTGGGTGGCGGTACATTTGCCGCGCCTAGTCTGGTGCCATGGTCTCTGGTGGGACGCGTAGGCCAGAATGGTACGCCGTTTGAGATTGGCACCGGTACAACCATTAAAGCACCCGCGTCCGGGCAACTTTATTTAAGTGTCAACGACAACAACTTTGCCGACGATACCGGAAGTTGGGCGATTGATATTCGGTTGGCGGGAACCAGCGGGGGAGGCGGCGTGTCGTCCCTCACAGATAACTTCGCCAATGATTCGAGCCTTGATACTACGCTGTGGCAGGTAAATGGGCCGGCGGCTACCGCCTTTGAGGTTGGATTATCCTCTCCACCAAATTCAATCATAACCCCTGATTTAACGTTCTCAAGCACTTCGGGCATGCAGATTTCCGGGGTTAACGGTACGTACCAGGCGGCGGGGATACAATCGGTGGAATCGTTTTCGGGTCCTTTCACAGTACGGGCTTCCGTCACCGGCATAGAGGCTAACGCCAATCCATTCGTGCTCGGAATCACAAACTCGAATGCTTCACAGAACATTGAGATTGCCGGCAACCTTAATCCGCAGAATGGAAATTACCATGGGATCTGGGGAGGGACGGCGAATGGAAACAATGGATCCTTGCAGACGGACATGGTGGCCAATCCGTCAATCAATATTCCCTATGGCTTGGAAATTTCTGTAGCTTCCAGCGGCGCGGCCACCCTCAGTGTCTCATCGGGCGGTACCGTTCTGGGCACGGCCAGTGGCACTGTGGGCACGGGACCATTCTACGTGGTCCTTGGCCAATGGGAGGGTTTGCCGTACACTGTCGGGCCGAACATCGCTGATTGGCAATCGGCGCAAGTAACAGCGGGGGCAACAACATTACCGCCCGGCGCACCCCCGCCCGTGAACTTCATCACCCCGCCCACAATTCAGCCGCCACCGACAATTACTCCGCCGCCGGAAAACAACAGTATTTCCTCCACCCCCATCGTCGATGTCGGCGGGGCATTGACATCCATAGGCAATACCGGCTCGTTGTTTGGTAACGGTAACAGTAACAGTGGCAACGCAAGTAAAGGTAATTCCGGCATCAACAGCATCGTCGTGTCCAACAGCAACACTTCGCATGCGACTATTCCAAATTCAGTTTTTCCGCTGCCAATAAAGGTGCCGTCCAGTAACTCGACCAATTCGGGCGATTTATTCTCAACGTTCCTTTTCAATAACAGTCCCCAAGGTACGTCGCCAAAACAGACAGCGTCGTCGTTGACGACATCATCCATTGTTACTAACGGCAGCGACATCTGGACGGCACCAACCTCTTCGATCACCAAGAGTGCTAACGCGAACACCGGCGGAGGTATCGGAAGTGCGATCAATAATTTCTTGGGTAATGCCGCCAAGACGATCAGCAATTTCTTTGGTTCGTGGTTGTGAAGGCAGGGTCTTTTAGTTTTCCCTTTATTCGGCCTTTTTCGTCTTCGTGACATCCTGGGGCAGAACGATTTATTGGGAAATTTGATCAAGCTGTCTCCCGAAAATCTACGCAGCCCTGAAAACTAAAAGGCCCTGCCCTTCTCGCGAGGGTCTGTGACAGATTCTGCCAGGTCTCTGGAGGCCAAATCCTTAACTTTTAGCGCAGGTGCGCGTTATCCCTCTCACTGCGACCCTATGGCCCTTCTGACTAACCCGGAGTTTAGCCCGCAGAAATGATAAAACCCTTGCAGTACAAGGGTTTGGTTCATTTTGTCACTTCCCGTTACTGGGTACACTCCAGTAACTCAAAGGCCCGCCGTTGCAGGACGG
>Ga0080006_1214985_pt1 | contig 12571 bp, 14 predicted proteins | sample RS3BMetagenome_FD_69209 | JGI IMG/M metagenome (GOLD analysis project Ga0080006, IMG submission 69209) | Ferric oxide microbial mat and aquatic microbial communities from Rainbow Spring, Yellowstone National Park, USA - RS3B (SPADES... ...
CCATCCGCTACGAGCGCAAGCTCGACATCCATCACGCCTTTACCTCGCTCGCGTGCTCGCTCATTTGCCTGCGCGCTCTGCAAGGGTGGTTTTGAAAGGCGTTCTAAGCCCCGTGCCGATGCTGACCAGAAGTTGGAGCACGAACAGCTTTGCGCCGACCGAGACCGCATAGCGGACCGTGCTCACCGCCATGTCCTTCGTCCATCGCGAGCCGCCGAAGGCCATGAACATGACGCCCATCGAGATAATCAGGTAGCTCTCGACCAGTGCCAGCACCATGAAGGCGGCCATCAGGGCGAAGCAGACCTCAATCACGATGCCAGCGACCATCAGGCCGGCGCTCGCCTCGGGGTGCCAGAGGCTCATCTGATTGAGCACCGTAGCCGCGAGCTTCACCCCTGCCGCAAACACGTCAGAAGGTGCGATCCCACCGCCCCCGGCCGAACTCGCCGCCTGGCGAAAGCTGTTGACGATCGCCGCGTCCCAGGTGACGGCATTTTCGAGCAGGGCCAGGAAGAAGCCGAGGAACAGGATTTGGTTGACGATCTCCGCCAGCCACTCGCTTACATCGGCACCGCGGAAGGCGAGCTTGAACGCCGACCAGGCCAGGTCTATCGCCGCGAGGATGCCGAACGTGCCCATGGCGAAGGACTGCAAGGCACCTTGCCAGCCCGCCGAGCGCGACTGGAATTGCGACACGATCTGATCGAGCACATTGGCGGATTGCGCGTGCGCCGGAGCCGCCGCGGCCACCACCGCCAGCACCAGGCCGGAGCCGATCAGGAAGGATCGCCGGAGCGTCAAAACTTCTGGCCCCCGGTTGTCGGCGGCAGGTTTCCGAGTGGCGGGAAGGGCTTGGATTGCGGCGCTACCGGAGCGGCCGTAGGAGCAGGCTGCGGACAGCTCACCGCCACCTGTGCCGTCATCGTGGCGCGGGACACGACATAGCCTGCCCCGGCGGAGACGGCGGCGGTTCCGGCGAGGATGGCCGCCGCGACGGATGTCTTCAGTGTCAGCATCCCACTCACCACTGCTGATAGCCGGTTGTCGAGATCGCGGGCGGCTGTGCGAAATGCGTCATGGCCGCGTCCTCAGTGGCGCGCCGGTCAGCATCCACCGCCATCTGCGTCGCCTGCATCTGCGCCGTGCTCGTGAGGGTGGCTTGTATCTGCAAGAGCTGCGTTGCCTGCTGGTGTGCCAGCTCGTTTCCGGCCTGGATCGCCTGCATCTGCCCGGCGGCGCTTTGGGAGTGCGCCTGCAAGGACGCCAGCAGGGCGGCGTTGCTCGCTTCCTGGCCCTGCTGAAGCCCGAGCGTGCGGCCCATCGCGTTGAGATTGTTTCCGATGGTCTGCTGATACATGCCAAACTGACCGGCGATGTTCGTCAGGCTTCCGGCCTGGTTAGCATAGGCCGAGACATTCTGAAGCCGGGAGATCAGCGAGCCCGAATTGCCGGAAAGCAGCGACGCGGCATTTGAGAGGGCTTGCACCCGCATGATGTCGCTCTGCACCGTGCTCCACACTTCCTGCGGGATCGCTACGGTGTTCGTGACCATGTTCGTGTATTGCTGAAGCTGTAGCTGGTACTGCTGAAGCTGCGTCGCCATGGACTGCGCTTCCTTCGCATATTGAAGGAGCTGCGTCGCCATGTCGGAGCAGTTCACGCAGGCCACCGCCGCCTGCGCCAAGGCGGCGCGTGGTGTCCCAGCCGCGCCGATCGCCACCAGCGACACGCCCGCAGTGAGCGCCAGGCGCCGGCACAGGACAGTCAGGCGGTTACTGCAAGGCGTCATACGCCACCCCTCTCTCACCAAGCCATACGAAGGGCCATTTCGCCCCGTGGACGCGCTCCAACTGCCGGATGCGCGATATGTCATCGGGGGAGGTCGCACCCGCGAATGAGAGCGTGACGGGGCCGAGGCCAAGATCGAAAAGGCGGCGGCCCTCCGGCGACACGAGGTAGTAGTGCTTCTTCTTCGTGGCGCTGCGGATGATCTCGATCTGTGTCTCATTCAGCCCGAGCGCCCGATAGAAATCCTGAGGACCGGGGTTCTCTGCCGTGCCCGAGACGTTGGCTTCCTCGTTCGGAAGGAAGATTTTGGTCGGACAGGATTCTATGAGCACGTCCATGATGCCCGAGCGGATCGCGTCCGACAGGCTTTGCGTCGCCATGACCACGGCGCAGTTCTTCGATCGCAGGAGCCGCAGCCAGCCATGGATTTTTTCCCGGAAGGCGGACTTGCCGAGCATCGTCCAAGCCTCATCGAGCATGAGCAGCGAGGGCGTGCCATCCAACGATTTCTCGAATTGGCGGAACAGATAGAGCAGCACGGGGACGGCGGCTTGCTCCTTAAGGGCAAGCAAGTCCTCCATCTCGAACACCATGAAGCGGCCGAAGCGGATGCTGTCCTGTTCGGCGTCCAGCATCCCGCCAAGCGCACCTTCCAGGGTATAGTAGCGAAGCGCGGCACGGATCGTCTCGTCCTGCACCTGCGACACGAAATGCGTCAGGGTGCGTTCGCTGTCCGGCTGCCGCAGCAGCATCATCGCCCGATGGATCGCGTCCCGCTCGCCTGGCTGGGGCGGCCTCTTGGTTTGCAGCTCGAAACACGTCGCAATCCAGTCCTCGGCCCACGCCAGATCGGCCTCGCTATCGAGGACAGACAACGGGCAGAACGAGGGACCGTCCTGCTCGCCGGCGATGTCATAGTGCTGGCCGCCGCACGCCCTGGACGTGGCGAGCATCCCGCGCTTGTAGTCGAAGGACCATATCCGCATCCCTTCATACCGAAGGGCCTGCATCGCCACGGTGCAGAGCAGCGTCGTCTTGCCGGCGCCGGTCGGGCCGAACACGAGGGTATGGCCTACGTCGCCTTGGTGCAGGTTCAGCCGGAAGGGCGTTCCGCCCGTGGTCGCGGCGTGCGCCAGCGGCGGGGAGCCGGCGGGGTAGTAGGGGCATGGGCAGGTATCCTTGCCCGTCCACACACTGGCCAGAGGCAGGAGATCGGCCAGGTTGTCGGTGTGGATCAGCGGCCGGCGCACGTTCGGCACCGGATGCCCCGGCAGGCTGCCGAGCCACGCTTCCATGGTGTTGATCGTCTCGACCCGGGCCGTGAAGCCCTCGCGCATGACTTCGCGCAGCACCAGGCGAGCGTTCTCCATCAGCTCCGCCCGGTCCTGACCCATCAGAACGATGACTGGCGTGTAGAACCCGGCACCGAACAGGCCCGAGCTGGTTTTCGCGATGGCCGCCTCCGCCTCATTCGTCATCAGGAGCGCGTCTTCGTTGATGCTGCCGCTCTGTGTCCGAAAGAGCTGGGACATGAAGCCCCGGACCTGCTGCTTCCACTTCCGGCGAAACTTGCGCAGCTCCGCCAGCATCTCATGCTGATCGAGGTAGATCATGCGCGAGGACCAGCGATAGGGGATCGCCAGATGGTCGATCGCATCGAGGATTTGCGGCCAGGACTCCATCGGGAAGCCCTCGATCGCAACGCAGGCAATGAACTGATCGCCGAGCTTCGGCGTGTCGCCCGCCCATAGCTCCCGGCCGCCGAGCACGGCATCGAGGTAAGCCCCGGCCGGCGGGATGTTCAACTCGATCGCCTCGCCTGTCAGCGAGAAGTGCAGATAGTTGACCAACTCGTCGCGCAGATGATCCCGGCCGTGCCGGTCGGTAACAACGTAGGTCCGCATCCTTTCGAGCCGCAGGGCGTCGCCGATCGCGTCCTCGAAGTCCCCTATGGCCTTCTGGAAGCCCTGAAGGATGCGATCCGCCGGGCTCATCCGTTCCGTGGCGTCGTCATCATAGATCAGGTCCGCGACCTTGCTCCTGCGGCGCAGCGGCGGCGTGTATTGCACCACCAGCACGTAGCGGTTCTCGAAATGCGCGCCCTCGCGCATGAACTGCCGGCGGCGTTCCTCGTCCACCAGACGCGAGACGGGATCGGGGAAGTGCGACAGCTCCGGAGGCGGATAGCTGGCGGAAGGCGTACGGATCGCCTCTGTCCACGTCGCCCAGCCAGCGCCGAGACGGGACAGGGCGGCGTTGATGCGGCCCGCCAGCCACTCCCGCTCGCCATCCGTGCTGCTCTGGATGTCCGGCCCCTGGAAATACCAGCCGGCCAGCAAGGAGCCATCCTTGCACTGCACGATCCCATCCTCGAACAGCGCGGCCCAATTCAGCAGATCGGCCACGCCAGCGGCCTTGTCGCGGAAGTTCTTGAGGGCAAGCATCCGTCAGAGCATCCAGTACAGGAGGGCGGCTGCCGCTGCGCCGGTCCCGATATAGAAGCTGCGGGAGGACTTCTCGGTGTCCCGATAGGGACGTGAGCGCGGCGGGTAGTAGCCACGATATCTGAGCTGCCGCAGGTAGACGCGGCTCATCTGTGGATCGGCCTTCGCAACCTGCCGGAAGATGCCGATGCAGCCGAACCAGAGGACCGTCGCGACAATCAGCGTGACGAGGTTCTGGCCGCTTACCGCAAGGCCCGCGGCCACAATCGCCATCATCAGCGTAGGCTCGCGTTCACCGCCCAGGAACAGCCTTGGGCGGTGCAGGACACGAAAGAACGGCGTGCGCCGCAGGCTCACACGATGGCTCCGGTGATGCCGAGAGCGGAGGCAAGGTTTGTCACGCCAACGATGAAGGACGCGACCAGCACCAGCATGATGATGCGCCGCACGAATTCATTGATCTCGCCGCCGAAGACGAGAGCAGCACCGCAGGCCACCATCGCGAGAAGCGAAATGGTGAAGGCAACGGGGCCGGTGATATCGTTCTTCAGCGTGGTCAGTGGGGTATCCCACGGCAGGCTGCCGCCGGCAGAGGATGCGTGCGCCAGGTTCGGGTGGCAGGCCACCACACCGATGGCTATGCCCCCGAGCATGGGCTTCCAGTTTCGACGGAAGAAGGCACGGGTCTTTCCCATTCGATTACTCCGCATTGCAAAGCTGGTAGGTGCCATTGGCGACACCGCTGATTGACACGACCTCCTGGACAAGACGGCCGGGTTCGTTGTCCGCCTTGGCGATGGAGACGATCAGGTCCACCGCCTCCGCGATCAGCTCGCGCATGGGCGAGTTGCTGGCCTCCTGGATCAGTTGCTCGATCCGGGTCAGTCCCGCGCGGGCGGCGTTGACGTGAGTGTTCGCGTGGACGGTGCAGACACCGCCCGGGTGTCCTGTGTTCCACGCCTTCAGCAGCGCCAGAGCCTCACCGCCCCGGACCTCGCCCACCACGATCCGGTCAGGCCGGAGCCGCATGGTGGTTTTCAGCAGCCGCAGCATCGAGACGGCATCCGTGGCGCGCAGGACCACCGCATTTTCCGCTTCGCACTGGATTTCTGACGTGTCCTCGATGATGACCAGGCGGTGCGAGCTGGCGACCTCGGCCATGTAAGCCAGGATCGCGTTCGTCAGAGTTGTCTTGCCGGTCCCGGTCCCGCCTACCACCAGGATGTTCTGACGTTCCCGGACGGCGCGCTCGATCGCAGCACGCTGCTCCTTCGTCATAATCCCTTGGCGTTCATACTCTTCCAACCTGAACACCGCCGACGCCTTGCGCCGGATGGTGAACACCGGGCCGGGCGAGACATTCGGCGGGATCACGGCCTCGAAGCGGGCGCCGTTGAAGGGCGGAACCAGCGGAAGCTCGCATTCAAGGATTGGACTCTCGCGCGTGACGGTGCTGCGGATCGTGCTCGCGACCGTGGCGATCAGGGATTCGGCCGTAGGGGCGGCCATGTTGCAGACGGGGGCCATGCCCTTCCCGAGCCGATCCACCCACACGCGGCCATCGGCGTTCAGCATCAGCTCGACGACATCCGGGGCCTGCATCAGCCCGCAGAGCACGGTCCCAAGCTGTCTTCTCAGGGTCTCGGCAAGCCGCCGAGCTTGCTCTTCACGCGCTGAGGGCTGGATGTCTTCGACCGCCATGCGCACATGTTAAAACATGTGCGATGGCTGGAGCAAGGGGGAGGTTTGGGCGTCCTACTTCTTGGAATCCGCTCCCGTGACCGTTTGGAGAAGGTCGATGATGTCATGGTCCACGACTTTCGCCAGGAGGGCCATGGTCCGCACGGTGACGTTCTGCTGGCCCGCCTCAATCAGCGAAAGGTATTGCTGGGTCAACCCTGTCAGAGCAGCCACTTCAGATTGCTTCAAGCCCGACTTGAGGCGAGCCGCCTTGAGGTTCCGGCCAAAAAGAACCTGAAATTCATCTTGTGACTTTTCTCCTTTCGAGAGGATGGTGGGATCAGGATGTTGCCGGTGCTTTCTTTCTGCCGGCTCACAGCGGGGATCAGAGGACAGAGAATTCGGAGGAGACCGGACTTTCTGGTCCGATCGCGTGCGTGAAGGCCTAGTGGAGCTTTTGGGTCCGTCCTTCGCCATCGAATCGAGTCTCTGCCCGGGTAATCACCTCTTCTGTCTAACAAGCCGTCTCGGCATGTCACGCACTGGTACCGTTTACGGCATCTTGGCCAACTCCAGTGTAGCCGGGAGGTAGGTAGCCATCCACGACAACCGCTTCCGCCATCCCGCATGATAAAGGACGTTATCATGCAGGATTCAGGTCCAACCGCGGACCGACCGGAGCTTGCGTAAGTCCGCTTAAGCGGATAGGGTGTTAGCGTGATAGACGCCTATCTCGGAGCTTCGCATGCCGGATGATACCACTCGGTGGACGGTCTCGGTCTCCAAAGAGACGGACATCGCCGTCCGCAGCTTTCTCGCGCAGCGCGGGATGAAGAAGGGCGACCTCTCGAAATTCATTGAAGACGCCGTGCGCTGGCGCGTCCTGGATCAGACCGTCGCAGAGGCCCGCAGCAAGTTCGCCGACATGCCGCCGGATGAGCTCGAAACCTTACTCGACGAAGCAGTGACGGAAACGCGCCAGGCTTTCGAACCGAAAGCCGGCTGACCCGTGCGGCTGGTCATCGATACCAACATCCTGATCAGCTCCTTGCTCGCGAGTTCATCGCTGCCGGCGCACCTCATCGTGCTGTGGCGCGAAGGGCGCTTCGATTTGCTGACATCCGTCGATCAGCTCGACGAGCTTATGCGTGTCACGCGCTACCCGAAGATTCGCGAGCGCTTGTCACCAGCTCTCGCCGGTCGGCTTATTAACGAGGTCAGAGACCTCGCACTCTTGGTAACGAACTTGCCTGTCGTGTCGGTTTGTCCCGATCCCCATGATAACTACCTCTTGGCTATGGCCTCCGCTGGCGCCGCCGATTTCTTGTTGACAGGCGACAAGCGTGACCTGCTCGGCCTGAAGCTATTCGAGGGCACCAAGCTCATCACCGTGCGCGACTTCCTTGTCATGCATCGGAGGATGCCATGAGCCAGCAGCTTCCTGCCGTTGTTCCACCCTTCGCGCTGGCCCCCTCAGCGAAAGTCGCGATGGTTCCGGCGTTGATCACCAACGCCGGCGAGCAAGCGGGTTGGCGCTACGTCGAATTCTTCACTGCCAACATTCGCAATGCGAACACCCGCCGCGCCTATGCGCGCGCGTGCGGCCACTTTTTCGCTTGGTGCGATGAACGCGCCCTGACACTGACGACTATCCGGTCCTTCGATGTAGCGAGTTACATAGAGGGCCGTCAGCAGACCCATTCGGCCCCCGACGTGAAGCAGCAACTTGCGGCCATCCGCATGCTGTTCGACTGGCTTATCACCGGCCAGATCGTTCCGACCAATCCCGCCGCGGCTGTGCGCGGCCCTCGGCATGTCGTGAAGACCGGCAAGACGCCGGTGCTTGAAGGCACAGAGTGGCGGCGCCTTCTCGATACAATCCCTCCCGGCGGGACGGTGCGCGATCTCCGCGACCGCGCGTTGATTGCCACCCTCACCTACTCCTTCGCGCGTATTGGCGCGGCGCTGAAGATGAAGATCGAGGACCTCCGGTCCAAAGGGGCAGGCTGGGAAATTCGCCTGCACGAGAAGGGCGGCAAGCATCACGCCATGCCCTGCCATCACGCGCTTGCTGAAGCGCTGCACGCCTACCTCGCAGCGGCGGCTATCCGCGAAGACCGCAAAGGCTACCTGTTTCGCACCTCTCCAGGACACACCGGCGCGACACTCACCGCGGAGCCCATGAGCCAACCCGACGCTTGGCGGATGATCCGCCGCCGGGCCGCCGCCGCCGGCATCATGGCGCCGATCGGCAATCACACCATGCGCGCGACCGGTATCACCGCCTACCTCTCGAATGGCGGGCAGCTTGAGCACGCCCAGGAAATGGCCGCTCACGAGAGCCCGCGCACCACGAAGCTATACGACCGCACGAAGGAGCGCCTCACACAGGATGAAGTCGAGAGGATCAGGCTTTGATGAGGGATGAGTCCTCCGCCCCGAAGATCACGGATTATCACGCCAAATTATACGCCCACGAGCTCCGACGCCGACATTCGGTTTCAGACTCCGAGAAGCTCGCCAGTGCGCTCTTCGACGCTCAGGTCGATCTCAATCCGCACCAAGTCGAAGCGGCTTTGTTCGCCTTCAAATCGCCCCTCGCCAAGGGCGCGATCCTGGCGGACGAAGTCGGGCTCGGAAAGACGATCGAAGCCGGCCTAGTGATGGCCCAGAAGTGGACCGAGGGCAAGCGCCGCATTCTCATCATCTGCCCGGCAAACCTGCGCAAGCAGTGGACGCAGGAGATGGCTGAGAAGTTCTTTCTGCCGACGACCATCCTTGAAAGCGCCACCTACAACCGTTTGCGCAAAGAGGGCACGCGGCGCCCCTTCGAGCAGCCCGCCATCGTGATCTGTTCCTACCAATTTGCTGCGCGCCAGAGCGACCAACTCATGGTTACGCCCTGGGATCTGGTTGTGATCGACGAAGCGCATCGTCTCCGCAGTGTTTACCGCACCGACAACAAGACCGGCCGTGCGCTCAAGGGCGCGCTGGCCAATGCGCCGAAGGTGCTACTGACCGCGACACCACTTCAAAACTCGCTTATGGAGCTCTACGGCTTGGTCAGTCTGATTGACGACTACGCCTTCGGCGATGCCAAGAGCTTCCGTGCGCAATATGCCCGCCTCACCGGCGATGCCCTGTTCAACGAGCTGAAGGCACGTCTCGCGCCGATCTGTCACCGCACCCTGCGACGCCAGGTGCTCGAATATATCCGCTACACCAACCGCATTCCAATCACGCAGGAATTCCATCCGACCGACGACGAGCAAGCGCTCTACGACATGGTGTCGGACTATCTCCGCCGGCCGAGCCTTCAGGCGCTTCCGTCCAGTCAGCGCACGCTGATGACGCTGATCCTCCGCAAACTTCTCGCATCATCGACTTTCGCCATTGCCGGCGCGCTCGACTCCCTCGCACGCAAGCTGGAGCGCCAGCTCAAGGAAGGCCAGGAGCCAGAGGACCAGCCGGCGAGGGACCTGTCCGAGGACTACGAGGAGCTCGAGGAGGTCGCTGAGGAATGGTCCGATGCCGAGGACGCGCCGGAGGCGCTTTCCGCCGACGACATCGCTGCTATCAATGCCGAAATTGCCGACCTCCGCGGCTTCCGCGATCTGGCAGTCTCAATTACCGAGAACGCCAAGGGCCAAGCCTTGCTCAGTGCCCTGAAGGTGGGTTTCGCCAAAGCCGCCGAACTCGGCGGCCCGAAGAAGGCGATCGTCTTCACGGAGTCCCGCCGCACCCAGGATTACCTAGTTCGGCTGTTGTCAGGGAACGGCTACGAGGGCGAGCTCGCGCTTTTCAACGGCACCAATGCCGACCCACAGTCGCGCGCGATCTATGCCGCCTGGCACGAGACCAACAAGGACACTGATCGCGTCACTGGATCGCGCTCGGCCGACATGCGCGCGGCCCTGGTGGAATACTTCCGGACCAAGGCCTCGATCCTAATCGCGACCGAAGCCGCCGCTGAGGGCATCAACCTGCAATTCTGTTCCATGGTGGTGAATTACGACCTGCCGTGGAACCCGCAGCGCATTGAGCAGCGCATCGGCCGGTGTCACCGTTACGGCCAGAAATACGATGTGGTGGTAGTGAATTTCCTCAACCGCGCCAATGCCGCCGACATGCGCGTGTTCGAACTCCTGAGCGAGAAATTTCAGCTCTTTTCCGGGGTGTTCGGCGCGAGCGACGAAGTGCTTGGCGTGATCGAGTCCGGCGTTGAGTTCGAGAGGCGGATTGTCTCGATTTACCAGAACTGCCGGACCGAAGAGGACATCGAGGCCGAGTTCAAGGCTCTCCGCGAGGAGATGGACACGCAGATTACAACAACTATGGACGACACGCGGCGGAAGCTCCTGGAGAACTTCGATGCGGAGGTGCATGACCGGCTGAAAATGAACCTTGACCAGAGCCGAGAATATATCGGCCGCTATGAGCGGAAGCTGTGGGCCGTCACGCGGCACGAGCTTGCCAAGCGCGCCACGTTCGATGACGCCTATCTCAGTTTCGTCCTGAAGACCTCCCCCGCGGGCACCAGCCTGCCGACGGGGGCCTACTACCTCACGAAGCAGGGCCTCGATGGGCACCGCTATCGCCTGGGCCATCCACTCGCGCAGCATGTCCTGGACGAGGCCTGCCAGCGCGAGCTGGCCGGCGCCCATCTCACCTTCGACTACGACGCGTGGAAGCAGAAGGCGATCAGCCTTGAGCCCTTCGTCGGGGCCTCCGGCGTGCTCGCCGTGCGTAAGCTTTCGGTGACAGGGGCCGACGCTCAGGATCACATCCTATTCGCGGCCGTGACCGAGGACGGCCGCGTGATTGAGCCTGCCGCAGCGCAGCGCCTTTTTGATCTTCCCGTCCGGAAGGTTGCGAGCGGCATTGCCTCTCCTCCCCTCGCCGTCCAGCAGAGTCTGGAGAATCAGCAGGCGGCGATCGCCGAGGTTATGGCGCAGCGCCAATCCACTTGGTTCGACCAAGAGATGGCGAAGCTCGATGCCTGGGCGGAGGACAAGAGGGCCGGCCTGAAGTTCGACCTCAAGGACCTCGACGACGCGCTCAAGGAGCTCAAGCGCCAAATCCGCCAGACCGGGAACCTGCCGGACAAGCTGGCCCTGCAACGCAAGGCGCGTGAGTTGGAAAAGAAGCGCGACGAGGCTTGGCGGGCCTACGACGAAGCTGCCAAGCACATCGAGACGGAGAAGGACAGCCTTCTCGATCGGGTCGAAGAGCAGCTCGCTCAGTCGATAGGGATCGAAGACCTGTTCACCATCACCTTCCAGATTGCCTGACCGGGGCGCCAAACATGAACGACACGATCCAACCTGAAAAAATGGCCCTGACCTCCCTCGATATCGCGGCCGAGAAACGTGAGGAGCTCCGCCGCGCGCTTGCCGCGACTTTCCCGGAGATCATGGCCGAGGACAGGATCGATCTCGACCAGCTCAAGCGGGTGCTCGGTGAATGGGTTGAGCCGGATCGCGAGCGGTTCGGCCTGAATTGGCCAGGCAAGGCCGCCTGCATGAAGGTGATCCAGGCCCCTAGCGTCGGCACCCTCAAGCCCTGCCCCGAGGAGTCCGTCGATTGGGACACGACGCAGAACGTCTTTATCGAGGGAGATAATCTGGAGGTACTCAAGCTCTTGCAGAAGGCCTACTTCGGCAAGATAGACATGATCTACATCGATCCGCCATACAACACGGGAAAGGAATTCATTTATCCCGATAAGTACGCGGAGACCCTTGACACCTATCTCCGCTACACCGGGCAGGTAGACGAGAGGGGGCGCGAGTTCTCTACAAACTCCGAGATTTCCGGGAGGTTTCATTCCCGCTGGCTTAATATGTTATATCCAAGACTATACTTGGCGAAGAACCTTATTTCTGATCGTGGCGCAATATTTATTTCTATTGACGATCATGAGCTATCTAATTTGTTGCTGCTAGCTGACTCCGTGTTCGGCGAGGAAAATCGGCTTGCCATATTCTCGTGGAGGACTGATGGGAACTTCGATAACCAGGCAAAAGTCAAGAGGACGCACGAGTACATTTTGGCGTATTGCCGGAACGAGCAAGCATTTCCACACCCGCCGGTCATTGATCCCGGCACACCAGAAGGCAGCAAACTTTTTAGGCCCGTTATTCGGAATACGATCGTAAAGAATGGACCGAGGAACCCGGCGAGCAGGGTAGTATTGCCTGCGGGGTTCCCTGCCGACTTTGAACGCGGCGTAATCCGAAAAAGGGAGGACTCTTGGCCAAAATACCGATCCGACGCCGTGGTCGAATCTTCAAAACTATCTACTCCCACTGTGGTGGAAAGCGGATGGAGCTCAAAGGATCTTTTGGACGAGTACATCGCAGCGGGTATGACTTCGATTGAGGATGGCCGGGGGCAAGAAACATCCTTTGTCATAACTCAGACGGGTGCCATAGAGATCGTTAAGCAGAGAACAGATGGGCAGAGCCATGTCATTTCGTCGATTTCGAATCTAGGTGGTCCGCAGAAGGCAGGCAGAGAAATACAAGAGCTAGGGCTAGAGGGTGTTATGCACCTTGGATCATCGCTGCGACGTGCTTGAGCATGTATCCGACGAAGGCGACGACGTGGAAGCCTGCGAGGGTTTCGGCATATCGCTCGTAGTCCTTGACGAGGCG
>Ga0080006_1229754_pt1 | contig 12567 bp, 17 predicted proteins | sample RS3BMetagenome_FD_69209 | JGI IMG/M metagenome (GOLD analysis project Ga0080006, IMG submission 69209) | Ferric oxide microbial mat and aquatic microbial communities from Rainbow Spring, Yellowstone National Park, USA - RS3B (SPADES... ...
ATTTGAAGCGAGGAAAGCCTGCCTTTACCTTCTTTCCAGACTTCTTTTCCTCGCATCTGCGGAAGAAGTTTCGAAACGCCTTCTGCAATCTTATGAATACATCCTGCCTTGTTTGAGAATAAAGCTTCAGGAAATCTTTATTTTCATTTAGTGCTTCTTTCATGTATCTGTTTAAAGTAGACTTGCTTATATTTGTAATTTTATTCTTTTCATATTCCAATTTGACTTTTTCAAGTATTGTATTGTAGAGTCGTTGGGCGAGTAGTAATCTTTCGTTTATCTCTTTCTGCCTTTTTGCATCAGGATAGAGCCTGAAGACATACGCCCTTCTTAAATCCATATTTGTATACCTCAATTCATATTTATATACTTTTCTACAATTCTCTTTTCATCCCATGATTAAAATCGTGGGTTTTTCCGCTCACATTTTATAAAGCGCGACTCAGCCACAGATAGTTAATGAAAATGGCTATCTTGCAATTTTGTGGAAGTTGTATCAATCTCTCAGTGCCTTTCCAAATGTGTCGGTTTTAGCACGTTCTTTAGAAGTTGGAGAGCGCAAGAATACATATGCAGAAGGAATATTTTCTTCGGGTATATATACTGTTACTTTTTGTGAGGGTGGTATTTCAACCTCTTTTAATTCTTTTAATATTTCAAGCCCATGTAACAAGCCGCCGTAGAATATATTATATTCGCCTTTATACCTGTTGTAAATCTTCTCCACATTCTCTACTATCTTGATATTGCGGTTTAGCAAAATGAGGTCTAAATATCGCGAAATGTGTTCTATATCTTTTATATCTTCGTCACTTATGCTCTCGCTCTTTTCCATGCTTTCGATCTTCTCTTTGGTCTTATTTATAATCATTTCTATGATGTCATTACACGTATTAAGTATTTCAATTTTTGACTTTGTGCTCATGCTCTCAAATTCCTCTTCACTCACATTAAGGCGCTTGGTCAGCTCGCTCTTCAATCCTATACCTGCTAATTCTGCTAATTCTGAAAGATCATTAGTGGCTTTAAGCACCTCAGCCGCTGGTATATCGATCAGCATTACTTCAAACCTTTCACCATACTTCTCTTTTAGTTTTCCAAGGGTCTTAATTAGGTTAGTTACATTTTCTGGAAAAGAACTGATTTTTTCAAACAGGCTAGGGTCTTCGTTTATTAGCTTTATCACTTCATTTAAATCAAAATCGGAATGTAACTCAAGCAGTAAAATGACCTTGTTATTTTCATCGCCCTTCATCAATGCCCCTACAAGATCTCTAAGATAAGAAGGTTCTTTTTCATTACTGTGTCGTGAAAGAAATATAATCTTCTTTTGTTTGCCGATTGCAACGAAAACAGGAGATTCTCTGCTCAGGATCTTTAAATTAGCAATCTTGCCAAACAAAGATCTAAATTCCTCTTCAAAAATAGCGTTTCCGATGGCTGACCTAGCAAATAAATCTTCAGGTATCTCTTTAAGAGTAGGCTGCGCAGTTTCAACGGATCGATCAGCTTGCACTCCAGATAAATCATTTTTACGCAACTTTTCTTTTTCGCGCATTTATCAACCCTCCATATAAGGAGCAAGATAATATGTTATTGTTGCATCCCCTATGTTGTAGCTTAGCTTTATAGGCTCGTTTGTCCTTAGCGACATGCTTATTGAATTGCCAATAGGGCATGACTTTACCATGTTTTCTAGATACTCCAAATTAAAGGTTGCGTCGGCTGCTTTCTGAGCTTCAAGTTTCTTTATTACTGTGCCGTCAGACTCATGCACTTCTTCAAGCTCGCCTGAGTCACCATGCGCTGTTATTGTGAAACTGTCCTTTGCGGCCTTAAACGAGATGTAGGAAGAGATAAGGTTTGCATCCTTTATTATCTCTTTCAGCGGTTCGCCGGCAACTTCAACGCTTGCATCAAATTGAACATTCGGCTCCTTCTCGACATTTTTTCTAACATCTATCAATGGCAGCTTATACCTCCTTCTTACACCCTTGCCGACAAACTCTATCAGAAGCTTTGAGTCTGCATCTTTCATCACAAGTACTTCATCATCTCTCGCTCTTGAAAGAACCTTGCCGAGATTTTCTATGTTTAAGCCTATGCTTGTGGGCTTCTCCACCTCGAACTTTGAGAATGCCTTGCTAGGTATAAAGAATGAGACCATGCTTATTCCGCTAGGGTCCATCGCCTTAAGGCTAATGCCATCTTTTGCTATATTGAATGAACCTTCATCTATTAGGCTTACTATTGATTCCACACAATCGCGCCAATATTTCGCATTGTCAATCTTCAACTCAAACATAGAACCCCCTAATAAATATTAAAAGAGAAAGCTTAAAATTCTATTCATCGCCTTGAGAAGAGGAAGAAAAAGAGGATTGCTATAATGATAAGTACTATTGCAAGGATCTCTGCAACTATTATAATACCCTGTGAAGTACCAAAGATTATTGGCACCGGACCAATCATAACCACGCCGCCAACGTTTACACTACTTTTCTGCTGCTGGCCAGCACTCAACAATGTATATAAAAATAGTAGCATAAAGCCTGCGAGTATAAGGATGATACCTATAAAAGCTATATAAACATACATAGTTTAAATATGAAAAGAAAAAAATAAATTTATGTGGTTTTGTGATAGGCGTTTTATACTCTATACTAGATATTGCCTCAGTAAATATGGCTGAGTACCTTGAAAGAGAGCACGGTTTTGAAGAAATTGATGAAGGTAGCGCGTGCGCATCTAGCCGCAAAGCGTGCATTGTTAAGACAAGCAGGCCTTTATTAGAGCTTGATGAACTAGACAAATACAACTTTGAGCTTATATATTTTCTTAGCAAGCACTCCAGTGCAAAAGGTATAGCGGCATTTACAACGCATCCAACCGGAAATTGGACCGATGAGACTAAGCTTGGCGGCAAGCCTTATGAGCTTTCGTATTCTGCACCTCTTGAGATGCTAGGCATATTAAGAGAGTTTAAAAAGGCCAACAATTATGGTATAGAAATAAGCTATGAAGCAACGCACCACGGGCCATTGCTTAAAACTCCATCACTTTTTGTTGAAGTAGGAGGCAACAAGGAGACTGTAAGCAATAAAGAGTATGCAAAGGTAACAGGAGAGGCTGTTTATAATTTAATTTACAACGATGGTGTAGAGTTTAGCAAGGTTGTAATAGGCATAGGCAGCACACATTATCCTACAAAGTTTTCTGAACTTGCTTTAAATAAGGGCTACGCGTTTGCACATATGATGCCAAAACATGCAATAGAAGGCAACGGTGATAATTTATTTATGCTGGAGCAGGCAGTTAAGAGAACAAAAAATGATGTAGAGATTGCTGTTATAGACTGGAAGAGCCTCAACAGTGAGACAAGAGCAAAGGTTATTTCAAAATTAAATGAATTAGGCATAGATTATGAGAGAGTTTAGATTTGCTCTACTGACAATAATGATAGCCGCATTTCTCGCAGGCAATGTATTTGCTCAGTATTGGTTCCAGTTCGGCGCTAGAAGCGGCAATAGCGCATCGTTCAATAACGGAGCAAGGGTTGAAATACAGACAATAACGCCTCAGAACCTTACAAGTGGCTCACTAGGATTTTGGGTTGGTGAAATATTATCAAATGGTGCATTCATCCAAGCAGGATATTTGATAGAAAATGCGACAGGCAATTATCCGGCAATTTGTACTGAAAGTGGTTGCACCAATTATGAAGAGATAAAAGCTGGAGATGCCGAATGGTTCTATGAGTATTTTCCTCCAAATTCTCAAAGCGGCTTCTTTGGCGCCATCGGTCCTGATGGCTCTGCGGGTGCAAATGGTACATTTCATACTTACGGCTTTTATTCTATAGGAAATACATGGTACTTCACTTTTGATGGGAAAGTTATTGGAAACATAAACCTTGGAACAAGCACCTCTGGTGCGCAAGTGCCTGTAGCGTTTGGAGAGCTTGCAAATACAAGCACAACCAGTACTTACATAAAAGATGTTATATTCGCAAACTTATCTGTATATAAGTATGGGCTCTGGCTACCTGTTTCAAGCGGCTACGCTTATATTGGCTATGGAGTTGGAAGTGAGAAAAACCTTAGAAATCCGTATGGAGTAAAGGAGCTGGGAAATAGAGTAGACTACTTTGCTGTCGGCTCTGGCTTGCCACAGCCCCTTAATGGAACACAGCTTTGGACGCTCGGCTATTATCTTAATATTAAATCAAAGTATGGCAGTTTAAATAGTACAACAGGCTATATTGCGTATTCCTCTGCAGAGATAAGTGCACCGCAGTACGTTTATATATCTCCAGAAACCAGAGCAGCGTTCGATGGCTGGCTTGGCTATGGGCTCGGAGCATATACCGGTCCATTAAACTCTACAACTATTAATATTGACAGCAATATTACAGAGATAGCTAACTGGAAGCTAGAGTATTTTGTTAACATATCCTCTGCATACGGCTCAGCAAACGGCACTGGTTGGTATGGGAATGGAAGCACTGTCTATTATTCAATAAGTAGCCCGATAATATACAAAAATAGTAGTACAAGATATGTGTTCCTTGGCTGGAGCAACGGAAACAAGAATACAAGCGGCAGGATTATTGTTAATGGGCCCGTAGATATAAAGGCGATATGGACCGAGGAATTCTTAGTATATGCAAAAACCCCTTATGGTAACGCAACAGGGTCTGGCTGGTATAGAAATAATACGATTATCTTCCTTAAGGTGCCGAAGGAGATTATAAACCAAACGCCAAACGAGAGACTTGCTTTTTATTCATGGAGCAACGGAAATGAAAGCCCGGAACTAACACTACTTGTGAACAGCCCTGTTAACATAAGTGCAATATACGGAGAGCAGTATCTTGTAAGGCTGATAGGAGTAAATGGAAATAATGAACCCGTAAATGTTCAGTTATTCAGTGTAGATGGCGAGCCCACAAACGGCAGCGTGTTCTTGTTTGCAAATACAACAAACAAGGTAGATTACGTAATCTATAAGGGCGTTAAGATTATATCAGGTGTTCAAATAAGTGCAGATTCTCCAAAAACAATAGATATTCCTCTGCGCGTATATGATGTAGCAATATCAACAAAAGACATTTTTGGCTTAAATATAAATGCTCTAGCCAGGCTCAGCTTTTCTAATGGCAGCACAATAAATATATATACCAATGGAAGCCTTGTCTTAAAGAATGTGCCTTATGGTTATGTTAATGGAACTCTATCCTATCTTGGTATATCACAACATGTATTGCTAGATAATGGAGCAGGGGCAAGCCTTATCTTCTTCTCTACACTTGACATTGGCATCATTGCCGGCGTTGCGATTGTGATAGGAATAGCATATTATGCGGCAAGAGAGTATGAGAGAAAAAAGGTTAAAGAGGCTTCCGCTGCGAACATGGATAAGTCAAACAAATCTAGCAATGGATAAGATTTTATGCATTAGCTTCTTATTTATTAATGTGGTTGTGTGAAGGTTGCAATCTTTGTACCACCAAAAGATTTCAGAGACGAAACACTTTCGATGATAAAGCTTATTCTAGAAAAGTGGAATGTAGAAAAAGTTATAACAAGCTATACTACTAAAGAATGCGTAGGCAGGCATGGCGCTATTTACAAACCTGATATAAACACAGCAAAAATAGATCCAAGCGAGTTTGATAGCATATTGCTAGTTGATGGCGAGGGGGTAGAAGCATATAAGCTTTACGATTTTAGGCCTCTTCTCGACTTAGTAAAGAGATTCTACGATTCTAAGAAGATAGTTGGGGCTGTTGGAAATGCAATAAAGATCATTGCAAGGGCAAACGTAATAATGAATACAAAGATCTCTGCACCGGTTGACGAGGAGATGCAAAGGCTTATGAGGATCTACTACGGCATTAATTCTCCAATGGAGGTCGAGTTTGACAAGAATATACTTACGGCAAGAAATCCAGAGAATGCAGAGGCATTCGCACAACTCCTTCTAGAAAAACTCGGCGTTAAGTAAAACAACAAAAATCAGAAGATAAAGAAACAATTGGTCAATTTCGCCTATAAAAGATGTGCTTCTCTGCGCCGCACTCACACTTATATACTACATATTTCTTTGAGCTTGCGATCCTTACTGAACAGTTTATTCCTGGAATAAGGAAGTTATTGCATTTTTTACACAGCGTTTGCTTCTTATCTTTTGGTATGCCTACCTTATAATGCATGCTTATATCTCTAGCAAGTTTAACATATCTCTTTGCCAGTTTGCGAGAAAGCTCGTTGTTCTCTCTTGTTCTCTGTTCTGCAAGCTCAAGAAGCTTTTCTATGCGCTCCTTCGCAATTTTTTTAACTATCTTTTCCTTCATAGCTATTCCTAACTCTAACAAGAATTAGAAGAACTTCTTTTTATTGCTTATTTATCTTGCTACTTTTTATAGCTGAGCCAGTTTTGATAGGCTTTTACATCTCTATCCTTTAGCCTATTTAAGACCTCTCCCTTTATTTCCTCTGTTGTAACCGCATCCCTTGCTGCAAACACGTTTTCTACTTCTTTTGCTATCGCTCTAGCATTTTCTAGAGAGCCACCCGCCTTGACGATAGCAACTACTATCTTTTCCCTTATAAACTCTTCTTCACCTCCGTTTCTCTTTTTTACTCTCATTTACCCACAGAGATATATCGAAAAAAAGATGTAAATAACTTTCTATTCTTTGCATGGATTACTAAAATTATAAATTTCAACAGCTTGTGCTTATTTTATATATACTTTTATTACACAATCTTTATTATGGACCAAGTGCTAGATCTTGCATATAAATATCCTTTTTCTAATGAAGCTAAGGAAGTTGTAAAAAGTCATGAAAGCTCAAAAATAGATCAAAGATACCTAGAGCTTGGAAGGCTTAGGGTAAATGAAGCAATTACGAAAGGGGCAATAGAATTCAGCGAGGCAGGCAAGGATGAACTTAAGCTTGATTATATTATAAGTTATGTATATGCTAGGATGATTGCAAGTGCAATAAGCATTGCCGCTGTAGAGAGATATGTTTCTGCAGAGGCAAAGAGGTCGGCGCAGGCGCTTAGCTTTGAAAAAACAGAGAATATAATACATATCGCTAATGAGCTTGGAATAAGAGTTGAACAAAATGGCGAGCTTTTTGCGATGCCCTTTACCGTTTATCTTTTTAACATGCCAAAAAGCGATGAATATAGGCTTATACACCAAAAGCTAAGCAACGGAATAGTTTACCTTGAGAGGTATAAGCTGATAAGGATTCTTGAAATGGCATTTACAAAAGCTATACATACTGGCATGCCCATACATAAAGAAAACTTACCGAGAGAGGTTATAGAGGTTTCAAAAACAATAAGAATGCCAGTTGAAGAGATAAAGATAAAGGTGAAAAAAGGTGTAGATGAAAGATATGCCTGGATAGAAAAGCTCCTCGCACACCCACTGCCTGATTTCAGACACAGAGTAGTCAATCTTATACTTGCACCATACTTTGCTAACGTTAGGGGATTGAGCGAAGAAGAAGCAACAAAATTAATAACGCAGTATATTGAAAAATGCAAGGAGCTAAATCCAAATACGAGGGTTGGTGAGTCTTATATCGCATACCAGGTAAGATATGCAAAGAGGAAGGGACTTAAGCCTTTATCACTAAACAAGGCTAAGGAGCTGCTTGGTGGGATGATAAATTTTGATGAGTTGGGCTAAATGATACACACTCTTTGCTATATATGTGGCAAACCTGCAAAGCATGTATGCAAACTCTGTGGCAGGCATGTTTGCGAAGAGCACTATGATAAAGAAACAGGCTTGTGCACGAACTGCAAGTTTGGTAGGCGGATAAGCTAAAGCTTGAAGTTTTCTACTACAAAGTCAGATGCACTGCCTCCTTTTGGGAAAGCCTTGCCATTCGGTGCTTCAACGGGCAAGCCGATCTCCTCTGCGATTCTTATAAGCTCTGGTGTATCCACAATCCTATCTGTATAAAGCTCATAATATTTTATGTTGCCTGCTGTAGCCTCTTTTATTTTGAAGGTAAGCTGCTGCAGCATGCCGCTTCGTCTAACCCTTATCTTTATACTACCCCTTCTCACTATATCGCGCGCAACCTCGCTTATCTGCATAAAATCAGCTTTTTAAAAGCATCAAGATAAAATTCAAATTAATTTGAACCAAACTCAATTATAAATAGATATCTTACTTATTTATAATTATGCTTTCAACATATCTTACCTTGCTTATATTCGCAATCTTTTCGCTGCTTATTCCCTTAGCAATGTTGCTTACATCAAAGCTGATAGGCAAGGATGAGGAGCATAATCCGATTAAAGATTCAAACTATGAGAGTGCAGAAGCACCTATAGGCAGCGGGGTAAGCATAATGAATGAATACCTACATTATCTCACCATCTTCATCGCGTTTGAAATAACCCTTGCGATTGCACTCCTATGGGCTATAACATCTAGAGAAATAGGATTTGAGCAAAACTTAATGATATTGTTTCTTCTTATTTTCTCAATTGTTCTTGCTATATTAAGTATAGCAGTCTCGAAGGTGAAGGCAAATGAATGATGAAAGGTTTGAAAATGCAAAAAGAGAGATGGAGCAATTAGTAGTAGACTCGCTTAAGAATTATAAGGCGCCTGTAGGCGCTTTCTTTACAAATCTAAAAGAAGCCACCAGGGCGATCGCTTCAGGAACGATAAGATGGTCTAGAAAGAATTCACTCTGGCCCATGCAGTTTGGACTTGCTTGTTGTGCGATGGAGCTTCTGGATTTTGGTTCTTCTAGGATAGACGCTGAAAGGAAAGGCTATCTTCTCTTCAGAGGCACACCAAGGCAGTGCGATGTCATGATCGTTGCAGGCTGGGTAACAAAAGCTGTTGCGCCTGAAGTCAAAAGATTATATGAGCAGATGGCAAAGCCCAGGTATGTTATAGCATACGGCGAATGTGCTGTCAGCGGTGGTCCGTGGTGGGAGAGCTACAACATAATAAAAGGCATAGATCAGATAATTCCGGTTGACGTATATGTAGTTGGATGCCCACCTAAGCCTGAAAACCTTTTTGAGGCGCTTATGAAACTTCAGGAAAAGGTAGGTGGTAAGGTTGAAGATTAAGAAGGAGGAGTTGATTGAAAGACTTAGGGAGCTCTCAAGAAGCGGCTATAACTACCTAGTAAAGATAACTGCAGTTGACTACATAGACCACCTTGAGGTAATTTACTTCATTAGGAATATGCAGAACAAAAAAGAGGAGAATGTAAGGCTAGATTTAAAGAACGGGGAGAGCTTGCCTACTGTTATTGAAATCTATAAATCCGCAGATTATTACGAGAGAGAGCTTAGTGAGATGTTTGGTATAGCAATAGAGGGTAGAGATGTTAAAAGATTACTTATTGAAAAATGGGATGGCTTAGAGGCTCCGCTAAGGAAGAACTTTCAGTGGGGCTCTGAGTACAAAAGTGGTTGAATGCTAACAAGGATCAATGTAGGACCCATACACCCAAGCACACACGGCGTGCTTAGGCTAGTAGTAACGCTTGATGGCGACACAATAGTTGATGTAGAGCCACATATAGGCTTCTTACACAGAGGTGTTGAAAAACTTGCTGAAAACAGAATGTATATGCAGAGTGAAAGCTATATGGAGAAGATCGATTATGTTGCACCTATGGCTTATAGCGACCTTTACGTAGCCGCTGTAGAGGAAGCTATGGGTATACATCCAAAAGAAAGAGCGAAGTATGTAAGGCTTATATTGCTAGAATTTCAGAGGATTGCCAGCCATCTGCTCTGGCTAGGTGCATTTTGCAATGATCTGGGTCAGATATTTACAATGTTTATGTGGACCATGAAAGACAGGGACCTGATCTTAAATCTTTTGCAGGATGTTACAGGAAGCAGGATGTTCTATGTTAATATGCGCCTTGGCGGCGTTTCTATAGATCTGCCGCCAAATTTTGAAGAGCATGCAAATAAATTGCTTGATTATTTAGAGAAAAGATTTAAGGATTATGAGACATTTCTTGAGAAAAACCCTGTTTTTATAGAAAGGACAAAAGATGTTGGCATATTAAAAAGGGAGGATGCGATAGCCTTAGGAGTTACAGGACCTGTGCTCAGAGCTTCAGGCGTAAACTTCGATGTAAGAAGAGATTATGCTTACTATGTGTATGAGAAGCTTCATTTCATACCGCAGGTCCAAACTAAAGGAGACTCTTTTGCTAGATATAAGGTGAGGATGCGAGAGATGAAGGAAAGTATAAAGCTTATTAGGGATGCGCTCAAGCTTATGCCTGAGGGCGATGCGCTTGGAATGCCTATAAAGCTCATCTCACCACCTGTAAAGGAAAGCGAAGTTATAGTAAGAAGGGAGCTACCAAGGGGTGAAGGTATGATTTTTATGGTTACTGACAAGCAAAGGCCCTATAGGCTTGCGATAAGGGCCCCATCTTTTATAAACCTGTCAGCGCTTAGATATATTGCAAAAGGTGCAAGATATGCAGATCTTTTCTCAATACTGGGTAGCCTAGACCTGGTGATGGCTGATGTTGACAGATAGCTTTGGAAGGTTAATTGTTGAGGTTATTGCAATCTTCATACTTATTGTATTCTTTGACTATACTTTCGGTTGGCTTGAAAGAAAGAGTATTGCAAAGGCGCAGTTCAGGCATGGACCGACTTATGTGGGCAAATTTGGGATTTTACAGAACCTTGCAGATATAGTAAAGCTTTTAGCAAAAGAGAACATTATACCAAAGAACGCTGACAAGCTTGTTTTCTCAACAGTACCGCTATTACTTCTTGCCTTATTTATTTTTCTTATATATCTTTTACCTTTTCCGGATAGCTTAGGTATAGATATAAGCGTTGGGCTTCTAGCCATATTTGTACTTCTTTCATTTGCTCCGCTTCTTATCTTTCTTACAGGCGCTGCAAGTGGGAACAAATTCTCTTTAATAAGTGCACAGAGGTCTGTGATAATGAGCCTTGCTTATGAGGTGCCACTTATACTTTCTGTTGCAGCGGTTGCACTTTATGCTGGCAGCTTTAACATAGCAGATATAGTAAATAGCCAAGCGAAAATACCGTTTATAGTGCTTATGCCCATCGGTTTTGTTGTATTCTTTATAGCAATGCTTGCAGAGCTTGAGAGACCACCTTTTGACTTAAGAGAAGCAGATAGCGAGCTTATAGCAGGCTGGCTTGTTGATGTTGGAGCACCATACTATGCTGTAGCATTGTTTGTTGATTATACCAGAATGTTCCTTGGCTCTCTTTTGATCTCGCTCCTCTTCTTAGGCGGCTGGCTTGGACCTTATCTACCGGGTTTGATATGGCTTCTAATAAAGGCATTTGTTGCTGCTGTTGTTATAGTTATAATGAGAGCTACCACTGTTAGAATGAGGCTTGACAGGCTTATGAGGTTTGGGTGGTTTTGGCTCTTGCCACTTGCTGTGTTAAATATTATATTAACTTTTATGTTGTTTGTAAAATAAGGTGTGGATATGCTTAGGCCTATAATTGAAACAATAAAAACCCTTGGCGAAGATAGATTCACCACCACCTTCCCTGAAGAGAAGGAAAGGCAACCAGACAATTATAGGGGCCTTCATAGACTCGACATCGAAACATGCATAAGCTGCGGTGCTTGCGAAAGGATATGCCCAAACAAAACAATAACTATGGTTGATGCGAACACATCAAGGGGAAAGAGAAAACTCCCACAAATAGATCTAGAGAGGTGCCTTTTCTGCGGCCTGTGTGAAGAAGTTTGCCCTACACGTTGCCTTACACTTACCAAAAATTATGAATACACGGAATTTGACAGAAGGCGCTTTACGAGAAGGCCTGAGGAACTGAGGTGAAAGATTGTTTGGAATAGAAGTTTTTACCTTTGTGCTCATCGCAATTTTCACGATTGGATCGGCTTTCTTTGTATACCTATCAAAGTCGATAATGAGATCCGCTATAGCGCTTGCCATAACCTTCTTTGGTGGATCGCTTGCGGTACTCTTTACCGGAGAGAGCATTCTTGCGCTCATGCAGCTCTTAATATTCGTTGGTGGATTATCAACATATTTTATAATAACACTCTCGTTAGAGCGTGGAAAAAGTAGAAATGCAAACCTAATATATTTCTCTATACTTGCAATCCTAATCATATCTTCACTGATTATAATGTTCATGCAATCAAGTGGACCGGCAAATGCGCAGATAATACAAAACGGCTTTCTGGCAAGCTTTGCAAACAGCGAGGAAAGTGCATATTATCTTCTATACATTATTGCATTTCTCCCATTTGCTGGAGCAATAGGTAGTATAATTCTTATAAGGCGATTTGTGAAGGCGTTGAAATGATACTACTGCTTTACTTAAGCATTGCCCTTATTGGAATGGGGCTTGCTGGAGTGATTGCAAGCCGTAACATTATATTAACAATATTCTCTATTGAGATTATATTTCTTGCAAGCATTGTATTCTTAGCATATGGTATTACATACAACCAAAGCGCGTATGGTTCTGAAATGATTTTAGCTATATGGGCTGTTGCGGCATTGGA